>JAEEGH010023598.1_pt1 | contig 12492 bp, 18 predicted proteins | sample 9134181 | NCBI WGS metagenome assembly JAEEGH01 (sample SAMN16246544, study PRJNA631951) | gut metagenome | biome: gut microbiome; feature: rumen; material: DP-attached | host: Bos | place: Iran: Karaj | collected 2018-10 | reverse complement strand
GCCGTGCGTACTTCCAGCTCGCCGACGGCGTCAACGCCCGCGAGTTCGTACTGAACTTCGGCGACGACCACGAAGTAGCGACTGGTATTTCGACCACGAATTTCTCGAATTCCACGAATGCTGATAGTTGGTACACGCTGGATGGCCGCAAGCTCGATGGCAAGCCGACCACGAAGGGACTGTACATCCACAGCGGCCGCAAGGTCGTGATTAAGTGAGAGAAGAGCCGAGCTTGCTCGGGCTCTTCCGAACGTGAACGAGCTCGAGCGAAGCTCAAGGTCGTGATTAAATAATATACGACCACAGATTGCGCAGATGACACAGATTATCTCATTAGGATTATTTTGGATTAAACGGATTGCAAGCGCTGCATTATCTGAGAAATCCAATATCAATCAGATAAATAGCTGAACACTGCGCAGCCAAAATCTGTTAAATCAGTGCAATCTGTGGTTAACAAAAATAGAAGAACAATGAAAAAGGAATATATGAAACCCGAGCAGCGCGTAGTGGTGCTGCAACATGAGGCGATGTTGTTGCAAGCCAGTAAATTATACAACAATGCCGATCTTGAAGAAATAATCACTGGCGGCAGCGAGCCTGGCCGTGCCCCGCTGTTCGACGGCCCCGAGTGGGATGCACTGCTGGGTGAATAACCCACAGGTCACAACGGAACAAAAGAAGCGTTCTTTGAGGCTTCGCCTCGAAGAACACCATCGCCTCAGCAATAGGAACAAGTTCCATTGCATTCGGCTCAGGCGTTCTTTAACTTATTGAGACAAACGGATAAATCTCGGGGGATTCTTAACATGTAATGCCCACGCTCCGAGCTTGCTCGCCTGAGCACCTGTAAAAAGAAAGCAATGAGCGAAGAATTGCCCATTAATGGCTGCGCGCAGCAAATTATATGAGTAATTACATGGAAATTATATGTGAAAAAAGAGGGATTCTCGGAAAAATGTTGTATCTTTGCACGCGAAAGCGTGCGAGACTCGGCTTGCACGAGCCTTGTCAGCGTCAATTCAATAAAACGTTAGAAGATATGGCAACATTGAAGGCCAAGAAGAAATACACGGCCGACGACTTCGCAGGGATGTGGGACGATGAGCATTTCATGGCAGCTGAAGACATCAACAAGGCTATCCGCGATGGCCGCCATGTAAAAAGCAGCAGAGACGAATTCTGGGACAAATTTCTGAACGAACCATGAAACCCGAGTTTTTATCCGCCGAGATTCCCCGCAAGGAATCCCGGCGGAATCCGTTTAGTCTCAGTGATAGCAACAGATAATAATAAATAGGTAACAACAATGGTAAAGAAACTGAAACTATGGATGAGGGCCGCCATCCTGACACTCTGCGGTGTAACGGTGCTGACGGCGTGTACGTCGAACGAGGACAACGGCGGGACGATGGATGACGGCAAGGCCAGGAAGGCGCTGCTGATCATTTTGGACGGCTGGGGCATCGGCGACAAGGGGCTGGGCGACGCGATAGCACAGACGGCCACGCCCTACATGGACTACCTGAAGGCGAACTATCCCAACACCGAACTGCAGGCCTCTGGCGAGTACGTGGGGCTGCCCGACGGTCAGATGGGCAACTCGGAGACGGGTCACCTGAACATCGGCGCCGGGCGCATCGTGTATCAGGACCTGGTGAAGATCAACCGCGCCTGTGCAGACAACTCCATCCTGGAGAACCCGGAGATCAAGGCGGCATACAGCTATGCAAAGTCGAGCGGCAAGAACCTGCACCTGATGGGCCTGACGTCGACGGGCGGCGTCCACTCGTCGCTGGGCCACCTGCTGAAGCTCCTGGACATAGCCAAGGAGTACAACATCTTTAACTGCTACGTACACTGCTTCATGGACGGTCGCGACACCGACCCCTACTCGGGCAAGGGTTTTATTGCTGACGTGCAGCGCCACATGGACGAGACGGGCGCAGGCAGCATCGCGTCGGTCATCGGCCGCTACTACGCCATGGACCGCGACAAGCACTGGGACCGCATCAAACTGGCCTACGACCTCATCGTGAACGGTCAGGGCCGCGAGGTGGACGACATGGTGGAGGGCGTGCAGTCGTGCTACGACAGCCACACCGAGGAGCACAAGAACACCGACGAGTTCATGGAACCGCTGGTCAACGGTAACATCGACGGTCGCATCCGCGAGGGCGACGTCGTCATCTTCTTCAACTTCCGTAGCGACCGCGCCAAGGAGCTGACCATCGCCCTCACGCAGCAGGACATGCCGGAGCAGGGCATGACGACCATCGCCAACCTGCAGTACTACTGCATGACGCCCTACGACGACTCGTTCACGGGCGTACACATCCTCTTCCCCAAGGACAATCTGGAAAACACCCTCGGCGAATACATCGCCAGCGTGGGGCTGAAGCAGCTGCACATCGCCGAGACCGAGAAATATGCCCACGTCACCTCGTTCATCAACGGCGGGCGCGAAGAGCCTTTTTCGGGCGAAGACCGCATCCTGGTCGCCTCGCCCCAGGTGGCCACCTACGACCTGAAGCCCGAGATGTCGGCCTTCGAGGTGAAGGACAAACTCGTCGAGGCACTGAAGACCGACCGCTACGACTGGATTGCGGTGAACTTCGCCAACGCCGACATGGTGGGTCACACGGGCGTCTATACCGCCATCCAGACCGCCGTGATGACCATCGACCAGTGCCTGAACGAGGTCGTGGAGACGGCCAAGGCGATGGGCTACGACGTTATCATCACCGCCGACCACGGCAATGCCGACCATGCCATCAATGCCGACGGTACGCCCAACACGGCACACTCCACGAACCCCGTCCCCTTCATCTACGTGACCGCGAACAAGAGCGCGACGGTGCGCAGCGGCATCCTGGCCGACGTGGCTCCCAGCGTCCTCCACATCATGGGCCTGCAGCAGCCCAAGGAAATGACCGGCCAGTGTCTGATTAGCGAATAACCTATTATATAATGAAAATGAAGTACAGATAGAATCATGGACAACAAAGAACTACAAAAGACAGTAAATCCCGTTTATTTGACCGCCAAATCGACTTTGGGTCTTCTGAAAAAGGCAGGGGATCCGGATGCTGTTGCATTACTGCCTATTATCGGCCTGGAGACAGAATTGCAGGAGAAAGCCAAGATTCTCCCCGCCCATATCGGGGACTGTTACAAAACTGCCCAGCTGGCCCGCTATGAAATATACAACACAGCGGCGCTTCGAAGCGCCACCCCCAATATCGTGGACCTTCCTTCGGGTTATTCGCCCCGTGGGTTCCGCGTGTCGTCGGCGGGAAAGCGTTATTTCGGCTTTGACCTTCCGGTGGTGATTGACGACATGGCTCCTGCCGCGGAGAAAGTGATGACTCCCGAGCAGCGCCGCCTGTCCAGTTACCACGCCGTGGATGCCACCAATTACCAGTCCATGAAAGACGCATTGGGGAACGTCAAGGACGAGTTGTGCATCGTGACGGAAGGACTGCTGGGGTATTTCAACGAGCCGGAGCTGGTGAGTCTCTGCCAGGCCATTCACCGTCTCCTCTCGGAGTACGGCGGCTGTTGGATGACAGCCGACACATCCATCTTGAGAATCTATACGCTCACCTTCAGCACCTTGCTTAAAGGAGATGAACTTGCCTTATTGAATCGTATGCAAGGGAAAGCCAACGAAATGGCCGACGTGAAGATGAACCAGAACAGCCTCTTCCTGAATGGCGAGGAGGGAGCCAGGAGATTCCTGGAGGAGCAGGGATTCACGGTAGCGGCTGAGCCCGTCACGCTCTATCTTCCGGATGTTCCCGGCGTGACGGATGAGCTTCGTAATGCCTATCGGCAAATGAACATGCTCACTATGCGTGTCGACTCTCCGAAAACGGGGAGGAAGTCGGCTTCGGAACTTCCTTTTGCCGTCGAAAGTTCGGTAACGGAAGGAAAACTCGTCATGAAAGTCCAGGGACGGGTGGACACGCTCACGGCAACGCAGCTGCTGAAAGCCTTCCAGGAGGCGTCGCCTCAGACCGATTCAATAGAGCTGGACGTGGAGAAGATGCCATATATATCATCGGCCGGTCTCCGTGTACTATTGATCATGCGGAAGTCCGTAAAAGACCAGAGCTGCTTCAAGGTGTTCCATATCCAGCCCGAGGTCGAGAAAATCTTTAAAATGACCGGATTCGACAAGATTCTGCTATGAACAAACCTATGGATATTAAAAAGGAAACTATGAGTGGATCAGGGAACTGTCCCGCGATCCGCTGTTGTTTTGTTTAATTTTCCTTAAATTTGTTTTTTCATTGCAAGATATTCAATAGTTTTGGTTATCTTTGCAATGTATAAGAAGCGTTTGCTGATAGTGAGGGTTCCACGCTTTTGGTGCATGAGACTTCCGTTTCTGCATGTTTTCCAATAATAACGTCTGGGAAGGGGCCGAAAGGACAAAAAAAGAATTTTATAATGACACGCTACAGAGTTGTTATCACATCAACAGGTTGGTTTAGCCGAAATGTCAAGGAAGGAATGACTTTTGACGTCTGGTCAAACAGTGATGTAAAACCATCACATGATGAAGTTCGTCAGGCTTTTATCGCAGAGTTTGGAGTAGAGCCAAGCGGCAGTGTCGCTTGGGAATATCAGGCTTACTAGTGGCAAAAGATTATGCTTGTTGAGAGTGAATCAAAGAAGTTCTTCATATCTTTACTGATACACTCTCAATAAGTACATATTTTCTAAAAATACCACAAAGTAGAAGTTCGAAAGAGAATTCCGAAACGCTTTAAAGGGAGTAGGTACATCACTTGAAGAGATTATAAATTATGTTTAGTCTAATATTTGGAATATTAATCGGTCTTGCCGTTTTGGCCTGCATTGTGTTGTTTGTTAAGATGGTATGGTTATTTCTTGGCAACGTCTTCGGTTGTGATGCTTGTTCTGACATAGGAGGTGGTGGTTGCTATAATGATAGTGGACTTCGCTAATGATGAAATATAAAAGAGAAAAGGCGATAATAGCTACTCTGCTGAAGCATTGCATTCCTCTTATGGGAGTTACTACGACTATACAATTACTTTTGTTCTTGTACGGTTGTCAAGTAAATCTTATAGCTATATTTGGTCTTTCTCCAATATCAGCATTGTTAATTGTTTATATGTGCAAATCATATGGGAAATGCATATTCCTGCAAATGACAACAATATATGTTTGCTGTTCGTCACTTTTCTTGACTTTTGAAGGGACGCAAGAAAAGTGTATACCGATTAATTCTGATATTCGGAATCAGTTCGGTTATGCGTTCAGTGATGTAAGATGGGACATTGCTCTTTTCCTGTTTTTGTTAGGATTCACACTTCTCGTAATGCTTGTAATGAGGCAAATAGAATTAGTTAAAAGTAATAATAAAAAAGCATAGTAATATGGGATTCTTTTCAAATTTTTTTAATTCAAAAAGTAAAGACGAAACGTCAAATCAGGTAGTAGATAAGAACATACAATCTGAGTTGGACAAACTGATTGCGCAGGCAGAATCTGGAGATGTTAATTCTCAAGTAATCTTGGCTAACAAGTATTTCAATGGCGAAGGTCTTAAACAAGACAAGAAAGAAGCAGTGAAGTGGTATAGATTGGCAGCAGACAGAGGTCATGCTGGTGCACAAACAGCAATGGGCATTTTTTATTCTGGGGCTCATGGCCTGTTTGAGCCTAATATAGAAATCGCATTCCAATATTTCATGAAGGCCGCTAATCAAGGCGATGCAACTGCACAATGGAGAATAGGAGACATATATTTGTATCAAAACAACTTAGTAGAAGCCGAGAAATGGTTAACCATGTCATTAAACAATGGAGATCAATCTGCGATAATCGGACTTGCTGATGTGAACATGCGACAAGGCAGAAAGGAAGAGGCCGTGAAGTTGTTAACTAAGTCTGCGTCTTTAGGGAATCCATTAGCAATGAACAATTTGGGATTCTGTTACCAAAATGGTCAAGGAGTACATATGGACAAAGAGATAGCAGTTTATTGGTATCAAAAAGCAGTTGACGGAAACTATGATCCGGCATGCCAGAATCTTGCTATTTGTTATAGGGATGGTATCGGTGTTGAGAAGAATCCAGCGAAGATGGTTGAAATTCTTCAAAAAGGTGTTCAACTCGGAAACGCTTTCTGCATGTATCAATTAGGTATTTTTTACAAGCAAGGTATTCCCGGTGTTATACCGATGAACATGGATCGCGCAACAGAATTAATAAACAAAGCAATTATGCTAGGTTATAAAGAATAAAGTGTCTTTACATAGAACAATGTTACAAAAAGTGTAACATGTAATGTTATTATGAAAACAAAAGATTTTGAACAGGCATTGCCAGATATTCTCAAAAGAATAGGTTTGAGCAAGAATGGTTTTTTCAAGACAGAGAACTCTGTTGTCGTAAGAGTGCCAGAAGGATACGACTTTAAAAACGTCATTGCGAATGAACTTAAAAAGCTTGGAGTTAACATCATCTATGTCGACTGTAAAATGGAAGATCCACAATCTATTGTTGCCAAGATGAATGAAGCAGGCTGGGTTGGCTCAGTATGGGGAGACGATGTAAGGAAAGCCGAACTACGCAAAGCAGAAAATGTTACCTCTATTTTGTTGTTAGACCACTTCTCTGAACTAGAAGATAAAGGAACAAGGATGTTTATTGAGAGTGTCCTTAAAGTAAATAACGATAATCATATTTGTGGCAAGAAGAATATTCCGTTCATACTGACGTTTAGCAATGATGAGGGTATGAGATACTTCTACAACAATACAAGCATTACGATTATTGACGAAAACTATTGGTAATGAAAATCCTGTTAGCATCTCTTACTTTGCTACTCACAATAGCATTGGTGTGTAGTCCGCTCTACCTGGTGTATGCGGGTATTGTATTCTACAATGACCATTTTTGGATGAAGGTGCTGTTGGTGGTAGTAGGACTTGTACTGTGCAGAATGGTGAAGCCCATTTCAGTCATAACAGGTAAGGATTTTAAAATCTTTTAAGTATGATAACTACTGTATTATGGCTACTTGGCTTTGGTGGGCTGATACTTCTTGTTTTTGCTATCACCGAGGGCATAGGTGAGATATTTGGCTTTATTCAGGAAGTCGTGGGTGGTCTCGTTGCGGGCATTATGGGCCTTATATTGAAACCTTTTCCATTCTTATTAAAAATCCTAATAGGTGGTGCTATTGTAGCAGGTAGTTTCTATTTAGTGTACATATATCTTGAATGGTATTGGCTATTACTGGTTGGTTATGTCTGGTTTGCAGCCTTTATAGAGAAGGATGATATGTAAATATATAAAAAGCCTATGGAACTAAGACCACTAAAGCCAAGGAAGTCTCCAAAAGTCAAGAAGATAGTCTATATTGACGAGGCTTCTTTATTGGATAAGTCTGACTTACTGGAGCAAGAAACTATAGAATGGCTGACAGAATTCTTTGATGTGTATATAGTCAGAGCAGATAGCTTTATACATCTGTTGCGTGGTGATTATCTGATAAGTCCCATTCAATATACTCCACAGTTTCATGGTGAATGGTTGAGCTTTTTGCGTAAGGACATAAAAGATCAGGAAAAGCCACAAATAGACTGGCAACGTATCAAGGATTATTTTATGGATGTAGTAGAGCGAGGCGAAAACATGGATGATGCAGACAACGATATGACGGTATTGTCTATGTTGAGGAGCAAACTTCGCTACGATGACGAAAATAATAATAACTAAAAAATAGGAGTTATGGCAAAACTATTAGTAGGTATCGACATTAATCATAAAGAACGTGATTTAGACTTCAAAATTAACTTGCCTGATGATGTCATTGAACAGGTTGAGTACATGTATAAGAGAGCACTAAAGAAATCTGGTATGGATGAAGAAGATTTCGGGCCAACTTATTATGAGCAACTGAAAAAGGAAGATAAGGAATTGGCAGATATGCTTGAAACTGCCGTGTTGGTGGCTTTGGAATCTATTATGCGTCGAGACAGCTTAGATGATCACATACTTGCTTTGGACACATTTCATAAGCAAGGTTGGGATGGCAACCCGTACCAAGTAATCTCTCTCAACAATGAAATTGATATAGATTTGACAGACTTTCCAAGAATATTAAATAACTAATACCAATGATAGAAGAACTGACAGATAGTTTTGATGACGAAATGTATGATTTTGTGTTTCACTTCATGCCTTGGTTTGTCTATAATCTGAAACCGGAACGTAAATCTCTGTTGGATGATGAGGATTACATCAGCCTGAATAGTCCGTGTGGTATTGAACTTCAGAAACTTGAAATTGATAACAAGACTTGCCGTGTGATTACCTTCGATGAGACGTCTTTTGCTGATATGGAGGTACCCATGTGTATGATAGTGACTCGAAATAATGACGAGGAACTATTAGGGTACTTTACTGTAGAGAAAGAGGATTCACTGGATTATATTCTATGTAAAGTGGATACAGAGGAACATTCCTTGTTGGGCAATATAAGGTGGCAGGAAACACCATCGAGAGAGCAGTTTGCCGCAGATGTAATCGATAAATACGTTGAAAGGAAAAGATAATCTTATGAAGGAGTTTGACAGGGTAAAAGACGGAGATGGATACCAGTACATTGTAGATGGTGAACTGGCTATGTGTGGGGATGATAAGGTTATGGGTGTCATCAAAGACTGGGATAATCGTTATAATGAGGGCGAGCATATTACTAATATGTTAGTTTTTGATGATGACGATAGGGTTGTTGATGAACACCATGTTGTATATACAAAGGATGGAAAGCATTTGCTGAATTGCCTCAATACATTTAATGAAGCAGAATACACGGTAAAAGATGGCGTAATCACCATCTGTGATGACGCATTCTCTTGGAGAGCCAATCAAGAACAGCGAATTACACTATATATTCCACGCTCAGTTAAGATTATAGGAGATAATCTTTTTGGTGATGGTGGTGGGCGTATTATTGTAAAAGAATAGGTCAATATGAAATTTGGTAAACTAAAAGAAGTCCTGAAAACTGTAAAGGCTACTAATGTCAGATTTGGTGGCTTTTGTGACGATTACTGTTTGTTGCCTATCCATTATCAGATAGGTATTAGTGAAAATGGTAAGACTATCTGCATTTTGGATAATCCAGACGTAAACGGGATAGAGGGGGAAGACTTTGACCAAACAAATATGCAGAACAAACTTTTGTCACTACCAGATACATACGATGACTATGACTTGTTTCTTTCTGGCGTAGAAGACACATGTGAACGAAGCACTTCAATAGTCGTAAAGACTATCAAAGATGTCCGTATACTAAATACTTCAGGTGATGAAAACAAAATAGGTATCTGCCTTTTAGGTCCTGTTCGTAATCCTAATACCACTCCAGTTTACTATACTGAGGTGGTTATAGAAGATAAAAGGGCTATTGAACTTGTAAAGAGTGACGAGTTTATTTCATTATTGGATGCATATTATCCTCCTATTAATGGATACGATCATCTTTTTGATGTGAATGATGATAACGGGAAAGTAACAATTACTGCGTATTCAGACCAAGCCCATTCTGATATGATATTGGCTATGCTAGATGGACAATTCTCTGGCGTTTATTTCCGACGTATCTGTTTAGACGGTGCAGAATCAATCGGGCTCAGCCTTACAAATGACTTGAAAGGAAAATATTGGGAACCATATTTTCTGAAAGTTACTTTTGCCGATACTAGAGACTGCCATACAAAATGCAGTACCCAAGTTTATTGTTCCGACAATTGTGAGTATTATATATCATTGATGTTCGCGACTGAATCTGAGCGCGACGAGTTCATTATGGCTCATAAGGACGAAATTAATGAAGATATTGGTGATAAAATCTATAAGTGGAACAAAGATCCTATTCCTCATATCATGCAACTGTTTAAAAACTAATATTTGGCGTAGTGAAGAATTGTGTGTGATGTAGTCCTCTTGCAACTCTACAAAATAGATTGCGAGAGATTTTTTTTGTGTTTTACTTTGTATTCTCGTTAATATATTGTACTTTTGCACGCAAACAATATAATTATGGATGTAGCATTCATACTGGATAAATACTTTAAAGGAACTAATAACGTCTCTATCGATGTGTTCGACTCACAGTCGCTAAATTCTGTTTATAGGGATGTAGTGAATGCAATGACCTCACACTTTGAAATAGAGGTTAGTGTGCTTCAGGCGTTGAGCTATTGCCTTTATGAAATGATGGATAATGTACATATTCATTCTGGCAAACCACTCGGAACTGCTATAACCCATTATGATGATGTGCACAAAACCTTACGCATTTTGATAGCAGATGACGGAATGGGTATTAGAGAATCGCTTGCAGAAAACGAAAAGTACAAAGATATCACAGAAGCGGAAGCACTTAAGTTATGCCTTGAGGATACGATAACAGATGGCAAAGGTATGGGTTTTGGACTGTATACCACATCAAGACTTGTAGACAGGATTGGAAAAGAGTTTATTCTGCATTCAGGAAACCACAAATTGATTATTAATGATGGATGTACTTCGGTAATTAAAAATGGTTTTTGGCAGGGCACGCTAATCTATATGGAAATTGGAACTGGCGAAGAGATCGATCCCAATCAGGTTGTTGATCATCGCGCCGACGCTGCAGAAGAGTATAATGAAACATTTGTAGAAACAGGAGAATTAGAATCGCTATGGTAGAATTTAAATTTTGTGAATACGGATCAGACTTTGGAACTCGCGATATGGGACAGAAACTGCGTGAGAAGTTGTTACCACTGATAAATGGTAATGAAAAGGTTGTCCTTGATTTTACTGGTGTAAACGTGGTCTCCAACTCTTTTGCTGATGAGTGTATTGCAAAACTGCTTTTAGAAATGCCATTATCAGAACTAAAAAGCCGTACCACATTCCGCGGGCTTAACCCAATGGCAGAACGCAGTGTTTTGGTAGCACTCCAACGCAGATATAAAGTTCTGTCTGAAAAGTAATTCCGCAAAGCAAGAGTATCGCAGGCCAGTTAAGGCTTGCGATACTTCTTTTTTTGTGATAAAATTAATCTCCAGTCACTAGTGTGGCTGGAGATCTTTGTATTCCTGACAGCAGTTGTAGCAGGGGCAGGGCTTAGTAGCGCCGGGCAGTTCGCAGTGGCCTGCGATGCGGGCTTGGGGATAGTCGTGGCGCAGCTGCTTCAGCAGTTCGTAGAGAGCGTGGCGCTGCAGTTCGGTGCGGGTGTCCGTGGCGGTGCCGTTTGGGTCGAGTCCTCCCTCGTAGCACACAGCTATCGAACAGCTGTTGAAACCGCTGGCGTGCACACCCTGTACGCTCTCTGGCAGTATCGGAACCACCGTGCCGTTGTAGATCACCGGGACGGTTCTGTCCCTTTGATTTTGAACGTGTCATACCATTATTGGATGCATACTGCCCAGAAAAGTAATCTGAAAAGAAGGTGGAGCCTGGCGACAGGCACCGCACCTCGCTGGTGCTGGCAGACCACCTCAGGTACATCACGGATAACGACTCGGTGCTGATAGAGCAGATTCTACGCGAGACACCCTTCGTGAAGGACATCGTAGAGGAACGCAACGAGGACGTGGCTCAGACGGTGCAGAGTGCGCAGGGCTACGAATTCCTGAAAGGCATACCCCGAAGGATGCAGAATGCTCTGAAAGCTGCAGGCGCAGAGCCTAAAACTCAACCCTCGGACATCAGCCCTCAGCCCTCTTCCGATGATGTTTACGCCGTGCTGCCGCTGGACAAGTGGGCTGAGGAGTTGCAGGAGATGGCAGGGTACTATCCGTGCATGAAGGAGCTGTTCCTGAATGTGCATCCGCATAAGCTGCCTGCGGTGCTCTTTAGTAGTGCTGCGTTGTTCGGGACGTTGATGACTCGTTCATGGTACCACTTCTGGTACGAGCCGGAGATTGTGCGCAGGTTGAACTATTGCATCTTTATCATTGGTGACCCGGGTGCCGGTAAGAACATTGTGGAGAAATTCTACAAAAAGATTGCCGACCCGATGATTCAGGCTGACCAGTGTCTGATTGATGCCGTGAACCGCTACAAGGAGGGCCGTACAGAGCGTACCACTTCTACCAAGGCACAGAAAGGTGAGGCTTTGAAAAGGCCTGTAGTGGGCATCAGAGTGCATCCAGCCCGTACCGCTACTGGTGAGTTTATCCGCCACATGAATGCGGCTATCGAGTCGGTTCAGGGCCAGCCTATGAACCTGCACATGTTCTCGTTCGATGCGGAGCTGGATAACGTCACCAAACAGAATAAGGGCGGCGACTGGAAGGACCGCGAAATCCTTGAATTGAAGGCTTTCCACAACGAGCAGGACGGACAGATGTATGCCAATCAGGAGTCTGTTACAGGTATGTTCAACGTTTTCTGGAACTTCATCTACACGGGTACGCCCTACGCCCTGCACAGGAAGGTGAACCAAAG
>JAEEGH010023597.1_pt1 | contig 12493 bp, 9 predicted proteins | sample 9134181 | NCBI WGS metagenome assembly JAEEGH01 (sample SAMN16246544, study PRJNA631951) | gut metagenome | biome: gut microbiome; feature: rumen; material: DP-attached | host: Bos | place: Iran: Karaj | collected 2018-10 | reverse complement strand
ATGGAGATGCCCTCTATCATTATATCGCAGAGGTTGAAGACAATCCTATGCCCGACACTTGGAATGGTAAGGTTGAGGACATCGGTAGTGTTGAGGGAGTTAACACCATCCGTCCATATACGGCAACAGCCTTCTTCCTCGACCGCAAGGGTTATATGGGTACCAATCGCCATGTGGCTGTGCCATGGGAGTATCGTACAAAGGAGGAAGACAATCGTATTCGCGAATTGGTGGAATACCGTATAGAACTGATGCGTCGTACCTGTTTGTTTATGCAAACTGGCGACGAACGTTGGACTCAGGGTAATAAAGACAGGGATTTCTCTCAAATTACTATGCAGAAATTTGTAGAGACAGACTTCTTCAAGGCTATTTACACCCATATCAGGAAGTTCCCCAACTGGCAAGCTGAATTGAATAAGATTATCGACCGTCTCAATCGTTCCCGTTATGAAATTACGGGTGCCATAGATTATATTACGGTAGGCTATGCTGGTCGTAACTATACCCATCGTGACGAATTCCAACGTTGCGACGTGGTGGCTGACTCAAAGGATAAGGATATAGATGTGGCTCTGTTGCAGTTGAACGACAAGAAGACACCAGATGAAGTTCAGATGGTGTTCAGTCCTAACACATTCAATACTGAGCGTTTGGTTCCGCTGAAGGATAGACTGTTTACCATCGGTTATCCTGCAGGTCTGGCTTGGGCATTAGACAAGCAAATCAAATCTTTGGAGCCGAATATCAAGGAGACAAAGTGCAGCAAGGAGCCCAGTAAGTACGTCTTTGAGTTCCAGGATCAGTCTATTGGCGGTAGCAGCGGTTCGCCCGTCTTTAACGAGGCTGGTCAGGTAGTAGGTATCTTGAGCGAGGGAACTACTAACGTGGCAGGTGGCTTCACCAGAGCCGTACAATCAAAATACCTGAAGCAATTGTGTGACGAAGAAGGTGTACAGTAATGAGTATTAAGAAATCTCTTATATTATTAATAATGTGTCTTGCCCTGCCAATAGTGGGGCAAGCACAGTCTGCTCACTGGGCTCTCACACCGACCTATCAGTCGGTAACTCCCTTTGCCCCCAATTTGTTCAAGGTTAAGACCTATGCCAGTGTGGGCATCTGTGATGCTGACGAGAAATGGGTGGTGTCGTTGGCTATGGACTCCATCACCAATATCACCAATGGCTTTGCTCTGGCACTTACCAAGGTAAAGGATAAGTATCGTATTGCCTACATTATTCGTGAGAATGGTACGCGCGAGGCTGTCAAGGAGGAACTCTATGCGGGTGATCATCCTTATTTCTCGGAAGACCGTTGTCCTGTGATGAATAAGAAGGGTAAGTATGGCTATCTGTCGCCATCAGGCGATTTGGCAATAGCCTGCGACTATTCCTCTGTTCAGCCATTCCTCAATGGTAGGGCTTTGGCAACGAAGGAGAAAGGTGGGTTTGCCGGATTGTTTGGCAAGAAGAAGGGTAAGGCTTTCGAAATTGACATGAAGGGTAATGCCCGTGAGGCAAGTCAGGTGAATCCTGATGCCCTCAGTTCCAGTTCTATGGGTAAGATGAGTGAGGCTTATTCTCCTAACCCCGATCCTGCCTATCAGCGCTTCTCAGAGAATAATGCGTATGGCTATCGCAAGGGTAGCACCATTATTCTTCCTGCTCAGTTTGAGTCAGCAAGCAGCGTTTCCAACGATTGTGCCATTGTGATGGTTAACCATCTGTTTGGCGTGGTGCGTTTCAATAGCTCGGATGTCAGATGCAAGGTCAGCGAGTCGGGAGGTCATTTGAAGGCAGAAGCTACTCTTCCTGCCGTTTGGGAGAAGAAGGTTTCCACTATTACCCGTATTGTCAACGGCTCCTCTCGCAAGGAATTCGAGATGGAGGGCACTGGTATGGAGCGCTCGCTTGATGTCACTGTCGATAAGGAGAGTGGCAAGAAAGTTTATGAACTGTCGTGCGACAAACTGGTGTTGTGGCGTAATGTGAACAATGCCGGTGGTGGTGACGATGACGACAGAGGTGGCAAGTCATCAGGAGGTGGCATTTCAGTCAGTGCTCCTGGTACGGTGAAAGCCAATGCCAAGAATATCTGTTCTGTACCTGTCAAAGTGGTGAATCGGGGCAGTTCGGCTCGTACCATTTCCGTTTCGGCCAGCACAGGTCAGAGCGCCTCGGTTAAAGTGGCTGCAGGAAAGACGGGTACTGTGACGCTGAGCATTCCTGTCACCAAGGACACCAAGTGTCGTATTACCGCCAGTGGTGGAGGCGCCTCCAGTTCGTGTTCTACCAACCTGAAGGCCAAATTCGCCTTGTAAGGTTCCCTTCTTTATGACAATTACACCTATTGCATATTTCCACTCTCCGTTCACGTCGAAGTTCGGCGTGCCACGGCAGAGTGGAATTGTATCTCACCTGCAGGGCACCATTCAGTTTACACGTGATTATAGTCAGGCGGAGGCACTTCGTGGGCTGGATGCCTACGATTTCCTGTGGCTGATATGGGGATTCTCCGAAAACGAGCAGGCAGAGAAACATCCCACCGTTCGGCCTCCGCTGTTGGGTGGTAATGAAAGGGTAGGGGTGTGGGCCACACGTTCGCCCTTTCGTCCTAACAATCTCGGTCTGTCGTCTGTTCGCATTCTGGCTGTCCATCCTGAGGTTCCCAGTATCGACGTGTTGGGTGCCGACCTGATGGATGGTACACCTATTTATGATGTTAAGCCCTATCTGGCTTATGTTGACAGTCACCCAGAAGCTCGTGGAGGCTTTACTGATACGCATCAGTGGCAGCGTTTGCAGGTGGAGGTTCCTCCTGCCCTTCGTCCTTGCTTTTCTGCGGAACAGTGGCAGGTCATAGAGGAAGTGCTCTCCCTGGACCCGCGTCCTCATTATCATGATGATGCCGATAGGCAGTATGTCATGCCTTTTACTGACCATGAAATCCACTTCAAAGTTAATCGTCAAATCTTGACAATCATTCAAATTACGTAACTTTTTAGGAAAAAAAGAACTAAAAATTTGGAAATTTTTAGAATATTCCATAATTTTGCATTCGTAACTTGTAAAAAGGAGGTCGACTATGATGCTCTTACTCATTTTATTATCTATCACCCTCATAGGCTTGGTTTGCAGCCTATGGTACATCAAAACTTTGAAGGATCGTATCCGCGAGACGACAAAGTCTGAGCGCATGAAGCATGCTTTCCTCAATAACATCAATCACGAGGTTCAGGTGCCCTTGAAGTCAATTTCTGAACTGGCTGGTGTCATTTCGCGTGAAGACCTCTACCTTTCCAAGAACGAGAAGCGCAGCATTTCCGAGCAATTGCGCTATCATGCCAATTTCATCTCTACGCTGATGGCTGAAGTCATGATGTTCTCAGGTACCGATACGGAAAAGCACCAGTTGCGTTTGGAGTCGTTTAGCCCAAATGCGCTCTGCCGTCGTTGCCTTGAAGCCAATATGTTCAGCATCTATCACCGCAGTGCCGTCAAGCTGAATTTCAAGCGCGAACTCAATGACGAGTATTTTGTCACCAATGACCGCCATCTCGTCGAACTGATAGTCAACAAGCTGATTCTCAATGCCTGTCGCTTCACCGAAGAGGGTGAAGTACTGGTGGGATGTAATGTCAGCGAGAATGTAGGGCGGCTTACTATCTTTGTAGAGGACACGGGAAATGGTGTCCCACAGAATCGTCTCAACTATCTGTTCTCATGGTTTGACGACCCTGATGATATGAACGACGAGGTGGAAATTGACCTCAGCATTTGTCAGCGTGTATCCCAGAAATTAGGCGGTGAGCTCTATATGGATACTAATTATCAGCGTCGCGGCACTCGTTTTGTTTTGACGCTGCCCCTCCGATAGTTTCCTCATCTATCATGTCCAACTGATTGTTCCAGAGGTATTTCCGTGTTTCATGCACGATAATACCACTTAGTGCCAATAGCGATATTAGGTTCGGTATCGCCATCAGCGCATTCATGCAGTCGGCCATATTCCATACGATTTCCAGCTGAATAACACAGCCTAAGAATACCACCACGATAAATATCAGGCGATAGGGCAATACCCATTTCCTGCCACTCAGATACTCCATTGCCTTCTCGCCGTAGTAGCTCCATCCCAAGATGGTTGAGAAGGCAAAGGTCAGCAACCCGAATGTCAGCAAGGGGATGCCCACCACAGGAATCTTCGCAAAAGCCATGTGTGTCAACACAGCACCGTTCTCGAACGAGATGTCAGGATAGTGCAGCACACTGCTTACAATCACGATTCCAGTCATGGCACAAATAACCACTGTATCCCAGAAAGTTCCGCTGCTCGATACCAATGCCTGGCGCACAGGATTACGCGTCTGGGCGGCAGCAGCCACAATGGGGGCAGAACCCATTCCCGACTCGTTGCTAAATAGTCCGCGGGCAATACCATAACGGGCAGCTGTTATAATTGCCGACCCCACAAATCCCCCTCCTGCGGCGTCGGGCGTGAAAGCTCGTGAAACAATCAACTTGATGGCAGGCCATACATAATCGATATTGATACTGATGATATAGATACAGCCTAATACGTAGAACACCGCCATCACGGGCACCAGAGCAGAACACCCCCGTGCTATACTCTTTACCCCACCCAGTACCACAGATGCAACCAGCAATGCAATGACGATACCAGAAATATAAGGCGACACATCATAGGTCTCGTTCATTATGGTTGATATGGCGTTGGCCTGAACCGTATTACCTATTCCGAAGGAGGCTAAGATCGTGAAGAAGGCAAACAAAATGGCGAGCCATTTCCAACCTAGTCCTCTTTCCAGTGCGTACATAGGACCGCCACTGACACTCCCGTCAGAATTCCTCTTGCGGTATTTGATGGCCAGCAGTCCCTCGGCATATTTCGTTGAAATACCGAATACACCTGTCAGCCAGCACCACAGGACGGCACCAGGTCCTCCCAGTGTAATGGCAGTAGCCACGCCGATAATATTTCCCGTACCGATGGTAGCAGCCAGGGCGGTGGCCAGCGAAGCAAAATGCGACACGTCGCCAGGAGCGTCTTTGTCTTTCTGCACTGACAGCTTGATAGCTTTGAAGATATAGCGCTGGGGAAAACGCAGTTTCACCGTTAGGTATAAATGCGTACCAAGCAATAGAAAAATCATGGGCCATCCCCATAATATACTGCTGAGATTGACAAAGAAACTATTTATCATTTCCATATTCAAATCTCACTTTAATAAATTTAAAACCCATACTTTGCATCACCTGTCGCACCTGAGCATCACCGTTCTGACGGGCAGCCTCCAGATTCTGGGGTGTCAGTCCGCGTTGCAACATCCGCTGGTAAGCTCGACGCAACAAGGCCTCGCGATCCTTAGTCTCCCACTTTCCACTTTCAAAGAAACTCTTCGTCCGTGCTTCGTCTATGAAGTCTCTGTCCAACAGTCCTATCTTAGGTAGCGTGATGTCCAGTGTATCGTCGTTCACAGTAATCCATCCCGACTCCACCTGTTTCAAGTTCACGCCCAGGCGCATTGTTCCATAGTAGATTCTCGCCAGATGGTCGTCGCTGAAGAATCCTTTCCTGACGGTGTCCACCATCTCCTCGTCACTGATAGCCAGAAATTCCCATTCACCGATATCTTTGATGCTTTTTATCTGTTCCGGTGTGATGTCAATTTTCTGATCGGCACTTATTTCCACGCTGCTCGTCTTCACGCTGCTGAAAATCCAGGCTATCAACACCACCGCCATGATGATGCCGATGCCATATAGAGCCAGTATGACTTTGTTACTTTTTCCCATTTTCGATATTCGTGTTGATGAGCGACTGGATGTCCTGCAGTCCATATTCCTTGCGGAACTGGATGATGATGTCTTTCTCGTTGTAACCCATTTGGGCAATGATAGGCACCAACACGCGGGCAGCATTCTCCTTGGCCATCGGAATAATGCCTAGTTGCGGAATCGTGGCAATGATGGAAGCCCGTCCCTGTTGTTCGTAGTTCGTCATTTCTGCATCAGTGAAGTGCGAGCGCACCAGTCCCACGTACTCTTTGATGTTGTGTTGGTCTATCTTTGAACTTGTCAGTACCACCTGCGGGTCGGGCAGTATGATGGTTATCTTGCCGTTTTCCCGCTCCACGTTTTTCTCCGAAAACGTGCTCATGTCGATATATGCCTTCAGTGTTGCATCCATCGGAATGGCAATCTTCCTGTCGCCCAACGGCATCTTGATATTGAAGTCCTGCGACAGCAGTGTCCCTTTCAGACGTATCACGTCATCGTGTGTGACTATTTTGTGTATTTTATATTCAGTGGTATATATGCGTGAGCACTGCTGAATCTGCGTCACCAGAATAGGAATAGAGTCCGTCACAACCGGTTCCGCCTCCTGTTTCTGTTGCTTGCTACAGCTCCAGCACATCATGAGGGTAATCGCTAATATGATGATTCTACTATTCATTTCGTCTGCAAAGATAGTTAAAAAACATCAAAATGCTAACTTTCTATGTTTTTTTTTATCTTTCTATTAAACTTTTTATTCTTTCGTCCGTCATAATGCTAAATAAATATAATAGATAGTAAAGCAAGAGATGCTCTCAACCAACATACACAACAACGAAAATTCAATAAGAAAACATCATAGTGATTTAGGTTAACATAGTGTTTTTTCATTGGGGCAAGCGTGCCCCTTTTTTTATTTGCACGCAAATGCCCCATGAAAACATTTCCCCCTTTATTACTCCGCTTTCTGCCAGATGAATACGGTGTTCTGCCCGTACATGTACTTGTAGCTGATGTCAGGAATGATACTGGTGACCATTCGAAGACCTAAGTGCTCGTAGCCATTGGCGCCGATGTTCGGATCAGCCATCTTGCCTGCCCTAACAGGGTCGAAAGGCTTGCCCGCATCTTTGAGGGTAACAAAGATGCCCTCTTTGTTGACCTGGATGTGTACGTCGAAAGTACGGGAGGTAATCTTGCCACGTGAGTGAGTGGCAATGTTGGTCATCAGTTCCTCGCAGCAAACGTTTATCTTGATGGCGTTATTGGTTGGCACCATGTTCTCCTTGAGGAAGGCTTTGATGTCGGAAAGGGTTTTGCACACATTTTTTATATCATATTCCACGGAGCGGTCGAAAGTGGGACCGGCTGTGTCTTGGGGTATCATGGTGATGGGCGAGACGTGCGCCTTGACAAGGCGGCTGCGCAGGGTGGTAAAGCCCACCTGAAACAGCAGTACCAGCACACAGGACAGTACAAAGCCCCACCATAGTTCTATGCCCTCCATCTCGGCTACGGCCCATACACCAATGACGAGCATAATCGTCTGAGCAGTAGCGGTGATGACGCTGGCCTTATCATGACCCAGTATCTGGTAGGTGCTGAGCAGTATCTGCGTAACGGCAAAAGGAATGAGCATCAGTGCAAAGATGCGGAGCACACGATTAAGTTCAACGGACAACGCAGTGCCTGATTCAACACCGAAGAGGTTACCCACAACCCCAGGCACATACATGATGACGATAACCAGTGCCACCAGTGTGGCAATGATGATGAGTGCCTGTCTGACGAGAATCTCAAGACCGCGAAGGTCGTGCTCGCCTACAAGGACACCGCCTATGGCAAACATCGACTCTATGACACCGTCGATAAATACATACGACAGCAGCAGCATTTGAAGACAGACGGACCAAATGAAGAGACCGTCGCTGCCCAGATAACGTAGCACAATGTCATTGATGAGCATGATAGTGATAGCCATCAGCGAGTTGCTGACGGTAATGGGGGCACCCTCCTTGACGTTTTCCCGGAAGACGTTCACAATGCTCTTTCCAGGCCACTTGAGACGGTAGGAACTGCCAGGTTTGTGCAAATAGGCAGCAAGGATGATGATATTGACGGCAAACATAGACAGCGAACCAAGGGCGGCACCATCGACACCCATGCCCAGCACGGAGATGGTCAGGAAATCAACCAGGATATTGACTGCAGCACCCACCACCACGGCAATGGTGACCATGCGCGGACGGCCGTCGGTAGCCACAAAGAGACACAGGCCGTATGACATCATCTGTAGCCATGCCCCCATCGCATAGGTGTGGATGTAGTCATAGGCCATCTCGTTGAGGCGGGGTTCGTCGGACATCAGTTCCACTATCTCACGGCTGAACAGACTAATGCCCATCGCCACTGCCAGTCCCAACGTCATCACCATGATGATGGTAGAAGTGAAGGTGCGTGCCACCTTGTCCATGTCGTGACTGCCTATGGCCTGTGCACACATGGCATTGGCACCGAAGCAGATGAGGAATGCCATACAGTTGAGCACCTCGACGAGGGGCAGTACCAAGTTGATGGCCGACACGGCATCAGTTCCTACTACATGACCAACTATCATAGAGTCGGCAGTGTGAGCCAACTGTGACGCAGCAGCTGTGAGCACAGCAGCCATTACGAATGTCTTTAACGCCTTAGAGACGATGAAGGAGTTTCTATGTCCTTTTTCCATTTGTGTAGTGTTTTATCAAATTAGGTTAGATGGCATCCGTTATACAGACATCATCAAAATTCGAGTTCAAAGATAATACTTTTGTTTGATACGAGCAAAAAAAACCAAATAAAAGTGTTGTTTCCCTTTCTTTGTTCTCGTTTAATCAGAATTTTGTGTAATTTTGTCCCCCGAATGAAACAGCAACAATATGTAGGACTGACCGAAGAGGAAGTCCTGGAGAGCCGGCAACGGTTTGGTAGGAACGTGTTTACGGAACCGGAACGGACACCATTATGGAGACGCTTCCTGGAGAAATTCTCCGATCCGCTGATAGTGATTTTGTTGGTGGCGGGCGTGCTGTCGGTAGCCATTTCCTTCTATGAGTTTTTCTCGCTTCATGAGGAAATGGCGGTGTTTTTCGAACCTGTGGGTATCTTTATTGCCATCATTCTGGCAACGGGAATGGCTTTCCTCTTTGAGGTGAAGGCCGACAGGGAGTTTGCCATTCTGAATCAGGTGAACGACGAGGAACCGGTAACAGTTATCAGAAACGGCAAGCGGCGACAGATTCCGAAATGTGACGTGGTGGTGGGCGACATAGTGTTGCTGGCTACCGGCGACGAGATAGCTGCCGATGGCGAACTGTTGGAATCGGTGACGCTGCAGGTGGACGAATCGACGCTGACGGGTGAGCCTATCTGCCAGAAGAGTATCAGGGAGGAGGATTATGACGCTGAGGCTACTTTCCCCACCAATCATGTGCTGAAGGGTACAAAGGTGATGGAAGGGCACGGCATCATGAAAGTGCAGGCTGTGGGCGATGCCACTGAGAACGGTAAGGTGTATGAGGCAGCCAAGATTGACGACAGTGTAAAGACACCGCTGAACGAACAATTGGAGCGTCTGGGACTGCTGATAGCGCGCATGAGTTATGGTGTGGCCTTCTTGGTTATCGTAGGTCGTGTGCTGATGTTCTTCCTCAACTACGACTTCGAATGGATACACTTCATCGGTTATCTGTTGCAAACCATTATGATAGCTGTGACGTTGATAGTGGTGGCTGTGCCGGAAGGACTGCCGATGGCTGTGACGCTGAGTCTGGCCTATAGCATGCGAAGAATGCTGAAGACGCACAATCTGGTGAGAAAGATGCACGCCTGTGAGACGATGGGTGCCACTACTGTGATATGTACAGACAAGACGGGAACACTGACGCAGAACCAGATGCACGTCTATGAGACTTGCTTTGACGACGAGCCGCTGGAACGCGTGTATCAGGGTATGGCTGTGAATACGACGGCTTCACTGCAGACGGAGGATGGAGAACAGCCCAGCGTGATGGGTAATCCGACGGAAGGAGCCCTGCTGCTGTGGCTGTACAGTCAGGGCGTTGACTATCGTACACTGAAGGACAACGTGACGGTGGAAACTGAGTTGCCTTTCTCGACAGAGCGTAAAATGATGGCTGTCGTGGTCAGCGACGAGAATGGGCGTCACCTATATGTAAAAGGAGCCCCTGAGATAGTTGCCAGGAAATGCCGTATAGATGAGGAGCGGAAGGCGAGAGTGCAGCAACAGTTGCTGGACTATCAGAAGCAGGGCATGCGTACTCTGGGCTTTGCCTATCGGAAACTGAACGAAGGGGAGGTTGCTATTGCCGACCAGCAGTTGACGGTAGATGACATGGGGTTCCAGGGCATTGTGGCTATCAGCGACCCAGTGCGCCCTGACGTGCCTGATGCCGTCAGAGAGTGTCTGCAGGCTGGTATTGCCGTGAAGATAGTGACAGGCGACACAGCAGCTACAGCGTGTGAGATAGCCCGACAGGTGGGGCTGTGGACCGACGGAGACGGAGAGCGTCAGTTGATAACAGGTACCGACTTTGCCGCCTTGACAGACGAAGCACTGCTGGAGCGGGTGATGGACCTGAAGGTGATAGCCCGTGCGCGCCCGATGGATAAGAAACGACTGGTGGAGGCTTTGCAGAAACTGGGACAGGTGGTGGCAGTGACAGGCGACGGAACTAATGACGCACCGGCACTGAAAGCCGCCCACGTAGGCCTCTCGATGGGCGACGGAACATCGGTAGCCAAGGAAGCCTCCGACATCACCATTATCGACAATTCGTTCAGCAGCATAGGAAGGGCAGTGATGTGGGGACGTTCGCTATACAGGAATATCCAGCGCTTCATCCTGTTTCAGATGACAGTGAATGTAGTGGCCTGCTTGATAGTGCTGACGGGTGCCTTTATGGGTACAGAAGTACCGCTGACGGTAACGCAGATGCTGTGGGTCAACCTGATTATGGACACGTTTGCAGCCATGGCACTGGCATCATTGCCACCATCGGCAGCAGTAATGAATGAAAAGCCTCGCGATAGGCGCAGCTTTATTATAAATAAGGAGATGGGGTGGCACATCGTTGGAGTGGGTGTGACATTCTTCGTGGTGCTACTCTACATATTATATCAATACGAGCACAGCGGATGGTCGCAGTACGAGCAAAGTATGTTCTTCACCATCTTCGTGATGCTGCAGTTCTGGAACATGTTCAATGCCCGAGCCTTCGCAACAGGTGAGAGTGCCCTGAAGGTGAAGGGTTGCAAGGGCTTCCTGTTCATAGCCCAACTCGTATTCTTCGGACAGCTGCTTATCGTTACCTTTGGTGGGCGTATGTTCAACGTGACGCCTCTGGCACTGCACGACTGGTGCGTGATTATCGGCACCACATCGGTGGTGTTATGGATAGGCGAAGGGTGGCGCTGGCTGAAAAATCGGCGATAAAGTTTGTTATATAAGATAAAAGTATTAACTTTGCATAGTCAAAAAGAACGAAAGCTAATGAAAACAAATGTCATCTATACGGTCATGATAGGATGCTTGGTGGCGTCGCTGATGGCTTGTGGGAATAAACAGAAGAGTAATGATATCATCACCAAGACGGTGGAGATGCCCAAGCCTCAGGAACCCGTGAGGTTGCAACCCTACAACGACAGCAGGGACGTGAGCTGGATAGGCAAGCAGTATCATGTGAATATCAACCGACAGCCCAGCGACTCGCTGCCGATGGTGAAGGACGAGACAGGTCAGCAGTTTGTTGACAACTACATCACGATGGAGGTGTCGCGTCAGGACGGCAGCAAGTTCTACAGTCATAAGTTCACCAAGAAGGACTTCGACAAGTATCTGGATGACGACTATCGTGAGACAGGCATTCTGGAAGGGTTGGTTTTTGACAAGGCCGATGGCGACTGGCTGGAGTTCGCTGCCAGTGTGTGTCACCCTCAGACCGACGAGTACATCCCTCTGATAGTACGTCTCTCTCGCATGGGTCAGCTCACCATCCAGCGTGACAGTCAGATGGACACCAGTCCAGATGAATCGCAAAAGCAAGAAGAGAAGGAACAAGACGATGAAATATAAAAAAACTCCCCGTTTGGGGAGTTCTTTTTTTGCTATAGACAATTCGCTGTTGGTTATTTGTCGTTAGCCAGTCTTTCCTTAATAGCTTTCGACTCAGCCTCGTAACCGGGTTTGTCGAGCAGGGCAAACATATTCTTCTTGTAAGCCTCTACACCAGGCTGGTTGAATGGGTTGACAGCCAGGATGTTGCCGCTGATGCCGCAGGCAATCTCGAAGAAGTAGATGAGCTGACCGATATAATACTCGTTGAGGCGTGGCACAGAGATGCGCATATTGGGCACACCACCATCGACATGAGCCAGACGGGTGCCGAGTTCTGCCATCTTGTTGACCTCGTCCACACGCTTGCCAGCCAGGAAGTTCAAACCGTCCAGGTTCTCCTCGTCCTCAGGGAAGAGCAGTTTCTTCTCAGGCTCCTCGATAGAGATAACCGTCTCGAAGATAGTGCGCTCACCGTCCTGAATCCATTGACCCATTGAGTGCAGGTCGGTAGTGAAATCGACACTGGCAGGGAAGATACCCTTCTTGTCCTTACCCTCAGACTCGCCGTAGAGCTGTT
>JAEEGH010023596.1_pt1 | contig 12495 bp, 11 predicted proteins | sample 9134181 | NCBI WGS metagenome assembly JAEEGH01 (sample SAMN16246544, study PRJNA631951) | gut metagenome | biome: gut microbiome; feature: rumen; material: DP-attached | host: Bos | place: Iran: Karaj | collected 2018-10 | reverse complement strand
TGTTTGTTCTGACATTACAGCTCTTCTCTCTCATTTTTGATGATTTCCCAATATCCGCCTTTTGCGCCGCCTTGTCTTTTTATTACATTCTCTGCTTTCAGCTTTTCAATATGCTTTTGAACGGCACTTGGGTTTATTTCAAGTTCATCGCAGAGCTGCTGTCTGGAGATTTTAGGATTTGACTTTATAAGTTCAAAGACTTTCTGCGAAGTTTCTGACCACTTTTTCTGACCACCTTTATTTTTCTGACCACCACCAGAAAAATCTGCTTCCATAGAATCTTTGTATTCTGCAATCTGCTGTCTTAAGTTTTCAATATGGTGGTTCATCATAAAATCTATAAACGCAGCAGAATCTTCTGCATCCTGACTTTGAGAAAGCGACTGGATGTATTCGGCACGATTTTCTTTTTTTACGATGGAAGGTATTACACCAGCCTCATATTGAATCATGTTCATTATCAAACGGCTCATTCTTCCGTTTCCGTCTGCCCACGGATGAATCGAAACAATCCTGTAGTGAGCTTCAAAACTAAGTTCGTAGATTTTTTGAACATCTGATTTATTGATTTTTTTGCGTTCTTCATTTATCCAGTTGCAGAACATTTCCAATCTGTCTGTAATTTTTTGCCATGCAAGATACGATTTTCCGCCGCGTCCAGCACTTACATTCAAAAGCCTAAGCTCACCCTTTGCAGATGAAAACTCACCGCCAATGGTTTTGTATGTTGAGCCTGTATTTTTCATTACTATGGCGGCAAGTCTACAAAGCAAATCAATTGAAAAATCGGTATGACTCTTTGCATAAACAAAACTCTGCTCATAGGCTGCTTTGAGGTCTAAGTTCATCAGTTGTTCAGTCATCGGTTTGTTTGCACTGATTCCTTCATCGAACAAAAGCTGATTTTCTATTTCTGTTACGGTAGAACCTTCGATTGCTGTTGAATGGGTAATTATGGAATAAAGATAGAACTTGTCATAATCAAGCTGCTGCTGAATTCCGAGGCGCTTATATTCTTCCAGTAATTTTATAAGTTCGTTAGTCACAAATTGCTCCTACAGCTTAATCTCGTATCCCATTTCTTTGAACACGCCAAGAAGTTCTTTTTTGCTTTCTTCTTCCTGGCGGAAGAGGTCGCCAAGTTCTTTTTGCAAGGTTTTCATGCTTGTATCAAAATCTACAGTTTCATCGCGGTTTACAAATTCTATGTAGCGGCTTGGAACAAGGTTATAGCCTTTTTCTACGATTTCTTTTTTGGTCGCACTATAGCAGAATTCTGGAACATCTTTGTAAGATTCATCTTTACCTGCCTGCTGCCATGCGTGGAAGGTTGATATTACCTTGTCGCGGTCGTCCTGTGTGAGTTCGATATATTTTTTTTCGAACGGGCTTCCCATCTGGCGAAGATCCATGAACAAAACTTCTTCTTCGCGGTTTCGGTAATTCTTGATTTTTCTGTTTTGTTCAACAGTGCGGCTTTTTTTATTTTTGTTCAAAATCCAGAGCGTTACGGAAATATCTGTCGTATAAAAAAGGTTTCTTGGAAGAATTACGATTGCTTCTACAAGATTGTTTTCTATGAGCTGCTTACGGATTTCTAATTCCTGTCCTTCACCGCTTAATGCACCATTTGCAAGAAGGAAGCCTGCAGTTCCGTTAGTGCTGAGTTTTGAAACCATGTGCAAAATCCAGCCGTAGTTTGCGTTGCTTGTTGGAGGAACTGTATAGCCGTTCCAGCGGGCATCGTTTACAAGTTCATTTTCTGCACGCCAGTCTTTCTGATTAAAAGGTGGATTAGCCATAATGTAATCAGCGCGTAAATCTTTATGAAGATCATTTGTAAAAGTATTTGCAGCCTTTTCGCCAAGGTCGCATGGAATACCACGAATTGCAAGATTCATCTTTGCAAGCTTATAGGTTGTAGTCGTTCCTTCCTGTCCATATACAGAAATGTCTTTTGAATTTCCTGCATGATTTTCTACAAACTTAAGCGACTGAACAAACATACCGCCAGAACCGCAGCAAGGGTCATAGATTTTTCCCTTATATGGCTCAATCATTTCTGCAATCAGATTTACAACAGATTTTGGAGTATAGAATTCTCCTTTACCCTTTCCTTCCTGTAGGGCAAACTTAGTAAGGAAGTATTCGTATACACGGCCCATTATGTCGTTTTCTTTATCTGCATTTGTCTGAATGTTGTTTATTTCATCTAAGAGCGCCGCAAGCTTTGAAACATCAATTCCAAGTCGGGAATAATAGTTATCTGGAAGCGCGCCCTTTAGAGACGGGTTTTGTTTTTCTATTGTGTTGAGTGCTGTATCGATTTTAAGGGCTATATCATTCTGCTTTGCGTTCTGCATAATGAATGACCAGCGGCTTTCTTCTGGCAAAAAGAAAACATTCTTCATTGTGTAGAATGACTGAACATCGATATATTTTTCTTTGCCTTCGTCCTTTAGTTCCTGACGGCGGGCATCAAATTTATCATTTACGAATTTTAAGAAGATAAGACTAAGTACAACGTGTTTATATTCTGCCGGTTCAACTGTTCCGCGAAGCTTGTCGCATGCGCCCCAGAGAGCATCTTCGAAATTAACTTGTTTTTTATTTTTTGCCATAGTTTTATTATATCACGAAATCCTAAATAAATTAATTGTTATTTAAAATTTCAAAAAAAACTTGACACATATATCACACTGCGATATATTGTATCTAACTTCGCTATAGCGAGATGCGATATATCGAAATACAATACTTGGAGAGGTGGCCATGGATGCAAGAATTAAACGTGTTTATGTTCCAATGACAGAAACCGGGTTTTACATTTTGTTTTGCCTTCAGGAAGAAATGCATGGATACAATATAACTCAAAAGGTAAAACAGATGACTGATGGCCAGGTAGACATTGGACCGGGCACGATGTACGGAACTTTGGGGAAAATGGAAAAGGATGGATTGATTGAATTCGTTCGCGAAGAAGAAAAACGAAAGCTTTACAAAATCACTTCAGTTGGACAGGAAGTTCTTCAGCTGGAAATGGAACGAATCAAAAGACTTTATAGAAATATTGGAGGAAAATAAAATGAAAAACACAAAGACATTTTTTAGATTTTATACACTTTTTGAATATGAAGAAGAACAGGCTTTTCTTGAAAAACAGCACAAGCACGGCTGGAAGGTTGTAAGCTTTAAGCTTCCTGGTTTATACAAGTTTGAAAAATGTGAACCGGAAGATATGACATACAGAATTGATTTTACAAATGAGAACGGATCAAAGAATCCTGAGTATCGTCAGATGTTTGCTGATAACGGCTGGGAATTCTTGTGGTCGGTAAACGGCTTTTCAATTTTTAGAAAACCACTTGCTGCAAATAATACTGATAATAGCAACGAGATTTTTTCTGATAATTCTTCAAAGTTACAGATGCTTCAGACGATCCAGCAGCGCAGACTCCTGCCCTTCATTACATTTTTCCTTTGTGCCGTAATTCCAAACTTTATAAAAGGAATTCATGGAGACTTTGGTTCATCAATTTTTGATAATATAATAACAATTATCTTTGGTGTAATGTTTGTTCTTTATACCTATGTTTGCATAAAGAGCTTAGTCAAAATCAGAAAGCTTAAGGAAAGACTTGAATAAACATATTTATTAAGCTTCAAAACACCTTACCCTGTGTCCATCCCCTACCTGTGTAAACTCCGGTAATTCCTTTTTACAACGGTCACTTGCCTTTGGACAACGGTAAGCAAACGGGCAGCAGTTTTCCTGCTGCAGGGTTGTTTTTACTTCCTGATTCGAATTGTTCAGAACGCCCTTTGCTCCTTCAAACAGCAGTTGAGTATATGGATGCACAGCTGTTTTATAAAGGTCTGCTGCAGGTGCTTCTTCTACGAGATAGCCACGGTACATTACTCCGATTGTGTCGCAGAAGTAGCAGGCAACCTTGAGGTCGTGTGTGATAAAAATGTAGCTTAGATTTCGGCTCTTGCGGAGGTCCTGAAGTAATTTTAAAACCTGACCTTGAATGGAAACGTCCAGGGCAGAAACAACTTCGTCGCAAACAAGAAGTGAAGGATTCATGATAAGGCCGCGGGCAATTGAAATGCGCTGACGCTGGCCGCCGCTGAATTCAGCCGGACGACGTTCGAGGTCTGTAGGCGACAAACCTACCTCTGTAATAATTTTTTCTGCAAGCTCACGGGCGGCGGCTTTTCCCTGCCAGAGCGAAGAATATTTAAGACCTGTTGTAAGTACGTTGTAAACTGTTAGTCGCGGGTTGAGCGAACGTGCCGGGTCCTGGAAAATGTATTTTACTTTTTCGCGGTAAAGACGAAGCTGATCTTTTTTGTAAGTATCAACTTGCGGCGGTAAAGCTTCTTCGGCATCAAAATATTTTATTGAGCCGCTTGTCTGTTTATAAAGCTGAATTAAAAGTCTTGCGGTTGTAGTTTTTCCGCAGCCTGATTCCCCGGCGAGTCCGTATGTGGTGCCGCGTTTAATTGCAAAGGAAACATCATTTACTGCATACACGTTCTGTTTGTTTTTTGCAAAGAAGCCTGCTTCCAGATTGAAGGTTTTTGAAAGATTGTTTACTTCGATAATATTTTCGTTTTTCATTAGTTCTGCTCTCCTTCATTATCTGTGTAGTGAGTTCCAAATTCTATAAGCGAAGAAACAAGCGTTTGTGTATATTCCTGTTGAGGATTTTTCATAATCTCATCTGGGGTTCCTGTTTCGATTATCTGGCCCTTGTACATTACTGCAATCCTGTCTGAAATCTGTGCGACAAGATTCATATTATGGCTGATGAAAATGATTGAAAGATTTCGCTCTTTCTTAAACTTAAGCAGAAGCGAAATAATCTGTGCCTGAATTGTTACGTCCAAAGCTGTTGTAGGTTCGTCTGCAATTAAAAGTTCACAGTTCTGGGCAAGAGCAAGGGCAATTCCAATTCGCTGAAGCTGACCGCCGGAGAACTGATGTGGGTAAGATTTAAGTCTTCTTTCCGGCTCTGGTATTCCAACCTGAGTAAGTAGATTTATTGTTTTTTTATCAGCTTCCTCTCGTGTAATTTTTGGTTCGAGAATTCTGAAGGTTTCGAAGAAAATACTTCCTACATTCTGCAGCGGATCGTACGAACGGCCCGGCTCCTGGAAAACTAAGGCAATCTTTTGTCCACGATATTCTTTCAGTTCTTTTTGAGTAAGACTTAAGAGGTCGGTTCCGTTGTAATAAATGTGTCCATTGCATTCTGCATTCTGCGGCAGCAGGCCCGGAATGGCGGTTGTAGAAACTGATTTTCCGCTTCCGGATTCGCCGACGATTCCGAGTATTTCGCCTTTTTTTACATCAAACGAAACGCCGCGTGCAGCCTCGAACGGAGTCCATTTTGTACCTCGCAGAACATGGAAGGTAACGTGAAGGTTCTGGACGGAGAGGATGTTTTCGGACGGAGACGGCGGGTTTTTAAGGGCGGAGCCATCGCTCGGAGGAATAGTTTTACCCTTCTTAAATCTTTTGAAAACAGCACTATACGGATCGTAAAAATCACGGAGCGCATCACCGACAAAATTGAATGCAAGCGTTACAAGCAGCAGCATTAAAACCGGATACAAAAGCCACGGGAAGTTTCTGAGATTTGATAAGGTTGAAATGTCACGGTTAATGAGTGAGCCCCAGCTAACAGCAGGATCACTTATACCAAGTCCAAGATAAGAAAGTGTTGTTTCGCTCATGATAAAGCCCGGGACACTCAAGGTTATGCTTACAATTAAAAGACTTGTAATCTGCGGAATTATATGGCCAAAAATTACGACGAGAGACGGAACTCCTTCGAGCTTAGAGTTGATAATGAACTCCTCTCGTTTTACGGCATGTACTATTCCTCGAATGGTTCTTGCACTACCCGGCCAGCCGACCAGCGAAAGAATCAGCGTGATTATCATATAAGAGGTTCCGGAATCCATTCGGCTGTTTAAGAGTGAGCGTAGGAAAAGTATAAAATACAGGCTTGGAATAAGCATAAAGAATTCTGCAAAGCGCATTATAAACCAGTCGGTTTTACCGCCAAAGTAGCCGGAGATTCCGCCCAATATTATTGCAAGAATCATTGCAATTGCGGTTGCAACAAAACCAATTGTAAGAGAGATTCGGCTTCCAAAAACAATTCTGCTGAAAAGGTCCCGGCCAAGATGGTCTGCACCAAGAAGATAAGCAGGATATACCTGATCTTTTGTGCCGAACAGATGACGGCTGCATGGAATAAAGCCCAGAAGCTTATACTCATAGCCTTTAGCAAAAAGTGTAAAATCGTGTGTGTAGCCTTCGTCTTTTACGAGTGCATACTTCCAGTTGATTTTAGATATAGTACGGCATTCGCGAACCTTTATGCCGTGAATTGTAAGTTGGAGGTTTGCCGGATGGTAGGTGTTATTTTCAAAGGTCTGTGTAGGCTGATAAGGTGCAAAGAATTCTGCAAAAATCATTACAAGATAAACGAGCGCAAGGAAAATCAGCGAGGTTAATGCAAGTGGTCTGGTCTTTAAGTATTGTGCAAACTTTTTCATTTTAACCCCCTACTCGTTTCCATAACGGATTCTTGGATCTACAATGGCAAGCAGAATATCGCTGATTACCATGCCCACAAGAACGAGCGCTGAAATAAACATGCTGTTTGCAAGAACCAGATTTATGTCTTCCTGTAAAACAGCATCATACATTAAACGGCCAATTCCCGGATAAGCAAAAATAATTTCGAGTACGAGTGAGCCTGAGAAAAGTCCTGCAAGTAAGTTTGCACTTCCTGTGATATACGGGTTTAAGGTATTACGGAAGGCGTGATTAAGGTAAACTCTTTTTTCGCTGATTCCACGTGAGCGCAGCGCAAAGATGTAAGGCATTCCCATCTGGTCGAGCATTGTTGCGCGGATCATTCTCATTGTGCCGCCTAAACCTCCTAAGAAAGATGCAAGCAGCGGAAGAAAAACATGGTGCGCATAACTGAAGGTAAATTTCATTGGCGCATCTTTAAAGGCAAAATCAGGATATGCTGTTACTGGGAAAAGATTTGTGATTGATGCAAAAAGCTGAAGTAAAATCAAAAGCAGGATTCCCGGAAATGCATGGAAGAAAAGCGCAAAAAAGGTTGCGCCTACATCCAGCCTTGTACCTGCCTTGCTGGAGAAAAAGACTCCGAGCAGAAATGAAAACGTAGTTATAAAAACAAGGGCTATAAGATTTAACAGAACGGAATTCCATAACCGGCTTTTTATTAAAAAGCCAACGGGAGCTTTTGAGATAAGGCTTGTTCCAAGGTCGTGGTTTACAATTACCCTTTTGAGCCATTTAAAGTACTGCACATAAAATGGTTTATCCAGGCCGAGCTCGGAACGCAAAGCTTCCATTTGTTCGGCAGAAAAGTTTTTATCTTGTGAGCCGCCGGCGTTAGAGGCTGTGGTTTTTGCAGATGGATTTTCCGTATTTGTAAGAAGCTGCTGTGTCATCATCTGGTCTACAATGTCGCCTGGTGCAAGCTCCATCAGCCCGAAAAGTGCAAAGCCAAGAAGGAAAAGGAGTACAAGCATTGTAAGAATTCTTCCGGTTATAAACGAAGCAAGCGGTGCCCTTGCCTTAAAGGCTTTTCCCAGTGCACTTACAGTTGCTTTTAATTTTACATAAAAAAGTTTGATTTTATTCATTTTGATTCCTACTGTACTTCCTTAAGATAGACGTTATCTAAAAGTGCGCTGTTTCTGTTATCATAATAAACGTTTGTGAGATCCCATTTATTACGGATTCCAAAGAAGCTTTTTGAGCGCATAAGATAAATTACAGGACACTGCTCAAGAAGAATTTCCTGATACTCATCCCAGATGAGCTTTGCTTTGTCATGATCAATTGTAAAGCTTCCTTCGTTATAAAGATAATCTACGCGGGCTTCCCAATCTGTCGCAGGCTTTTCCTGCAGCGGATACCATAAATGTAAGTTTCCGTCACTTGGCCAGACATTAGCGCCTTGTGTAGGAAACAGGTTTTTACCAAGCCCTATAAAAAGCGACTGCCAGTCATAAGTTGAAGTAAGCATTTCAACAAGCTTCTGAAAATCTATCTGGCGGACATTTATTGTTATTCCAACCTTACTGCATTCATCTGTAATAATCTGAGCCATATCATTTGCAGTTGAACCGCCGCTTGAAATTAAAAGATCGAACTCTACCTTGTTTCCCTTATCGTCGTAGTACAGCCCGTCTTTTTTTACAAAGCCGATTGACTGAAGGAGCTCTTCTGCTCTTTTTGGATCATATTTATATTTTAAGGTTATATCAGGATTGTAGTATGGATTAACCTCCGGGAAGAAGTCGTACTTTGCCTGAGCAAGCCCGCGGTAGGTCTGGAGGGCAACTCTATCGCGGTTGAAAAGACAGCTCATTGCCTGACGGAATTCTTTTTTTGTAAACCAGTTGTAATAAGGCTTGTCTTTGTTTTTTGGATTCTGATTAAAGCTCCACAGTGAAGAGCCCATAGAACCGTCTGCATTGAAAACTGTGTAGTCTTCTTTCTGCTTTGCAACAAGGTCTTCTACCTGTTCTGGGGACGGAGTGTAAACCTCTGTCTGTCCCTGCTTAAAAAGAAGATATCCTGTATTTGCGTCTCCAACTATCTGGTAAATCTTCTGTTCAGGATAAGGAATTGAATTTCCATTTTCATCCTTTTCCCAGTAATATGGATTTCGTGTAAATACAAGTCGTTGAGCCGGAATATATTCTGTGATGTACCACATTCCGCATGAAGGAAGCTCCTTTGGATCCTTGTCTACACTGAATAAGGCTTTTACTCCTTCTGCCCCGCCTTTTTCTTTTGCAGGCTTAAAAATGAAGGATGGGCATAATTCCATATTTGTAGCGAGCATTGGATCAGCAATAATACGCGGATAGAAAAAGTCAAAATGCTTGTCATCAATTTTTATACAGTCAATATGAGCTTCAGACCCGTCTTCCATTAAAATCCATTGAGAGCTGTAACCGGTAGCTCCCATTGCCGGGTCTCCGTCAATTTCGTTATACCAGAAAACAAAGTCATCTGAGGTAACCGGAACCTTTTTATCTGAGCCATACCAGGTCCAGTAAAAATCATCACGGATTGTAAAATGTACTGTAAGGGTATTTGCTTTTTCATCGGTTTCAATTTCATAAAAGGCTGCCCTTGGTTTCCATTCACGGGAAGTCATATTATAATCGCTCAGATAATCAAGGGTCATGCTAACAATTGAAGCACTGGTACCATCGCGTTCTGCAATCAGCTGATTAAAGGTTTTCGGGTCAGATAAAATTGTATCATACCATATGCCACCAACATTTCCGGCTTTGAATGCTTCGCCATTCCAGGGTTTTGAAACTGTCTTTTGGATTAATTCATTATTAAGATTCTGGGAATATAATTCTATTTCTTCCAGTGTCATTTCAGGAAGCTTTGAACAGGCTGCGAACAACAGACATAATAGTCCCGTTGCTGCATATATAGCTTTTGTTTTCATAAATATCCACCCAAATATAGTTTACAATATTCGGGTAGTTTTTTAAAGTTTTAATTTTATTTATAAGAAAAAATTAATTGTCTAACCCTTTAAGCCGCCGGTACTTACGCCGTTTACAATATATTTTCTGGTAAGAATAAAAAGAATTATCATTGGCAGAACGACAATTGTTGAGGCTGCCATTAAAAGCTCGTTAAGGCTTGCAGCTTCTGTTGTAAAGACTTGAAGTCCGTAAGGAAGTGTACGGGATTTTGCATCTGAGGTTACATAGAGCGGCCACATAAAGCTGTTCCATGAAGAAAGTGCATTCAAAAGTATAATTGTAAAAATCGAAGGCTTTGCAATTGGTACCATAATGCGCCACAGGTACATCCAGTTTGAAGCACCATCGATTCTTGCAGAATAATAAAGACTGTCAGAAATAGTGTCAAAAAAGTTCTTTAAGATATAGGTATAAAAGATGCTTGAAACGAAAGGCATTACAAGAGCTGGTATTGTGTTATACAGCTTAAGCTTTACTATTGTCGTATAGTTTGTGATGATTAACATTTCAAACGGAATCATCATAAGGCTTAACAGAATTGAAAAAATAATGCTTCGTCCTGGAAACTTCAATTTTGAAAAAGCAAAGGCACCGAGAATGGTTGTTGTAGTTGTTGTTAAAACTGAAAGCACCATTACAATTACAGAGTTTATAAAGTATTTTCCAAAAGGTGCCATGGAAAAGGCTTCTGTATAATTTTCAAAAGAAAAGTGTCCCGGCAGGATTTTTGGCGGGAACATAATTGCTTCTGCATGAGTTTTAAAGGAGGTTAAAATCATCCAGATAAACGGGAATACCATTATGAGTGAGCCGAGAATTAAAAAGAAATAGATTGGGATTTTACGGTATTCAAATCTGGTTTTCATTTCAGCCCCTTCTTTCCCATTCGTTTTTTGAGATAAAGCTCAAGCAGAGTTACAACAAAAATGCAAAGGAAAAGTATTACGGCAGCGGCGGCGGCATATCCATATTTTCGCTTTTCCATCATTGCGTATCTTATGTAATAAACAACTGTATATAAATTGTAATAAGGTCCTGGCTTACCATAAAAAAGCGGATACAATTCGCTGAAGACCTTAAAGCAGCTGATTGTATTTACAATGCATACAAGAAATATTGTTGGAGACAAAAGCGGAACTGTAATACGGAAAAAGATTCTTACAGGCTTTGCACCGTCTACACGGGCAACTGTATAATAAAGTTCATTGATATTCTGCATTCCGGAAAGCAGAATGATTATTGTGAACGGCAGAATATTCCAGGTTCCAAAGATTATAAGAGCAGGCAGAGACCACTGTGATTCAGTTACCCACCCGATTTTTTCAATTCCAAATTTTGTAAGCACCCAGTTGATGATTCCGTACTGCTGGTTGTACATAAGGCGCCAGATAAGACCAACGGCAGTTACAGAGGTTACCATTGGCAGAAAGAAAGCTGTCTGAAAAACTGCACTACCTCTGACTTTTTTATTTAAAAGATTTGCAAAAAACAAAGCAATTGCTGTACTGACAGGAACTACAAATAAAACGTAAAGTGCAGTATTACGAAGTCCCGAAGTAAATTTGTCGTCTGTTAAAACATATTTATAGTTTTCAAAATTAAATGCTTTAAATGTACCGCGGAGGTAGCTGTAATTTTCTTTAAAAGAAATTGTAAAAACGTTTATTACCGGATAAAGCGTAAAGATAATGATAAAAATGAGAAATGGCGCAAGGTAAAGCCAGGGTTCAACCTTATTAAAAAGCTCGCGGCGTTTCGGGGAAAAACTCACTAAAGTCTCCTTCCTTCTTTATCAAAATTAAATACGCCCTTTTTCTTTAAGCCGACTTTTATTCTGGAACCGCTGGTAACATTTTTATCATCAAGATTCAAAATGGCACGAACGGTATTTCCCATATAAGTCATTGTAACAATCTGATCTTTGCCCATTTCGCTGATAAACTTGATTTCTGCTTCAGTTCCATTGTCATCAAGAACAAAGGCTTCTGGTCTGATTGCAATAGTTTTATCATCCTGAATAATTTTATTAGCAGGCGGATTTCCAAGAAACTCTGCAACAAACAGCGAGTTAGGATTTACATACAACTCCTGACAAAGTCCGGCCTGAATTAAAAAGCCGTCCTTCATCAAAAGAATGCTGTCAGAAATAGACATTGCCTCTTCCTGATCATGAGTTACAAAAACAGTAGTAACGCCAGTTTCCTTCTGAATACGGCGGATTTCTTCGCGCATTTCGAGACGAAGTCTGGCGTCAAGATTAGAAAGCGGTTCGTCCATTAAAAGCAGCTGCGGCTTTTTTACCATTGCACGGGCAATAGCAACACGCTGCTGCTGACCACCGCTGAGTTCGGAAGGATAACGCTTCAAAAGATTATCAACATGAACAAGCTTTGCAATTTCCTCTACCCGTTCCATACGCTCTGCTTTTTTTACCTTCTGCACTTCCAGTGGAAAACCAATGTTTTCGGCAACTGTCATGTGCGGGTATAACGCATAGTTCTGGAATACCATACCAATATTTCTCTGGTCTGGAGGAAGGCTTGTTACATCCTTATCATCAAAAAAAATCCGGCCCTCTGTTACAGGAACAATACCGCAAAGCATGTTCAAAAGAGTTGATTTTCCGCAGCCCGAAGGACCAAGCAGACAAATTAAATGCCCGTCTTCAAGCTCAGCGGAAAAATTGCTTACAGCAGTTGTGTGACCGAATTTTTTTGTTACGTTATCTATTCGAACTTTCATTATTTTCTAGCGACCGTTCAAAGCGTCGTTACACTGCTTTTCAATTGCAGCAACAGCCTGTTTAGCAGTCATCTTTCCATCAACTACATAGTTCAGGTATTCTTCAAGAATCTTACGAACTGCAGCAGAACCTGTTACGTTAGGGAATGAACCGGAAACAGCCATGTTAGC
>JAEEGH010023595.1_pt1 | contig 12495 bp, 9 predicted proteins | sample 9134181 | NCBI WGS metagenome assembly JAEEGH01 (sample SAMN16246544, study PRJNA631951) | gut metagenome | biome: gut microbiome; feature: rumen; material: DP-attached | host: Bos | place: Iran: Karaj | collected 2018-10 | reverse complement strand
GATGATAAAGGTTAGCAGACAGATAACAATGATAATTCCGACACAAATCCATATAATAATAGTACGTTGGTTTGCTTTCTTTTGTTCTTGATGTGCAATTTCTTGATGACGTGTATAATCATATAGAGCTTGCATTCGCTCGACTTCTTTCGTTGATCTTTGAGCATAGACAGAATCAAGCATAGTATAGGCATAAATGGCATATTTAGCAGCAGAATCAGGCTTGTGTATTTTATGATAAAGAAGTGCCAATCCGTTTGCAGCAGAATTTTGGTTACCCAAATCACTACCATTACGCAACTCTTTTCGGAAATAATATTCTGCTGAATCCAAGTTTTCTGTATAAAGGAAATAGAGGCCTTTTGTTTTATAATAGATTTCACGACCAGCCTCAATGTTTCCGTGTGAATCAAATCGTCCAGAATATGACTCATAAAGATTCATATAGTGTTTCGCTTTGGGGAACTCTCTTTTGTCTATGAGGAGGGGGATAGCTAAACCTAAGGATATTGCAGAATTGACAGATCTTCCATATTGGTTATATTTATGAGCGACCTCCTCGATAACAATAATAGCAGAATCTATTATACCTAGTTCGTAATAAGATAAAAACTCTTGTTCATTACTCATCAGAGCAGCAAGAGTGTCATTACCTAACCATGCAAACTTTATGGATTTCTTTTCACATTGTATATGCTGTCTATATAGTCCTTGCTCATAGAAGATCTGTGCCATCTGGCCAAAGACTCTACTCAATTGGACATAGTCGCAGTCGCCGCTCAGTGTGTCGGCGTAGTCGAGGGCGTCCTGATAGCACTGGAGTGCCATGGGGGCTTCGCCGTGGTCGTGGTAGGCGCGGCCCAGGAGGTAGTGGGCCAGCAGGCGGTCGTTGGGAGTGCCGTGGTCGTCGAAGAAATTGACGTAGGGCTGTACGTCGGCAGCGGTGAAGGGCTGGTCGTTACGGTTGCGCTGGTTGATGCTGTCCAGCTCAGCGCGCATACGATTGCGGTCCGCCTCTGTGGTACAGCAGGCGAACGCCAGGAGAACGGCTATGACGGTCAGCAGATGTCTCATCTAGAATATCTTGATTCGGTAGATCAGGCTCAGTTCCACTCGATTGGTGGATATGTTAGGTAGTCCGATGGCGTCGTTGTAGGTCGTGGTCTTTCCGACGTAAGCCAACGAGAGGCGTGCATCCTGCGTGAGGTCGGGAATCCACTGCAGGGCAGCCTGATAGCCATAGTTGTGGCGGTAGTCCTCCAGAACGGGGTTGTCAGGCATAGAGGCTTTCTCGGCAAAGGCCTTCACAAAACAGAGCCAATGGGGTGTAATATGATACTGCAGACGACCCACGAAGGCCTGATAGCGCACGTCGCGGAGCGTGGTAGGCTCGGTGGTCAGTCCAGCTGCGGCCGCATCGGCACTCACGATACCATGACGGTCGATGTCCTCCCAGGCGTGATAGTAGTCCAAGTAGCCCTTCCACCTACCGATGGTCAGTCGCGAGCCCAACATCAGAAACCTGTTGGCCACACCTTTCGCCTCGTGGAAATAGCCGTACGACCAGTGGTTCTCCAACTTGTCCCACAGACGGCTACCAATCCAGTTCAGCGTGACGGCAAGCGGTCGGCGTGCCTTTTCCAGATTGGCTCCAGGGTAAGCTTTTTCGAGCGAAGAGTTGTTGCAGTTGCTGATATCGAGCTGTATCAGCTGTCGCTTGCCGATGTCGTAGCTCACCTCCGCACCAATCTGCAGGCTATTCATATGGGAGTTGAAGTCCGAATAGTCGAGCACCTGAATGGCATTTTCGTCATATTCGAATCCGCCCATCGAGAGGGCAAATTTACCGCCAGTCATCCTCAGCCGGTCTGTAATCTGATAGTTCACCATCATGATGTTCAGGCTGTTGGAAAAGCCGTCGTCCTGCCGTTCCCAAGTTTTGTTCAACTGGTAACGGAATCGATAGCTCCAATGCTTGTCGAGGAATCCTCTGGCCTCGAACCTCATGTAGCGCCCATGGAAGCCGCTCTGCTCACCCGCTTCGAACGGCTCTTCGTAGGCCACAGTAGTATTGAGGAAGATGTTGAAGGCCTCGTTCTTCTTCTCCACGATGTTCAGTCTCTCGAGGATGGAGGCTACACCATCGTCGCTTCCGCCCATACCGATATTGCTACCCTGCGCCCAACCGTTCAGGGCTGCGGCCAGTAACACAAAGAATAATAGTTTTCTTTTCATCTTATAAATCTGATAGTTATGTTTAGAGATACTCCATCAATACGTCCCAGACGGCAATGATGTGGCATAGCGAGCCGGCGAGCACGAAGAAGTGGAATACGGAGTGCATGTAGCGGCGTTTGTTAAGCGAATAGAAAACGGCACCGGTGATGTAACACACGCCTTCGGCCACAATCCATACAAAGGCGGCTGTCGATACGGAGTCGATGAGGGGTTTGAAGGCCACGAGGACGCTCAAGCCCATGCCGACGAAGCAAAAGGTCTCGACGTTGGAATGTTCCTTGAGGCGGATGAAGCTGATGACGGTTCCGACGATGGCACACGCCCATACGAAGATGAACAGTCCCCAGCCCCAGTTAAGGGAGAATTGAAAATTGAGAATTGAAAATTGAGAATTGGCGTTCAGCAGAGCGATTAACGTCAGGGGAGAGTAGGAGCCGGCAATGTGCCAATAAATGGCGGCATGGTCCCAGTGGCGCAAGCGTTCTTTCCATTTCGAGCGTCGGAGCAGGGTATGGTAGGCGGTCGAGGTGACATAACTGGCCAGCATGCCAAAGAGGTAGAGACAGACGCCCAGACGCGCCCAGGGATTCTCCCCTCGGAATGCCATCCATAGGAAGATGGCTCCGAAAGCAGCGCCCATGACGATGCCTCCAGCATGGCTCCACGCATTCCAAAGCTCTTCCTTATGGGTATATTTAATGGCCATCGTGTTGATTTTTTTGTTTTTGCTTGCAAAGATACGAAAAAAAATTGTATCTTTGCAAGCAAAAGCGAAAAAAACAAATGACACAGTCAGAAAAAACCCATTTGGAAGAGCGTATCGTGGACGTGCTGAAAACCGTTTACGACCCCGAAATCCCTGTCAACATCTATGACTTGGGGATGATTTACAAGATTGACGTGCAGGACGACAGCAGTGTCGTGATGGATATGACATTCACGGCGCCGAACTGTCCGGCAGCAGACTTTATATTGGAAGATGTACGCACGAAGGTGGAGAGCGTCGAGGGCATCACCTCGGCAACTGTCAACCTCGTGTTTGAACCAGCGTGGGACCAGAGCATGATGAGCGAAGAAGCACGCGTCGAACTAGGGTTCGATTGATGTAAGATGTAAGATGGCTGAGGGCTGAAGTCAATGGTCAATGGTTAAAACTAAGAAGTGATGAAGAACGTCTATTTCCTTTCCGATGCCCACCTGGGTTCGTTGGCCATTCCGCATCAGCGTATGCAGGAGCGCCGACTGGTGCGTTTCCTTGACAGTATCAAGGAGAAGGCTGCCGCCATCTATCTGCTGGGTGATATGTTTGATTTCTGGTATGAGTACAAGTATGTTGTCCCCAAGGGATTTACCCGTTTTCTGGGTAAGTTGTCGGAACTGACCGACATGGGTGTCGAGGTGCACTACTTTACAGGCAATCACGACATCTGGGCCTATGAATACTTGGAGAAGGAGTGTGGCGTCATTCTGCATAAGAAGGAAGAGACGACGGAGATTTACGGCCATGAGTTCTTTCTGGCTCATGGTGACGGCATGGGCGACCCGAACAAGTCGTTCAAACTGATTCGCGCCATCTTCCACAGCCGTTTCTGTCAGTGGCTCTTCTCAGGACTTCATCCCCGCTGGGGCGTTGCCTTTGGACTGACTTGGGCCAAGCATAGCTATATCAAGCATAAGGAGAGCGATGAGCCTGTGTATATGGGGGAAGACAAAGAACACCTTGTGCTCTTTGCCAAGAAGTATATCGAGGAACATCCCAATATCGACTACTTTATCTTCGGGCACCGTCATATCGAACTTGATATCAAACTCGCCCGCCATACACGGCTGATGATCTTAGGCGACTGGATCAGTCAGTTTACCTATGCCGTGTATGACGGGGAGCACATGTTCCTCGAAGAGTATATCGAGGGCGAGAGCCGTCCGTAAGGACTATTTTGCTACTTTCGTGGCTCGGATGAAGTAGATAATGAGCAGGATGTAGGCTACCAATGAGCAGAGCTCAGAGAGGGGGTTAGCCCACCAGGCGCTATAGTCGAACGAGACGCCGCCGAAGCGTAGCAACGCACTGACAACACCCATCAAAGCACCACCGGCAATGAATCCGGAAGCGAGGAGGTTGCCCTTTTCGCCACGAGCCTTGTTGGTGGCTTCGTCCTTCGAACGGGTGGTGACATACCAGCTGATAGCGCCACCAATGACCAAGGGGACGTTCAGTTCCATGGGGATGAACATACCCAGTGCAAAGGCCAAGGCCGGCACCTTACACAGCGTCAGTACAACGGCAATAACAGCACCGAGGGCATAGAGCGGCCAGGGGGCTCCCACACCATTCATCAGGGGATCGATGACGGCAGCCATCGCGTTAGCCTGAGGGGCAGCAAGGGCACCAGAAGCAAAGCCGTAGGTTTCGTTCAACAGCATCATCACACCACCCACGGTGGCCGCGCTGACCAATGTGCCGAGGAATTTCCAAGTCTCCTGTTTTCTGGGTTGTGTACCACACCAATAACCGATTTTTAGGTCGGTAATGAACGAGCCCGCCATGGAGAGTGCCGTGCAGACCACACCACCCATGATGAGTGCAGCGACCATTCCGCCCGTGCCTTTCAGTCCGACAGCGACCATCACGACGGAGGCGAGAATGAGCGTCATCAGTGTCATACCAGACACAGGGTTCGAACCCACGATGGCGATGGCGTTGGCAGCGACAGTGGTAAAGAGGAAGGCGATGACTGCTGTGAGGATGATGGCCACAGCGGCGAAGAGCAGGTTGCCGTCCATGACGCCAAACCAGAAGAACAGGAAGGTGACGATGATGGTGACGACGGCAGCGATGGCAATGAAGCGGAAGGGCAGGTCATCGTGGCCAGCGGTTTCCCCGCTAGCATCCGTCGCTTTCGTTGCCAAGCCTACGGCACTCTTGATGACACCCCACGACTTGATGATGCCGATGATACCAGCCATCGCAATGGCACCAATACCGATGGATTTACCATAGGAAGTAAAGATCTGCTCTGGCGACATCTCGCCTACGGCTGTGGTGATGGCAGGATTCCATTCGTTGAGTACGGTGTCGGAGAACAGTAATGCCATACCTGGTACGACGAGCCACCAGACGAACAGCGAACCCAGCGTGATGATAAGTGCATAGCGGAAACCGATGATGTAACCCAAACCCAAGACGGCGGCACCCGTGTTGTTCTTGAACACCAGTTTGGCCTTTTCGGCTAAGTCGTCGCCATAAGGAATCATCCGCGAGGTGACGTTTTCGTTCCACCAGCCGAAAGTGGCCACGATGAAATCGTAGAGACCACCGACGATACCGGCAATGAGCAGGGGCTTGGCCTGAGAGGAGGCGGAAGAGCCCGACGCTGACGCATCGGAAGCGGTGGTTTCCTCGTCGCCGTCTGCAGCACCGCTCTTTAGCACTTGTGTGGTGGCTGTGGCTTCAGGGAAGGGGTATTGTTCCTGTGGTGCTTCCACGAAGTAACGACGGAATGGAATGAGGAACAAAATGCCCAAGACACCACCGAGTAGCGAAGCGATAAAAATCTTCAGGAAGTCGGCGCTCATCTCTGGATACTTCGCCTGCAGGATATAGATGGCAGGTAAGGTGAAGATGGCACCAGCAACGACGGCACCAGAACAAGCACCAATAGACTGGATGATGACGTTTTCGCGGAGGGCGTTTGAGCGCTTGGCAGCAGCAGACACACCAACGGCGATAATCGCAATGGGAATAGCAGCTTCGAAAACCTGTCCGACCTTCAGTCCGAGGTAGGCAGCAGCTGCAGAGAATAGAACGGCCATGAGTACACCCCAGGTGACTGACCATGCATTGACTTCACTTTTTTTCATCTCTTTATGTTTTTAATTCTTTCTAATGCTTCTAACAGTAGTGAACGTGGACAGGCTATGTTGATACGCAAGTAGCCCTCACCCGACTGCGGCCCATACATGGTGCCTGGATTCAGCCAGACGCGGGCCTCGCGGAGGATGCGGTCGCAGTAGGTTGCGACTGAGTCGCAACACACACTGGAGACACCCGACGCTGATGCGTCGGGAGTGGTGGCAGCGGAGACATCGACCCAGACGAGGTAGGTGCCTTCGAGGGGCATGACGCGCCAGAGAGGGAGGTGTTCTGCAACGAAATTGTAGAGTGCTTGATAGTTGTCACGGATGTAGATGTTGAGTGCGTCAATCCAGTCCTCGCTCTCGTTGTAAGCCGCCTTGACAGCCTCAGGAGCAAAGGGATTGACGTCGCACACCTCATTGATGTTGATGGTACGATTCAGGCGGCGACGGGTTGCGGCATCCCGACAGATGATGTTAGCCATCATCAATCCAGCGATGTTGAACGATTTCGAAGGCGAGGTGAGGATGATAGCCTCAGCATCAACAGTACCCATCGGGCAGAACGTATAGCTGGGCATTACCAGTTCACAGTGAATCTCGTCGGAGACAATGCGCACATGGTGTTTGTGGCAGATGTCAGCCATGCGTTGCAGTTCCTCACGCGTCCAGACACGACCAGTGGGGTTGTGGGGGTTACACAGGAGGAAAACGGTCGTTTTCTCGTCGGCACAGCAAGCCTCGAAGGATGGCCAGTCGACCTCGAAGCGGTTATTGCTGTGACAGAATCGCAGTACACTTTCGAGGACTTCGCAGCCGTTGTTTTTAACGGAGGAGAAGAAGCAGTTGTAGTCGGGCGAGAGGATGAGCACCTTTTCGCCAGGCATTGTCAACGCCTTGATGGCAACAGACATCGCTGGTACGACGCCAATGGTATATTGTATCCATTCGCGCTGGATGGTCCAATGGTGGCGACGCTGGAACCACGAGATGACAGCGTCGTAATAGTCGTCTTGTACGTAGGTATAGCCAAATACGGGATGCTGGGCTCGACGCAGGATGGCCTCCTGAATGGCCGGAGCCACCGCGAAGTCCATGTCTGCGACCCACAGGGGAATAACGTCGGGCGAAGGGCTTTCGTCCCACTTGACGCAACCTGTGTTTCTGCGGTCTATGAGTTCGTCGAAATTGTATTTCATTTTCTTATTTCAATCACACAATTGTTCGGTTGGCGGACATGTTCGTCAATCGTGACAGAACCGATGCTGTCAGCAATGATATGTCCGCTGGTGGGATTCTTGATGTTTTCGATATGTCCGCGGATATCGGCCTCGACGGTGGAATACTCGAACACACGGTCGCAGGCTTTGTCGAAGGTGCAGTTTTCGAGCACAAGGTTCTGCGTGTAGCATAACAACTGCTCGCCCGTCAGATGACAATTGACCAGACGGACGTTCTTCGAGTGCCAAGCAAGATATTCGCCGTCCAAATCGGAGTCGTAGACCGTGACGTTCTCGCACTCCCAGAAAGAGTCCTTCGTCAGGATTTTGGCGTTGTGCACCTCGACATTCTTGCAATATTGGAACACGTATTTGGAATCGCTGTTGAGTCCGTCGACATAGATGTTTTCACAGAACATAAATGGATATGTACCTCCATGCAAGGTCACATTCTTTAGTCGCAGACCATTGACTTTCCAGAACGTTTCGTCGGCATCGGTGATATTGACATCCTCTAGCGTGACGTTGTTCATCTCACGGAAGAATTTAGGGCCGTCGATACGACAGCGGCGCATCACGAGGTCGTTGGTGTACCAGATAGCCGAACGCGAGCCCACAGCGAAATAGCAATCCTCAATGAGGGCACCATCGACGTGCCACCAAGGATACTTGCCATAGAACCGGCACTCGCTGGCCTCCATATTTTGGCATTGTTTGATACCACTTTCACCATCTGTAATGGTGACATTCTCTAATCGCAGGTCGTGGGTGGCAAAAAGGGGACGCTCACCACCGAATTCTTTGTTTTTAATTAAGTCCATGTGTTATTATTTTATTATTGGGTGCAAAGTTACGACTTTTTTTCGTAACTTTGCAGCCGTAAAAGAAAAAATATGAAGAAACTATATATTGAGACATACGGTTGTCAGATGAACGTTGCTGACTCAGAGGTGGTTGCCTCTGTGATGCAGATGGCAGGTTATGAGGCAACAGAGTCGTTGGATGAGGCTGATGCTGTCTTTCTGAACACCTGTTCTGTACGCGACAATGCCGAACAGAAGATTTATCACCGTTTGGATGCTTTGGATGCCATCAAGCGTAAGCGTCCATTGATAATCGGTGTGTTGGGCTGTATGGCAGAGCGTGTGAAGGACGACCTGTTACAGAACCACCATGCTGACTTGGTAGCAGGTCCTGATGCCTATCTGTCGCTGCCCGACCTGATAGCACAGGCCGAGACGGGCCATAAAGCCATTAATATTGAACTTAGCACGAGTGAGACCTATCGCGACATTGTTCCCCAGCGCTTGCATGGTGCTAAGATTGGCGGTTTTGTCAGCATTATGCGAGGTTGCAACAATTTTTGTCATTATTGCATTGTGCCTTATACCAGAGGCCGTGAGCGCAGTCGCGACGTAGAGAGTATCCTTCGTGAGGTAAGAGACCTGAGGGACCGTGGCTTTAAGGAGGTGACGCTGTTGGGGCAGAATGTGAACAGCTATCGTCTAGAGAATCTAGATGGTGTAGATGATTTAGACTTTCCTGAACTTTTAGGGCGTGTTGCAGAGGAGGCGCCAGAGATGCGCATCCGCTTTACTACGAGTCATCCGAAGGACATGAGTGACGAGACATTGCGCGTCATTGCCGAGATGCCTAACGTCTGCAAACATATCCACCTGCCAGTACAGAGCGGTTCTGACAGAATCCTGAAACTGATGAATCGCAAATACACCCGCGAATGGTATATGGGTCGTGTAGAGGCTATCCGCAGGATTATTCCTGACTGCGGACTCTCTACGGATATCTTTGTGGGTTACCATTCTGAGACGGAAGAGGATCACCAGTTGTCGCTCTCGTTGATGCGTGAGGTGGGATATGACTCGGCCTTTATGTTCAAGTATTCTGAGCGTCCTGGAACCTACGCTTCGAAACACCTGCCTGACGACGTGCCTGAAGAAGAGAAGATTCGCAGACTCAACGAACTCATCGCCCTGCAGACTGAAATATCCGCCCAGCAGAACAAAAAAGACGAGGGTAAGGAATTTGACGTGCTCATCGAAGGCTTTTCAAAACGCAGTCGTGAGCAATTGATGGGACGCACGGAACAGAACAAAGCTGTGGTGATGCCCAAGGCTGGACACCATATCGGTGAGACGGTTCGTGTCAGAATCACAGGCAGTACAAGTGCAACATTATTAGGAGAAATCGTATGAAAGAATTCCTGAATGTGTTGAGGCGTTTCGTGCCTCCCTACAAGAAGTATCTGGTGCTGTCAGTGGTGTTTAACATCCTGTCGGCCATTCTGAATATCTTCTCGTTTGCAGCACTGATTCCCATTCTGCAGATTCTGTTTCAGACCAGTGATGCAGAGACAGCCACCAGCTATATGGCGTGGGATTGGGGTAATGTCCAGGCGGTGCTGATGAACAACATGAACTACTATGTCAATGGGCTGATAGCCGAATATGGTCAGACGACGACATTGCTGTTGATTGGTATCTTCCTGGGTGTGACGACATTCTTCAAGACGGGGGCCTATTTCCTCAGTGCAGCTACGATTATTCCAATCCGAACGGGGGTAGTAAGAGACATCCGCAACCAATTGTATCAGAAGATTACGTCGCTTCCTTTGGGATTCTTCTCTGAGGAGCGCAAGGGAGACATCATAGCCCGAATGAGTGGTGATGTGCAGGAGATAGAGAATTCGATTATGTCGAGTCTGGAGATGCTGTTCAAGAATCCAATCCTTATCATTTCCTACTTTGCTGCACTCATCTTTATCTCTTGGCAGTTGACGCTGTTTACGCTTATTATCGTACCCATCATGGGTTGGTTTATGGGTTATGTGGGTCGTAAACTGAAGGCTCAGAGTATCAAGGCGCAGTCCCTATGGAGTGATACGATGAGCCAGGTGGAAGAAACGCTGGGCGGTCTGCGTATCATCAAGGCCTTCTGCGCTGAAGGAAAGATGAACCGTCGTTTCGACAAGATAAATTCTGCTTACAGGGATGATATCATGCGCGTAAATATCCGCCAGTCGTCAGCCCATCCAATGAGTGAGTTCTTGGGTACCATCATGATTGTCATTGTGTTGTGGTTCGGTGGCGTGTTGGTATTGAAATATCAGGCACTGTCAGGTCCTATTTTCATTTATTATATGGTCATGCTTTACAGCATCATCAATCCTTTGAAGGACTTTTCGAAGGCAGGCTATAACATCCCCAAGGGCTTGGCATCAATGGAACGTGTCGACAAGATTCTGATGGCTGAGGATACCATTCAGGAAGCTGCCCAACCCAAGCATATTGCCGCTTTTGAACATCAGATAGAGTTCCGCAACGTGTCGTTCCGCTATGCTGAACAATGGATTCTGAAGGATATCAATCTTACGATTCCCAAGGGTAAGACCATTGCTATTGTGGGACAGTCGGGTAGTGGAAAGTCAACGCTGGTTGACCTCATTCCGCGTTACTACGATGTGCAGGAAGGTGAGGTGCTCATTGACGGCATCAACGTGAAGGACTTGGGCATCTTTGACCTGCGCCAGTTGATTGGTAACGTCAATCAGGAGGCCATCTTGTTTAACGACTCCTTCCGCAATAATATCTCGTTTGGTGTCGACAACGCCACTGACGAACAGATTGCCGAAGCCGCCAAGATAGCCAATGCCTACGATTTCATCATGCAAAGCGAGCATCAGTTCGACACCAATATAGGTGATCGGGGAGGCCGTCTCTCTGGAGGTCAACGCCAGCGCGTCAGCATTGCCCGTGCCATCCTGAAGAATCCACCCATTTTGATTCTCGATGAGGCCACTTCAGCCCTCGATACCGAGAGCGAACGACTGGTGCAGGACGCCCTTGAACGCCTGATGAAGACACGCACGACGGTAGCTATTGCCCACCGTCTGTCGACCATCAAGAATGCCGACGAAATCTGTGTGTTGCACGAAGGACGTATCGTCGAACGAGGCACCCACGAAGAGTTGCTGGCTACGGACGGATATTACAAGAAACTGAACGATATGCAGTCACTATAGAACGATGAGGGAGAGGGCGCTATATCTGTTGAAGACGTACTTATTGACGGTGGTGATATTCATCATCGCCAAGCCCGTCTTTATGATTTACAATAGCGCCAGCCATCCGTTCACGTTTACCGATGTCATAGACGTCATTTATCACGGTCTTTCCCTCGACCTTAGCACGGCACTCTATTTCCTCATTCTGCCCTTCCTGCTGATGGTGGTCAGCCTCTTTTGGAAAAAGCTGAACATCATCGCCACCATTCTGAAAGTCTATTGGGCCATCGTTGCCTGTGCTTTTGCTTTGGCCTTTGTGGCCGACACCTCCCTCTACGATTTCTGGCAGTTTAAGTTGGATAGTACCTGCCTGCAGTATTTGGAAGCGCCCTCTGAGGCAATGGCCAGCATCAACAGACTCTACATCGCTGTACGGGTGTGTGCGTTTATAATAGTAGTTCGTTGGATTTATAAAGCCTATATGTTTTTAGTCCGTGCCCTACGGACTGCGAGTCCGCTCCCTACGGACCGCAAGTCCGCTGCTTACGGACTTTTGGTGGCCTTACTGCTCGTTCCTGTCTTTATCGTAGGTATTCGTGGAGGCTTGGACGAGTCGACGACAAATATCGGACAGGTGTATTATTCGCAGACGCCTTTCCTCAATCATTCGGCTGTGAACCCTGTGTTCAGTTTCCTGTCGTCGTTTGAAGAGACAGCCAGCTACATTCCTGACTATCACTTCATGGATGAGCAGGAACGGGCTTCGCTGATGAAGGGCCTCTATTCTACGAAGAGCATTGACCCTGACACCCTATTATGCAACCAGCGTCCTAACATCATTGTCATTCTGATGGAAAGCTGTGGGGGTATCTTTACGGAAGATATCGGAAGGCGTAAGGATATCATGCCCAATCTGAACAAGCTGACCAAGGAGGGCGTCTATTTCGCCAACTTCTACGCTAACTCGTATCGTACGGATCGTGGAACGCTCTGCGCCTGGAGTGGTTATCCTTCGTTCCCACGTTCTTCAGTGATGAAGATGCCTGCCAAGGTACGTTTCCTGCCAGGTATTGCCAAGTCGTTGCTACAGGAAGGCTACAAAACCAGCTATCTTTATGGTGGTGACATCAATTTCACCAATATGCGCAGCTATCTGGTGAC
>JAEEGH010023592.1_pt1 | contig 12496 bp, 15 predicted proteins | sample 9134181 | NCBI WGS metagenome assembly JAEEGH01 (sample SAMN16246544, study PRJNA631951) | gut metagenome | biome: gut microbiome; feature: rumen; material: DP-attached | host: Bos | place: Iran: Karaj | collected 2018-10 | reverse complement strand
GTTAAAAAAGAAAGAATTTCTTTCTTTTTTTACTATCAGTTAATTCTTGATTAAGATTTATTCATTTTGGTAATATTTGATGCAAAAAAAGTAAATGTACCTATCTTTCTTGAATATTATTTATGAAGGAGGAGAAAAAAATGAATGATATTGAAGAATATGGAGAAATATTATTTGAAAAGATTAAACATATTGATGAAGACGGGAATGAATATTGGCTAGCGAGAGAGTTAATGGTGGCCTTACAATATAAAAAATGGGATAAATATATTAATGTTATCGAACAGGCAAGAACTTCATGTAAGAATAGCGATAGTAGTATATCTGATCATTTTCTCCAGGTGGGGAAAATGATCAATATAGCAAATGGCGGTCAAAGAAAAATATTAGATTACAAATTATCCCGTTATGCATGTTATTTGATTGCACAAAATGCTGATTCTAAAAAGAAAGTTGTGGCTCTAGCTCAAACTTATTTTGCTGTACAGACTAGGAGGATGGAGATTACCGAAAAGGAATATAATGGATTAACTGAGGACGACAAAAGATTTTATCGCAGAGAACAAACGAAAAATGGAAATTATTCATTAAATCTTGCTGCTAGAGATGCTGGCGTTAAGAACTTTGATAAGTTTCATAATGCTGGATATAAGGGACTATACAATGGTGAAACTGCTAATGACATCGCTAAGAGAAAAGGACTTAGATATCGTGAAGATATATTAGATAATATGGGTAGTGAAGAGTTAGCTGCCAATATATTTAGGATTAGTCAAACGGAAGCAAAACTAAAAAGAGATATTATTAATAGTGAAGATAATGCCAATAAAACTCACTATGATGTTGGTAAAGAAGTTAGAAGAACTATTGAAAGACTAGGCGGAACAATGCCAGAAGATTTACCGACACCAGAAAAAAGTTTAAAAGAACTAGGGAAGAATAAACTAATAAAATAAGGGTTTATATTAGTTTTTGTTTCTTTTTCTTTTTTTAAATGATATAATGAAATTAGTGGTGATACTATGACAATAACGTCAGTTAATAATGATAGAATAAAGGAATTGGTTAAATTAAAAGATAAAAAATATCGTGATTTAAATGATTTATTTTTCGTAGAGGGAAAAGATTTATGTGACGTAGCTTATGAAAAGGGGCTACTTAGAGAGATATTTATTATTGATGGATATGATAATTATTACGATGGAATACCTTTAACATATGTATCTAATGATGTTATGAAAAAGATTAGTAGTATGGAATCATGTAGTCCATATTTTGGCGTTTGTGCTAAATGTGTTGAAGGAGAACTTGGTAACAAAATACTTATACTCGATAACATTCAAGATCCTGGTAATTTAGGAACAATTATAAGAAGCGCGGTAGCTTTTAAATTTGATACAGTAGTTCTTAGTAGTAATACTGTCGATTTATATAATCCTAAAGTAGTTCGTAGTACTAAGGGTATGTTATTTAATATGAATATAATCGTAAGAGATTTATTAACTTTTTTACCAGAATTAGATGGATATACAATATACGGAACTGATGTTACTAATGGTATTAATATAAAAGAAGAGAAAATACCAGAAAAATGTGCTATTATAATTGGTAACGAGGGAAATGGTATTAGTAATGAAGTTAGGGAATACTGTGAGAAATTCTTGTATATTGGAATGGAAGAGGGTTGCGAGAGTTTAAATGCCGGTGTTTCAGCTTCGATACTGATGTATGAGGTGTATAATAAATGAAGTATGTATTTATAGGAAAATTAGTTAATACGCATGGACTTAAAGGAGAAGTTAGGATACTATCAAATTTTAAGTTTAAAGATAAGGTATTTGTTCCTGGTATGAATATATATATTGGTAAAGATAAAACTTGTGAAGAAATAGTTAGTTATAGACATCATAAGATATTTGAAATGATTATGATGAAAGGCTATAATGATATTGATGAGGTTTTAAAATATAAAGGGGAATATGTATTTGTAAATAGAGAAGATATTAAATTATCTGATAATGAATATTTAGATGAAGATATTATTGGATGTAATGTATTATTTAATGATAAGTTATTAGGTAAGGTTATTAGAATAGATAATCATAATGGGAATTATGTATTAGTAATACGTGGTGAACGTGAATATTTAATTCCATATGTTATGATTGATAAAGTAGATATTAAGAAAAAGGAAATTATAACAAAAGATATTACTGGACTAGTATAGGTGGTGAAGATATGAGGATAGATATACTTTCATTATTTCCAGAGATGTTTACAGGTTTTCTTGAGACATCAATAATTAAGAGAGCTAGAGATAATGGTAATGTAGATATCAGAGTACATAATTTTAGAGATTATTCTTTAGATAAACATAAGAGAGTAGATGACTATCCTTATGGTGGCGGTGCTGGAATGGTTTTACAATGTGAACCAATATTTAGAGCTATTGAAGATATTAGAACAGAAGATAGTGTAGTTATTATGATGAGTCCATCAGGAAGTGTATTTAAACAAGAGATGGCAAGAGATTTATCTAAAAAGAAACATCTAATACTTTTATGTGGACACTATGAGGGGTTTGATGAGAGAATTAGAACAATTGTCGATATGGAAGTATCGATTGGAGATTATGTTCTAACTGGTGGAGAAGTACCAGCAATGGCGATTACTGATGCGGTTACAAGACTTATTCCAGGAGTAATTACAAAAGAGAGTTTGGATAGTGAGAGTTTTGATGATGGACTATTAGATTATCCAAATTATACGAAACCAGCTGTATTTAGGGGAATGAAAGTACCAGATGTGTTATTATCTGGACATCATAAAAATATAGATGAGTATAGAAAAAGTGAACAGATTAGAAAGACAGAAGAAGTAAGAAGTGATTTAACTGGTGGTGATAAGGTTGGAAAATAAGGGTTATTATGTATCTAAAAGTAAAAAGAAAAAAGATACGATGTATTTAGAATATGATAAATTAGATGGATATAAAGTTAATCCGAAAACAAATCCTAAGGGTGGTATTGAAGTATCAAAAATTGTTTTTGTAAATCCAGAATTTAGTGAGAAAATTATTAGAAAGAAAATAGATAAGAAGATTGAAGAATTACTTAAACAATTAAATGATATAACAGATGGTACTGATTCATCTGAGGGAGCAATTAAAAGAAGCTTGATGGATGCAGAAAAACTTAGAATGCAAATTATTACTAATTATGTAAAATACTTAGGACATACTTATGAGGGACTTACTCTTAAGAAAATTCAACTAATAATGGATAGTTTAAGAGAAAGATTATATCTTATTAAGACTAAAGAACTCATGGGTTATTATGCAGAAGAAAAGGAAGAACAAAGAAGAGGCAGATAGCCTCTTTTTTTCGACAAATAATATGTTAATACTATGATATATTTTTCATGGTGATAAAATGAAAAAGATAATTAGAGGAGTAGTTATACCACTATTTGTGGCAATATTATTTGGAATGATACTAGGAAGATATGCTTTTAGAACGTATAGGGGAACACTTATGGATACGCTTACCAGTAGGAAATTATATCTTCTTGAGAATGGGGAATATGAGACGTTTGATGATATGAGAGAAGATAATAGCACATATAATTATATTTATTATTATGATGATAATAAGTATAAGAGTGTTATTGGAATTACTAGGAATTATGATAATATCAGTAAAATAAAGAGTATCTATGGGGATAATTTAAGGGTTACAGAGTATTATTTACCTAATGATAAAATAGATTATAGACAGGATGAATACGATTTAAAGTTATTTGAGACAACTGATATAAATGAAATGAAGGGAGTGATGGATGACATTTTAGGACTATATCATAGTGAAGATAAGACAAGACTAATTGGGTTTAATTAGTCTTTTAATTTACTATAATATATGGTAAAATAGAAGTTGGTGATGGAAATGATATATTTAGATTATTCAGCTACTACTCCAGTAGATGAAGAAGTACTTAATACATTTAATAAAGTATGTTTAGAGTATCCTGGTAATTCTAATTCACTTCATAGTTTAGGGGTAAAAAGTAAGGAATTAGAAGATTATGCAACAGAGAAGATTAGTAAGATGTTAAAAGTTAAACCTAGTGAAATAATATATACTTCTGGAGCTAGTGAATCTAATAATACAGCTATTAAGGGAATATGTTTAAAATATCAAAATAGAGGTAAACATATCATTACAACAGCTTTGGAACATTCATCTATTATTGCACCACTTAATTATCTAACTAGTTTGGGATTTGAAGTAGATTTTGTAAAGATAAAAGAGAATGGACAGGTAGATTTGGATGATTTACGTAAACTACTTAGAGATGATACAATATTAGTTAGTATATGTATGATCGATAGTGAACTTGGAATAAAACAACCTATTAAAGAGATTGGTGAAATATTAAAAGAGTATCCAAAATGTTATTTCCATGTGGATGCGACGCAGGCATTTGGAAAGATACCGGTAGATTTATCGATGGTAGATATGGCTAGTATGTCAGCACATAAAATATTTGGAATGAAAGGTATTGGATTATTAATTAAAAAAGAGAATATTCAAATAGAGCCATTAATTCATGGTGGTAAGAGTACTACAATCTATAGAAGTGGTACACCAGCTTTACCATTGATTGCTTCACTTATGAAGGCAATGGAATTAATTGTCCCAAATGTTGATAAGAACATGAAATATATTGAAAAATTGAATAAACGTGTATGTGATAAATTACGTGAGTATCCACTTGTTCATATTAATAGTACTGATATGAGCATGCCTCATACAATTAATTTTAGTTTACGTAAAATAAAACCAGAAACTTTTTTACATGCACTTGATGAAAATGAAATATATATATCTACGAAGAGTGCTTGTTCTAGTGCTAATAGTATGTCAAATTCAGTATATGCAATTACAAATGATGAAGAACTTGCTAGTCATAGTTTAAGAGTTAGTATATCTTATAAAACAACAGAAGAAGAAATAGATAAATTTTTAGATATTTTTGATGAATGTTATCATTCATTAGATATGTAGGTGATAATATGACAATTATTAAAATTGGAGCTATATGGTGTCCAGGATGTCTTGTTATGAAGAAAGTTTGGAATAATATTCTTAATGATTACCGTGATATTGATATTCTTGATTTAGATTACGATATGAATAGTGATGAGGTTGCTAAATACAATCCTGGAAAGGTATTACCAGTAGTAATATTTTTAGATAATAATGGAAATGAATTAGAAAGACTTATTGGTGAGCAAAAAGAAGAGGTCTTGAGAGAGGCAATTGATAAGTATGAAGAAGTTTAGTAAAATACTGGTACTATTATTAGCATTAGTTATGTGGAGTAATAGGGTATTTGCAGCAGATAATTTAGTAAATATTTATTTCTTTCATTCAAATACATGTAGTCATTGTAAAGCGGAAGGTAAACTACTTGAAGAACTTATGAATGACTATGATAATATTAGAATATATAAGTATGAGGTAAATGCTGAAGAAAATATGAAACTACTAAAAGAAGTAGCTGATTTACACAATACGAATGTTAGTGGAGTACCTTTTACAGTTATTGGTGATAAATATTTCAAAGGATTTAATTATGATAATGCAAGACCTAGATTTATGGCAGCAATAGAGTATTATTCAAGTTATGGATATAAAGATATTACTGGTGAATATATTGGTGATATCGAACTTCCTAGTTATGATATCGATGATAATCAAATAAGTGTCGATGATTATATTAGTGATAAAGTAAATCCTAAAATAAAGATATTTGGTAAAGAAATAGATCTTAAGAATTTAACTTTACCAGTAATAGCACTTCTTATTGGACTTGTCGATGGATTTAATCCATGCGCTATGTGGGTATTACTTTTCTTAATTAGTATGTTAATAGGAATGAAAGATAGAAAACGTATGTGGGTACTAGGATTATCTTTCTTACTTACATCAGCATTCGTTTATTTGTTATTTATGTTAGCTTGGTTAAATGCAGCAACATTATTGCTTTCAGTTAGTTATGTAAGAATAATTATTGGACTTATTGCTTTAGCTGGAGCTATTATCAATTTAACCAGTTATTTTAAACACAGAAAAGATAATGGTTGCGATGTTATAGATGATAAGAAAAGAAATAAGATATTCGATAAGATAAAGAAATTTACTAGTGAGAAGAAACTATTAATAGCAGTTGTTGGGGCTATGGCATTAGCAATATCTGTCAATATTGTGGAACTTGCTTGTTCGGCAGGACTACCAGTTATGTTTATTGAGATACTATCAATGAATAATTCTGTACAAGCATTAAATGTTTTATATATAGCATTATATATGATAGCATTCATGTTTGATGACTTCTTGGTATTCTTTATCGCAATGGGTACAATGGAACTTACTGGTTTTTCTACGAAGTATGGAAAAGTATCAAAATTAGTAGGCGGTATATTATTACTAATTATCGGTATACTTATGATTTTTAAACCAGGATGGTTAATGTTTAATTTTTAGACTACTTAGGTAGTCTTTTTCTTACGAAAACTGTGTAATCTATTGACTACGTAAAATTTTTGTAGTATATTGAATACAAGGAGATAAAAAATGAAAAAAAATAATGAGATTGAGAGTGCTTTAGATTTAGAATACAATTTAATATGTGATTTTGTTAAATTGAGGGGGGAATTAGGGCTTACACAACAGCAGATGGCTGATGAAAGCGGTATAGTTAGGGAAATGATTGCGGTAATTGAAAATAGAAAGAAACATCCACAAATTAATACTTTAATTAAAATATTAGAACCATTTGGTTACACATTATCAATTACAAAAATAAAGGAGGATTAATGGATAATAAATTACAAATATTAAATAAAACATTTGAGAATAAAAAGATTAGAACAGTATGGTCTAGTGATGAAGAAAAATATTATATTAGTGTTGTTGATATTGTTGGCATTTTATCGGAAAGTACTGATGGTAGAAAATATTGGAACAAGTTAAAGCAAAGACTAAAAGAAGAAGGAAATGAAACGGTGACAAATTGTCAACAGTTGAAATTAGTTGCTCAAGACGGTAAATATAGATTAACTGATGTCGTTGATTTAGAAGGAATGTTTCGTATAATAGAATCCATTCCTAGTAAGAAAGCAGAACCTATAAAATTATGGCTTGCTCGTTTAGGAAAAGAAAGAATAGATGAAGAATATGATCCAGAGATTACAATTAATAGAGCACTAGAGTCCTATAGAAGAAAAGGATACTCAGATGACTGGATTAATCAAAGATTAAAGGCAATTGATGCAAGAAAAGAATTTACTGATGAATTAAAGAATAATGGAGTAGAAAGTAGTAAAGAATTTGCAGATTTAACAAATCTTCTAACAAAAACATGGAGTGGATATTCAGTAAAAGAATACAAATCATATAAAGGACTAACGAAAGAAAATTTAAGAGATAATATGACTAATATGGAACTTGTATTAAACATGCTAGCAGAAGTGTCTTCAACCGAAATATCTAAATCAAGCAATGTAAAGAGTAAAGAAAATGCAAAAGAGTCAGTAATAGAAGGAAGTACAATAGCTAAAAACACAAGAGAGCAAATTGAAGCTAAGACAGGTAAAAAAATAGTAACAAATAAAAACAATAAAAATTTAAAACAGATAAAAGACTAAAAACAGTCTTTTTTATATTACAAAACTGTAATATTAGAATAATTATATAAATGTTATAATATATCTAGGTGATTTCTGATGAAAAGAATAATGATAGTAGAGGATGATAAAACAATAGCAGAAGAATTATTGTTTCTCTTGAATAATTCTGATTATGAAGGAATTATATTAAAAGCTTTTGAAAATTCTAAAAAAGAAATATTAGATAACAATCCAGATTTAATACTACTTGATATAAACATTCCTTATTTAAATGGTGAATTATTATTAAAAGAAATAAGAAAAGAATCTAATATTCCTGTAATAATGGTTACTAGTAAAGAAAGTGAAGCAGATGAAGTAATTTCTTATTCATATGGAGCTGATGATTATATTACAAAACCTTATAATCCAACAATTCTTTTACTAAAAATTAATGCACTACTAAAAAGATGTGAAAATAATAAAAGTATGATTACCTATAAGGATATTGTTTTTGATATAGGAAAAGGTATAGTAAAAAGAAATGATAAAGAAATAATATTAACAAAAAATGAAATTATAATTTTTAATTTATTATTAAGCAATAAAGATAGAATTGTTACTAAGGATGAACTTATGACAGATCTATGGAATAATGATGAATACATTAATGAAAATGCTTTAACAGTTAATATTAGTAGATTAAGATCTAAATTATCTGATTTAGGTTATGAAGATATTATAGAAACAAGAAAAGGAATAGGGTATAGAATAGTATGAAATATAGAGATTATTTAAAAGATAACTTAGTGGGTATCATAATATATTTAAGTACAATTATATTAATTGTGCTTATTCTTAATGCTTTTAAAATGCCTATATTTGTATCAATTATATGTTTCTGTATATTTATTATTTGTGGTATTTCAATCATTACAATAAGTTATATAAAAAAGAATAGTTTTTATAAGAACTATCTTTCTAATTTAGAAAAATTATCTAAGAAATATTTAATACTAGAAACAATACCTGAGCCTAATACATATGAGGAAAAGATTCTAGTAAATTCATTATATGATATTAATAAATCTATGATTGAAAACATCAATGAATATCAAAGAAGTACAATAGAGTTTAAAGAATTTGTTGAATTATGGATTCATGAAGTAAAGATTCCAATATCTAGTATGGTATTAAAATGTCATAATAATAAAGAAAAATATGACAAGGCATTCCTTAGTTTAATTAGAAGATTAGATAATCAAATAGATGAAGTTTTATACTATGTAAGAAGTGAAAATACTGAGAAAGATTTCGCAATTGCAGAAGTCTCTTTAAAAGAAGTGATAAGAAATGTCGGTTTGAAAAATAAAGATGATTTACTTGAAAGTAATATTGACTTTATTACTGATTTAAAAGATTTAAAAATAAATACTGATAAAAAATGGTTAGAATTTATTATTAATCAAATAATAAATAATAGTATTAAATATAAAAAAGGAAAAGACTCCTATATTAAGATAAGTGCATTTGAGCAAGTAGATAAAGCCATAATTGAAATAGAGGATAATGGTATAGGTATTCCATCTAAAGATCTAAAAAGAGTATTTGATAAATCTTTTACTGGATCAAACGGAAGAGAGAAAGTAAAGTCTACAGGTATGGGATTATATATTGTAAAGAAATTATGTGATAAACTAGGGCATAATATTAAAATAGAAAGTAAAGAAAAAGAGTATACCAAAGTAATTATAGAATTTGGTAAATATGAACATTACAAAATTGTAAGATAATGTAATATTAGAAAAAAGACAAAAGAATCTTCTTTTAATAAAATGATAAGTGAAAAGGAGAGATATTATGGAAAATATATTAAGAGTTAAAAATGTAGAAAAATACTACGGAAATAAATCTAGTTTAACAAAAGCAATTAACGATATTTCATTTGAAGTAGAGAAGGGTGAATTCGTTGCTATCATGGGAGCAAGTGGATCGGGGAAAACCACATTACTGAATTGTATATCTACCATTGATAAAGTAACTGCAGGTGAAATATATGTAGATGGAGAGAATATTACGAAATTAAAAGGTAATAAATTGAATAAGTTTAGAAGAGATAAATTAGGTTTTATATTTCAAGATTTTAATTTATTAGATACATTAACAGGATATGAAAATATATCATTATCTTTAGCAATCCAAAATGTTCCTTATCATGAACAAAAGGATAGGATAGAAGACATAGCTTCTAAATTAGGTATTACAAAGATACTAAACAAGTATCCTTATCAAATGAGTGGAGGAGAAAAACAAAGAATTGCTTCAGCAAGAGCTATTATTACGAATCCTAGTTTAGTTCTTGCGGATGAACCTACTGGAGCATTAGATTCTAAATCTTCCAAACAATTACTTAATAGTTTTGAATACTTAAATAAAGATTTAAATTCAACAATACTCATGGTTACTCATGATGCGTTTACTGCAAGTTATGCTACTCGTGTAATTTTTATAAAAGATGGTAAGATTTTTAATGAATTAAATAAAGGAGAACTGTCTCGTAAAGATTTCTTTAATCAAATCATTGATGTTGTCACTCTACTTGGGGGTGAAATGAACGATGCTTTATAATTTATCTCTTAAAAATATAAAGAAGAGTTTTAAAGACTACGCAATATACTTTGTAACTTTAATTCTAGGAGTTTGTATATTCTATTTATTTAATTCAATGGATTCACAAACTGCTATCTTAGAAGTTACTTCAAGACAAAGTGAAATGATTGATTTACTAGAACAAATATTATCATATATATCAGTATTTGTATCATTCATATTAGGATTTTTAATTATATATGCCTCTAGATTTTTAATTAAGAAAAGAAATAAAGAATTTGGTGTCTATATGACTCTAGGAATGTCCAAGAGGAAAATATCTTTACTGCTTTTGATTGAAACATTTATTATTGGTTTAATATCACTTTCTTTCGGTTTATTATTAGGAATCGTATTATCACAAATAACCAGTATTTTTGTTGCTAATTTATTTGAAGCTAATATGTCAAAATTCACTTTCAATTTTTCCAAAACTGCATTATTTAAGACAATATTATATTTTGGTATTATTTATTTTATTGTTATGATATTTAATACTATCATAATAAATAAAAACAAATTGATAGACTTATTACAAGCTAGCAAGAAACAAGAAAAGATTCGAATAAAGAGTTCTATGATAAGTGTTATTCTATTTTTTATTTCAGTTTTAATGTTAGGATCAGCTTACTACATGGTTACCGCTGGTGTGAATGATTTACTAAAATATGATGTGAGTATTCTTTTAGTACCTATTTTATTGGGGACAATTGGAACAATATTATTCTTTTATTCAGTAGCGGGTATGAGTTTAAAGATAATTTCTAAATGTCATAATTTGTATTCAAAAAAATTAAATACATTTGTGTTTAAACAAATCAACAGTAAGATTAATACAATGGTAATATCTATTTCTATCATTTGTTTAATGTTATTTGTCACACTATGTTTATTAACAAGTGCATTTACCATTAAGGATTATTTTAATAATTCAATTAATACTTATGCTCCGGTAGATTATCAGATTGTTAGTATCAATCAAAATGTAAGAGTTACTGAATTATTAGAAGATACATTTGTAAAAGAAAATACAAAAGATAATTTAGTAGTTTCTGAATATTATGATGAGAATTTTGATTATGCTAAATCATTGGGTAAAGTATATGAACAGATTAAACAAGAATATTCATACATTCAGTTTGATTCCCCTGTATATATTATGAGTGAGGCAGATTACAATAAACTAGCCAGACTATTAAAGATTGATACAGTAACTATTCAAGATGATGAATACGCAATTGTTTCTAATTATAATACTGATATTTATGAATCAGTACTTAAAAGTAATAGTACGATGATAATATTTAATCACGAATTAAAACCATATAAAAAATTAATAAATGGTTTTGTTAATATTTCAGGTAATCCAGCTAATTTGGGATTCTTTGTAGTAAGTGACCAAATTATTGAAAAAGATCATTTAAAATATGAAATTCTTTCAGGTAACTATAATTCAAAAGATCAAAAAATAATTGATAAATTAGAAGAAAAAGTAAAAAAATTTCATACTGAAGAGACTCTAATAAAAGATACTAGAAATGAAATTGAAATAAGTGCTGCAGGATTAACGGCTATAATTACATTCATTGGTTTATATTTAGGAATCATTTTTTTGATATCATCATCAGCTATACTTGCTTTAAAAGAATTATCTGATTGTATAGATGATAAGAAGAAATATAAAATATTAAGACAAATAGGTGCAGATGAAAAAGAGATTAATAAAGCACTATTTATGCAAACTTTTATATTCTTTATGATGCCTTTATCTATCGCTGTAATTCATACAATATTTGGATTAAAGTTTTGTGAATGGATATTAAAATCTTTAGGAATTACTAGTATATTAAATGGATCTTATATGACTTTTATATTTTTGATTTTGATTTATGGAATATATTTCATAATCACATATTTATGTAGCAAAAATATTATTAGAGAAAGAATATAATATTCAAAAGATAATACATGAATTGCTTAAACATGCTAGTAATGCTTATTGTATTTAAATTGTAACCCCCCTGTAACTGCAGTATCTAAAACAAGAGATTGTTTATATAATTAATTAGCCGTAAAAAATAAAATAATATAAAAAAGAAATATATATTTAATTCCAATTTTTTAAAAGATTTTTGTGTTATATAATCTAATTTAACTCTTTAGCTATAACCCCTC
>JAEEGH010023586.1_pt1 | contig 12499 bp, 16 predicted proteins | sample 9134181 | NCBI WGS metagenome assembly JAEEGH01 (sample SAMN16246544, study PRJNA631951) | gut metagenome | biome: gut microbiome; feature: rumen; material: DP-attached | host: Bos | place: Iran: Karaj | collected 2018-10 | reverse complement strand
TCTGTTCCGCACTTACCGGTGGAGCCTTCTGCAACTGGCAATGTTGATAAAACTCAAATGTCTCTGCCTCACATTGCTCCAGATTCGCCGGCATATGATTAAGCTCGATTGAAATCCCTTTATTATTGCTCTCCTCCAGTTCTTTCAGATAATGTCTGAGTTTCTGCGGCGTCAGTTTAGCCCAGTATGACGGTTTCGTCAGATTACCCACATGCACAACAAAGAACAAGACACCTCCATCCCTAAGGTAATTGGCCAGGTCTTCTTTTGTCAGGTAAAACGACTCCTTTTCAGGCTCCGTAACTTCACCTTTCCCTTTTACTTGACAAGAGACACGCCCGCGGAGGGTTTCATTATTGTGTTCCTCAGTATCATAGAGATACAAAAAGCCATCCCACAACGGTTCCTTGTCAGATGTATTAATAAAAGGGCATATCCTCTTGCATGAAGCAAACACCTCAATAACATGAGTAGCTGCCAATAACTCGGTTTGTGTAGGGTTACGCATACTTATAAACACAGGCTTATTGACGTTTCATCACTTCATCAATCACGTACTCCGTAAACTCACGCTCAAGTTTGATTCGATCCTGCCCCCACTGGAGAACACGAAAATCCTTAGAACCAGGACGGACATCTTTATTAGGGTACAGACGGAGGTAAGAGTCTCTCAAAAAGTCAAGTGTCAGGCTCGCCTGAGTCCACTTTGCACCAAAAAATGATGTTAAATTTCTGCAGACAACATAGTATGGCCATCTCTCTTCCATAGGAGTATTGAACGGTAGGTTTATCGAGTTTTTTGCGATTAACTAAAAGACTGAAATACAATGTATTAACGCAATATTAGTTTATTGCGGTATATTTGGATTTTACGAAAATTGTGTATAACTTTGTGTACGAAAATAAGAATACGAGGTTATGCCAGTTAAGTTCTATCTGTCGCCTCAGGCCAATAAGGCAGGCGAAAAACCCATACGAGTTTCCATCATGGTGAGGGGTGCCAGGTACCTTACCACTTGTGAGTATAAGGTGCCTGAAGCAGATTGGGTGCCCAGCAATCCGGATGCGAAGTTCCGTGACAAGCACAAGAACGAATATGTGCTTAATAAATCGGTCAATTCAAAAGGGGTGTCAGGCAAGCTTATCAATACACGCCTGAAGAAAATCGAGGCTCATTTTGCCGACTATGAGCTGAATCAGCTGGTGAAGCCCCAAGAGTCGGAACTGAAGGAGCAGTACCAGATTGCCCTTGGTCTTCCGGACGAGGCCGTGGCTGCCACGCCAAAGGAGAAGAAGATAGGGCTCTTTACCCGCCTTCAGGAATTCATCAGCGAAGAGAGCGCAGCCAATGGCTGGGCTTATGCTACGCTCCAGTGCTGGACAACCTTTACCCATCACCTGACTGCATTCAACTCCCGCTGCACCTTTGACACCTTCAACGAGACTGGCATCAATAAGTTTGTCGTGTACCTTCGCAGCAAGTGCGGCCTGGAGGAGAAGAGCGTCCAGAAACAGTTCAACAACCTGCGTTGGTTCCTGTACTGGGCCATCCGTAAAGGATACTGCCACGAACTTACCATCAAGACCTACCGGCCAAAGTTCAAGGTCCTTGAAAAACCGGTCATCTTTCTCACCAAAGAAGAGCTGCTGCACCTGTATAACTTCAAGATTCCCAAGAATGGCGAAAAGATCAAACTCCTGGACATGTACGGTAAAGAGTATGAGAAGGTGGTCGAGGATGCCGGCGGAATGGAGAAGACCAGGGACTGTTTCTGCTTCTGCGCTTTCACTTCCCTCAGGTATTCCGATCTGGCGAACCTAAAGCGGACGGACATAGAAGGAGACACGATGTATGTGACCACCATCAAGACCAATGACCGGCTGCCCATCAACTTGAACAGCTTTGCCAAAGCCATCCTGGAGAAGTATAAGGACCAGGAATATCCGTATGGCCGTGCGCTGCCGGTTCTGGCGAACCAGCTGATGAACCGGTACCTGAAGAACCTTTGCGAGCTTGCCGGCTTCAATAAGCCCATCACCCGGACCTGCTACCGTGCTGGCCAGCGTGTCGAAGAGACTTTTCCGAAATACGAGATGATTGGCACTCATGCCGGCCGCCGTACCTTCATTTGCTTCGCCCTCTCCAGCGGCATCCCGCCGCAGGTGGTAATGAAATGGACCGGCCACTCCGACTACCAGGCTATGAAACCATACATTGCCATTGCCGAGAAGACGAAGGCCGATGCCATGAAGCTCTTTGACGAGGAACTGAAGAAATAATGGTAAATCTTGCAAGGGTTTTGGAACTTAGATAAACTTTACTAAATTTGTACCCGGATTCCCGAATTTCATAGGAAAATCGGACTTGACCTCCATAAATTCTAATGAACCATGTATAAGCGAATCTTCGACATAGAGAACCAACTGGACGAAGGAATGTTCCTTTTCGGGGCACGCCAGGTGGGTAAATCAACACTCCTGCAGGAGCGCTTTCCGGATGCCGTCTACTACGACCTGCTGATTGATTCTGTCCGCAAGGCTTTCAAGCGCACCCCGGACTCCTTCCGAGAGGCCTTGTTGGCCAAACCTGCCGGCACGCTGGTGATTGTAGATGAGATACAGAAAGTGCCTGAGTTGCTGGATGCGGTACATTGGCTGATGGTGAACCGTGGCTTGCATTTCATACTCAGCGGGTCAAGTGCCCGGAAACTCAAGAAATCCGGAGCCAATACCCTCGGTGGCCGCGCGAATCCAAGAACGTTGTTCCCGCTGGTCTGGAAAGAGGTCACGGACTTCCAGATAGACAAGGCCGTCCAGAACGGTATGATTCCCCGTCATTATATGGTCGATGATGCTACAGACCGCCTGGAGGGCTATGTGGAAGTCTACCTGCGCGAGGAAATCCGGAATGAAGCCGCCGTCCAAGATGTCGAGGCATTTGAGCAGTTTATGGAAGCCGCCGCCATTTCCGATGGCGAGATGATCAACTATGCCAACATAGCCAGTGATTGTGGTGTCGCTGCAAAGACAGTCAAGGCCTACTACCAAATCCTGAAAGACACACTGATGGGATACGAGGTTCCCGCGTACACAAAGGTAGTCAAGCGGAAAGTGGTCCAGGCTCCCAGGTTCTACTACTTTGATGTGGGACTGACGAACTACCTGATGGGGCGGCATAACCTCCGGAGAGGTTCGGATGACTATGGCCATGCGTTTGAACATTATGTAATGCAGGAAATCATAGCCTACCGCGGGTACTATCGCCGCAGAGAGAAGATTTCCTACTGGCATACCTACAACAACCAGGAAGTCGATGCAGTAATCGGCGATGCCAAGGTCGCCATAGAAATCAAGTCCAGCGAGGAGGTCAAATCCCGCCATAAAAATGGCTTGAAAGCCTTCAAGGAAGAACATCCTGACTGCAGGCTCATCCTCGTGTCGCTTGACCCAATCACAAGGCCTTCAGGAGATATCGAACTCCTTTATATCAATGATTTCCTGAGGATGCTGTGGAACGGTGAAATATTCTAATGGATCTATGCTGACGAAGAGCGATATCACCATACTGATGCAGCAGGTCGACGTTACGAAGGCGTACGACCTGCTGGCTATGTTCAAGGAAGCCGGAAAGGAAAGGATTGACATCAGGACGATCCTGGACGAGGCAGCTCCGAAGATCAAGGATTATTCTGCACTCGTGGCCAGGCTGGAGCAGCTCTCCGGGAACCACGCCACCTGCAGCATCACGGAATTCGCAGCCTGGATGAAGGTGAGCCGCCAGACGGTCTATAACTGGAAGGACAGCAACTACCTGGTATTCGCCGGGAACAAGGTCAATCTTCCTGAGACGCTGGACCTATGGCTGTCCCTTCCGTGGCTCGGATCAAAGTAGCATATTCGTGGTACTGGCTCCGGTAGCCGGTGATGCTGTCCAGCAGGATGAACCGGGCATAGACCTGGAACTGATCCAAATCAAATCCCCATACCCCCGCATAACCGGGAATCACTACGGAGACTACGCCTGCAGCGCAGTCTCCTTCTGCAAGGTAGTTCCTGAGGAGCCCCAGATGGCGGCAGCGGCCGGGGGCCGTGAGCTGGATCTTCACCAGCAGCCGGTACCGGGATGCGTCCGGGCAGTGCGGGATTTCCACCCGGGCGGGGATGACCAGGCTCCCATTCATCTTCACGGCATCGCCCAGGGAGGCCGCAAACGGCGGGAAGGACTCAAACGACACCGGCGAAGGCTGATGCTCATTGCCCAGTGTGGCAAATCCGTGATACGCCGACACGAACAGGTTCTGCCCTGATATGAAGGCCTTGTGGTCGAAGGGTGGCCGATGCGGCTCCACCTCCTCTGCCAGCCGGTTCCAGACCTGCTGCGTCTGGTGCGGGACCTCCCTCCAGGCCGCCAGCGCCCGGCGATGCACATCAAGGGCCGAGGTCTGGGCGGCGGTACCAGGATACCGGCTGTGGGAGCGCTTCCGGTAGTAGCACTTCCCGTTCCGGTGATAGAAGGTCACCTCACCCACGGAGCCGTAGGCGTCAGAGATCAGGATTGATGGATAGAAACGTGGCATGGGGTGCTATAAGTTTTGGGCAGGGCAATGGCTTATAAGGAGTTCAGAGGGAATATACATGCGTCGGAACTACGCACTTAACGAGTGCATCAGAACTTCACCCTCGATCCACTTCTTGATGGCCTTCTTGTCGGGCACCTTATTGAGGTCCTTGTCAAGATCACAAAGCTTGTAGATAGGAAGGTGGGCATACCCGGAAGGCCTGGACGGAAAGTCGAGGGTCACCTTGCCTTTCAGCTGGTGAACCCAGATGGTGGGAAGAAGGCCGAACTTGTCCTGATGCCGGGTGTAGAACAGCACCTTCTCGAAGACCTCGTCCTCGACGTTTTTGATGAAATCTATGAGCGTAAGCATAACAAGAATCAATTAGTTATCCATGTACAAGTTACGCATAATTTCCGAGAATAACAAATTTATTTACAGCGAGTTACGCACTAAATTTCACGCACAAGACCAGCGCCTTGCCACTACTCGCAGCGGCGTAAGCCGATGCCTCCCGTTGTATATATTTATACCCCTTTCTCCCTCACTGGGCGGGTGATGCCGGTCGATGTGGCACTGACGCCGGGGCGTAAGTCTCCTGGTGGGCCTATGGTGCTGGCAGTCTCACAGCTGCCTGGTGTGTGTGCGGGCCTGCGGGTGGCGGCTGTGAGTCTGCCAGTGCCATAGGGCGCGGAACGAAGTGGAGCGTGGCCCCGGAGGGTGTCTGGCAGCGTGAGGGACGGCGGGCTCTGGAGCGCCGTGGAAGGGAGACGCAAGGCTCCCTGGAACAGCGGAAGAGACCGACGTTGTGGGTGTGCAGACTCCCTCCGGGGTCTGGGACGGAACGGCCCATCCGGTGGGCGCGAGGCAAGGTGGTTGGAGCGGGGTACGGCGGTGATTCGCGCCCTGGCAGAGACGCTGAATCAGGGGAAGACGGCTACAACCTTGATGCGGGCGGAACCGCGCAGTCTGTGGCAGGCAGCGCGAGAGCTGGGCGGAGGCGAATGCCGGAGAGCAGATCTGCGATGACTGACACTGTCTGCGCCAACAGCCGGGAGCGGAAGCGGACGGCTGTGCCCTGCCTGCCCGGAAGGCTTTGTGGCTTTGGAGACGAGCACGGACCGCAGCGAAGCGAGGACCGCGCACAAGGCGGAAAAGACACAAGGCCTGGAGGAATAGCAGGCAGGTATGAACACGGCGGAGCCGTACCGCGGAGGAACGGTGCCGGAAGTGGTGTGGCAGGCTCTGCCTGACACACGACTGGAGGTGCCGGGCCGACCCCAAGCGAAGCGCCTAAGGCGGCAGACTTCCTCGCACAGCACTGAGGCTGTCAGCGGGTGACGGACGGTGGAGTAGCACTGACGGTGCTCGTACCGGCACTTTGCGCCCTGGCATACCGTCTTTCTATGATACGAGCTTCCAAGCGGAAGTCGCTGGCGGCTGTGCCGCCGGCGGGTGGAGCGCTGCTGGAATACCCACTGACGTTGATACGAGTGAGCGCAAAGTGCGCGGCCCCCTGACGGGCCTGGAGGCCGGAGGTCCTTGAAGGGGGCCGCTTGTCTGCCGCCGCCTCGCCCGGGAATTCGAAGGTAGGACCTCCGCATCGCACTGACGGAGCGTCCTTAACATAATCCGAATTGTGTAATCAGACGCCTGGAAGGCCGTTTTTGCGGGCTTCTGACCCATCAATAACTGATATCCTCCGGGCGGGTGATGACGGTGCCGGCGGCTGTTACACAATTCCGATGGGATTATGTTATGGAAAGCGGGATTCGGGGCACGACGCCCGCACTGGCACTGACGCTCCCGGGCGATTATCTCCCTTGGGGGCCGGGGGGATGGGAGGGTGCAAGTCTGTGGCGGACTTGCTCCGGCACAGTCTTGCACACCGCTTTTCCCTTAAAAGTGCGGGAGCCGGAGGCGTGGGCCAATGGAGCGTGGGGGCGGCCGTGAGTCTGTGGCGGTTGACGCCGAGGCGGCAACTGACACAGTCTCACAGCGACGGGTGGCAATGGAGGTTGCTGGTCTGGCGGTTTGGGGCGAAGCGCAGCGGAGAACCAAACTGACAGACGAGCAAGTACCGCTTCCTATATCGGCCCTGGCACCTGCACTGCCGCCGGAACAGGGCGCCATCGGCCCGGATCACCGGCATCGGCACAGAGAAAAGGTCGTTTGCCCGCAGCACCACGTGAAATCGGCCTTCTACGGCACTATGGGGCTGATTCTTTCCCGCACTTTGCCCGCCCGGGGAGCGTGTCCACCCTGTGGATGGGTGTACGTGGTGGACACGGTGGACAGGGTGGACAGCGGTGGACGGCACCGATTTTGGTGTGTGGGCAATCAAACGATTCCCATTTCCTTGGCCTTGACGATGAGCTGGGAGGCGTTCTTTGCCTCAAACTTGGCATTCAGGCGCATACGGTACCATTTGATGGTCTGCTCGGTGAGATAGAGTTTAGCGGCGATTTCTTTGTTGGTGAGGCCCTCGGCAACGAGGGGAAGGATTTCCATCTCTCGATCTGTTAGCAACGGCTTTTCGCCTGCCGTCGGTTTTTCACTTTCAGCCTCGGTAATGATTTCTTCAATCACGGCATCGGCCGCTTTCTTTTCTTTACTCAGCCTTAAAGCCCTGAAGAGGACAAATACGAGCACCAGCAAGACGATGGCCAGCAGAACTGCAGCAGATGCTATGATGGCTCGATGGCGCTTTTGCGATTCCAGGACCTTGCCCATAACATCCAGTGTTGCAATTCTGCCCCTGTACTCCAAGTCCTCGTGCTTGGAGTAGTATTCGTCTGCTTCCTTGAGGTATTGCAGGGCCTTGGTAGTCTTGCCCTGACTGAAGTAAACCTCGGCAAGTCCCAGTTTAGGTGAGGCCATCCACAAGGAGTCGCCGGCAACCGTGCCGAAATGGAGGGATTTCTCGTAACATTCCCTGGCTTTGTCCAGGTCGCCCTCATCGTACCAGACGGAACCCATATTGTGCCAGAGCACGGCATTGCTCTCATTCCAGCCGTGTTTCTCAAAGATTTCACCAGCCTTTTGGTAATACTCCATCAATCCGGGTATATCATCCCGGGAATAACAGAGGTTGCCCAGGGCGCCGTACAGTTTGGAATAAAAGTCATCCACTTCATCCTGAACATATCCGCCCTCCTGTCCAACAGTAAGCGCCATCTGGTCGGCATAAGAGAGTGCCCGGCCAAAATAATAATCGGCGCTGTCCAGCTGATCGCCGGCCCAGCGATGCCTGCCTATAGCATCTGTCGCATAATAGGCATTCTTGAGATTATGCGTGCGCTCTGAAAGAGACCAAAGCTTGCGTGCAAAGAACTCGCTGCGGGAGGGATTGATGCCCTCATAGCCAAACATCAGCTCCCGGTAAGCGTCGACCAGCTTTTCGAGCTGGAGGGCGGATGCCTGCTCAATCCGGGTGTCCGTCCATCCTGCAACAACGTTCTCGAGCGAGTCTATCTGGCGGTCCCGATGGTCGGTATATCTTGCCTCTGCGACGAGGGCGCAGAGAAGCAAAAACAACTGAATAATTATAAGTCTTTTCATAGCCCAAATTTACGAAATACAACGCTAACTGCCGAATTTTTGGGTAAAATAGGGGCGAAAATCGTCCATTTCTAAACTTTCGTTTAGTGTTTTTCTGCTTCAAATAGGCGACCTTTGTAAAAAAATTCAAGAGTATAAAGTGGGTAATGTTTCAGATCCTGTCGAATTGACAGACCAAGAGAAAAAAGTGCTTCGTCTTATGGCCTCCGGAATGACCTGCGACCAGATGGCCGAAGACATGAACTTGAAAGTTCAGACGATCAAGTGGTACAGGATGAGACTGAGGGTAAAATTCAAGGCCTCGACGACAGCCGAACTCATGCACAAAGTCACGGGCCTGGGTCTGTTGTAAATAAAAAGCATACACACAAAACACAATAATCCTATGAAGAAGATTTTACTTTCTCTGATGAGCATGGCAGTCTGCATGACGTTGTCTGCCTGCAATCCGACCGGCCTCTTTGGCGGCTCGGCAAACAATTCCGGCAATGAAAACGGCGAGAATACTAATTCCGGAGAGAACGGTGAGAATGGCGGCGGCGGTGTAAGCGGCGATGACCTCACCCCTGAGCAGATTGCCGAAAAGGGCTATGCCCTCAAAATCACCCTTGGCGAATACGAATACGCCATCTACACCGCAAAAGGTAAAAACGCCCGCGTGGACGAGTTCTATGTCAACAGCGACAACAGCATAGACCATACCGTCTATGTCTATCAGTACACCGACAAAAACAATCGTCACGGCTATGAGTATTACAAGAGTTGGGATGATGTCGATTACTCCAAGGCAGCACAGGAGACCAGCCAGTTCTATGTCCATTATGTCCAGGACGCTTCTGAAATCTTCTGCGCCAAGGGATATTCCAAGACCGGCACCGAGGAGATTGCAGGCAAGAAATGCGATGTTTATTCCGGCAAACTCAACCTTAACGGTGGCCGTGGCTACGCAAACTATATGGAACTAGGAAAAGATGGTATCTCCGGTTCGTTTGCGGTATGGAAGGGGCTTACCCTCAAAACCGTATGCGAAGGCGAAGTCCAGAGCCTCTGCACCAAGCTTGTTATTGGCAACATTCCTGACAGCGCCTTCTCAAAGACCCTTAACACCGACTGGGTTAAATAATATCAAAAAAATTCGTTATGAAAATGCTGAAACAAGCCTCCATTGCACTGATGTGCATTGCGGCCCTCACCATGGTGTCAGCCTGCGGAAACAACCCCAAGAAAGGGAAAGAAGCCAAAGACAATGGAAAGCCTGCCGCTGCCGAGACCCGCGTCGTTTGCAGCGATGTAAACCTTGACAATTATGTGGCGGCCATCAAGTCCAACGCAGGGGTGGACTTCAAGGTACCTGCAGGGTGGACGGCCGTTTCGGCAAGCGGAACCGAAAGCAGCCTGGGACGCACCATAGTGGTGAACTTCGGCAAGCAGGAAGATGCTGTTGAGCAGGCACGCGCATTCTTCGAGCAGACCAAGGAACAGAGCCGCCCGCTCTTCGAGCAGGCCAAATCCGGCGGCGCCGAGTATTACGTCAAGAAATGGTCCGAATTCCTGGACTCCAGCCTGGAGGACCATGACGCCAAGGGTGTTGGATACTGGTGGAATTACCTGGTAGGCCCGTTTGAGGACAGGACTGTCTATTTCTACACCGACCCTGTCGAGATTAAATTTGAATTACCCGCCGTAAAATAGCATCCCAAGATGAAGAAGTATTTTTTCCTTTTTGTCGCCTTGTTTGTATGCTGCACTTTGGCAAGCGCCCAGAGTGAGCTCGGTCTTCCTCCAAACGAGGAGCAGCCGGAACCTACCATATTCCATCCCGAACTTCCTTATTCCTACAGTTCCATTCTGGTTACCCCTATGGGTAATGCAGTTAGTTGCTACGATGCCAAGAGCGGCGCCGAATACAAGAAGTATGAAGGCGAGAGCAAGTACAGCATCACCCTGAAAGAGAATGTTGACGGAAAGAGCGTGGCTACGGTCTATGACATCTTCCCTGACAGCAAGTCCTATCAGATCCTGATGCAGCTCCCGTGGCCCAGCAACCCCAAGCCCATGCCCATCAAGGAAGAGTTGATTACCTATGAGGGCCGTTGGTGCGTGATGTCGGATGACGGGAAGTGGATTACCGATGTGGAAACCGGCATCCAGCTTTGCGATGAATGCGATGACACCTACCGCATCAACATCAAACTGGAAGAGCAGCCTGCAAGCCTCTTCAAGATTCCCGCAGGCTATACCAAGATGGCCGACTCCGAGATGAACTCCTTCTTCCAGGAAAAGTTCAAACAGTGGGAGCAGAGCCAAGGTATCAAGGTTGAATAACCGGCATTCCCCAATATGCAAATCCGCCGCTTTCCTGATGGGAGGGCGGCGGTTTTGCGTGTGGGGTGACGGATGGGGTTACAGTGAACCAAGATAGGAAAGGATGCCGTCGATGTGGAGGTCGATGAGGGCTTGCTGGCCTTCGGGGCTGAGGAGGAAGGCGCAGTCGGCGGGGTTGTCCATGAAAAGGTTTTCGGTGAGGACGGCGGGGCAGCTGGTATGGCGGAGGAGGTAGAAGTCTTTCTCGAGGTCGGGGTCGGCGTCGGTGTAGTCGGTGCGGAGACGGTGGCCGGGGAGGTGGGCCCGGGCGGCGGTGTAGAGGGAGGTGGCGAGGGCATCGGCCCGGGTGTTGCCACAGGTGGTGTAGGCGCACCAGCCGCGGGCGGAGAGCCAGCGGTCGCCACGGCCGGCGGCGTTGCAGTGGATGGAGATGAGGAGGACGTTGTCTTTGCCCAGCTGGCGGCACCACTCGTTCACGCGGCGGCAGCGCTCGGGCAGGGAGATGTCCGTTTCCTCCGGCACCAGGAGCGAGGCGTCCAGGCCCCGGGCTGTGAGGGCGTCCACGATGCCCCGGGCGATGATGCGGTTTTCGAGGTATTCCAGGAGGCGGCCGTCGGGAGAACGCTTGCCCCGCGTCTCGGCCCCGTGGCCATTGTCGATGAGGATCTTCATAGCTGATTAAGCGCTTAGGTTTACACCTTTAAGTTAAACAAAATCAGCGGGTAATGCAAGAGGTATGGCGTTGGCGTTTACCCCGTTGGAGCGTAGTGAATTCTTTTAAACTGAACTGCCGGAAACTTTTTTTAACTTTGTATTTGCATACCCCCAGAACCATGGCCGATAGACTGTCAAAAGAGGAGAGATCCGAGTTAATGTCGCACATCCGCTCCGTGAATACGAAGCCGGAAGTGGCCCTCCGGCGTGCGCTCTGGCGGCGGGGATTCCGGTACCGTGTGAACGTCAAAGGCCTGCCAGGCTCCCCGGATATTGTACTGCCGAAGCACCGGACCGTGGTGTTCGTGCATGGGTGTTTTTGGCATGGCCATAAGGGATGTAAAGAGTATACGGTCCCAAAGACAAACACGGAGTTTTGGGTAAATAAAGTGGCGCGGAATCAGTCACGAGACCAGGAGGTATGGCGTCAATTGGAAGCTAAAGGGTGGTACGTAATTATTGTCTGGGAATGCGAGTTGGTGAAAGCCAAGTTCGATGGCACGGTAGAGCGTGTCTCCGCTGAGATCATCGCAAACGGTGACATTTATCGCCGGCACCGTGTTGAACGACGGGCCCAAAAGGAGGAGAGGAGTAAGGAACTTAAAGCCGCCAAACAAAGGCAGCAAGCACTGATGGAAGAAATTGGTTTTAAGCGCCGTTAAACTATTTCAGAGACTACTTTTCGCCGCTCTCAAACTTCTCAATCTCTTTTTGCAAGTCCTTGAAGATTTTGAAGTTGTCAGTCGTTTCACCTTTATTTGAACGTGTAGCACCAAGATTGTTTGATGGACGTTTCATTTCAGTGTGAAGGACCTTGCTGAATGTTTCAAATACAACCTTCTCGGGAGCATCCTTTCCATTATTCAGTTTGAAGAAATGAAGTTTCCACATTGCGTATAGAATGCGGATAAGGTCGACTTTGTCCACAGAAGATTCATCGAAATACAATGGACTATCTTGGACTTCTATATTTGGCTTTGCCTCTTCAGGACTAACCTTGGTTTGATTGATCGTCGTTCCTTGGGGACTAATGGTAACAACGGAGCCAGAATTGTCGTTGAAAGTACTGCCAGGTTGTGCTTGAAAGTTCTGAATATGTGCCATTACTGAATTTGCGGAGGGTTATCTGACGAAATGCTTTTCCCAGGGAAGAAAATGCTCGCACCGGAGAAGTCATTGAAGGTCCCTTGATTGGTAAAATGCTCAATATTGACAGTCGCAGCATTTGCGAAAGGAGTCACTCCATCAGCAGAGAAGGGACTTTCACTAATAGCCGCTTTTTTAGCTATGATTTTTCGGGTGTCAGGATCATAAACATAATCTTGGATAGTCCCAAGCAG
>JAEEGH010023585.1_pt1 | contig 12500 bp, 13 predicted proteins | sample 9134181 | NCBI WGS metagenome assembly JAEEGH01 (sample SAMN16246544, study PRJNA631951) | gut metagenome | biome: gut microbiome; feature: rumen; material: DP-attached | host: Bos | place: Iran: Karaj | collected 2018-10 | reverse complement strand
CAGTGTTTGATGCACAGCGGATCGTCAAGAATCTACTGGGTGGAAAGACGTAATTGTTGGGTGTATATATGGATCAGGCGCAACAACTTAGAAATATAATAAAGAACCAGGCCATGCCCCAGAGGCCGCTTGCCAGGATAATTACGGTGACCAGCGGCAAGGGAGGAGTAGGCAAGAGCAATGTGGCCATCAATCTGGCTGTCCAGTTCAGAAAGATGGGAAAGAGAGTGATCATTCTGGATGCGGACTTCGGACTGGCCAATATCGAGATCATGTTCGGTGCTGTTCCCAAGTTCAATCTCTATGATCTGATCTATCAGGGTAAGAACATCAAGGAGATCATTACCTGGGGACCGGGGGATGTGGGATTTATCTCCGGCGGTTCCGGTATCTCCAACATGGGAGACTTAAGCAGAGAACATCTGATCTACATCATTCAGAATCTGGCAGAGTTAGACTCCCTTACGGATATCATCATTGTGGATACGGGAGCGGGAATTTCCGATTCGGTACTGGAATTTCTGGTAGCCAGCGGCGAAGTGCTGCTGGTAACAACACCGGAACCTACCTCCATCACCGATTCCTACTCGCTTCTTAAAAAATTAAACAAGCATCCCCGGTTTTCTTCTTCCGAGACCCAGGTCAAGGTCATCGCCAACATGGTGCGTAACAGCGCCGAAGGAGAGACTCTGTATCATAAGTTAAACGCAGTCGTCGGGCGTTACCTTAAGCTTCCCATTTTCTACCTGGGATGCGTACCCAAGGATACGGAATTAGCGGATGCGGTTTATCAGCAGATGCCGGTTTCCTTAAAATCTCCCCAGGCCAAGGCTTCCATCGCCTATCAGGAGATCGCCGGGAAACTCATGAACAAGGATGTTAGCGGAGACGTGCCCAGACGCGGTATGGCGGCATTTTTCTCCCATATCATAAAATCAAAAAAGACAAACTAATTAAGAGGGGCCAACATGGAAAATATGCTACAGAACCTGATCCTTCCGGGACAGAAGATCGAACTGCAGGCAGTGGAGAAAAAGCTGGATGGCGGTGATGAGACCGCACATAAGATGTATATGAGTTCCGTATACGATGTGCTCACCGAGGACCAGTTTGAAGTGACCATGCCCATGGAGCAGGAGAAACTGATCCTTCTGCCGGTGGATAAAGAGTATGACATGTGCTTCTATACGGAAAACGGACTGTACCAGTGCTTTGCCAGAGTCATTGACCGGTATAAGAGTAACAACGTATACGTACTGGTGATGGAGCTGACCAGCAATCTCCGCAAATACCAGCGAAGAGAATATTATCGTTTCAGCTGTGCGCTGGAAATGAACAGCCGCAAGCTGGAACTGGAAGAAGTCAAGGCAGTGGAGCGTAAGCATATGCTCCTTGTTCCCGGACTTCCCTTAAAGAGAGCCATTATCGTGGACATCAGCGGAGGCGGACTTCGCTTCGTGTCCAATTATCAATATGAGGCAGGAAGCCTGATCTATTGCGTTTATCACCTCTTGATCGGCGGTAAGAACAAGGAATACAACCTGGTGGGCAAAGTCCTTACCTCCGAGGAAAGCAGCCGCAATGCCGGCACCTACGAGCATCGTCTGCAGTATATCAACATGAACGTAGACGAGAGAGAAGAGATCATCAAGTACATCTTTGAGGAGGAACGCAAGCACAGGAGACAGGAAAGGGGATTATAAAAAGTGCTGAACAAGAAAAAAATTCTGGTTGTAGATGACTCTGCACTCATGAGAAGGGTACTGGGTGATATAATCGAGTCAGACGGAAGATTCCAAGTTGCGGATCGTGCCAAGGACGGTAAGGAAGCACTGGAACTGCTGAAGAAGAATCGATACGATGCCGTAGTGCTGGATGTGAACATGCCGGTAATGAACGGACTGGAGCTCCTTCGGGAGATGCAGAGAAACAAGATCTCTGCCAAGGTCCTCATGGCCAGTACGGACACAAGAGAAGGCGCAAAGGTGACCCTGGACGCTCTGGAATTAGGCGCCCTGGATTTCATCCACAAGCCCAGCAATGCCCTGAACTGTAAAGAGGATTCCTTTAAGAACGATTTCTTAAGACTCCTGGGGGCTGTGGCAGACGGCAAGGAACCCAAGTTCACTCCTTCTCCTGTCAGCATCCAGAAACAGCAGGAAGAGTCGAAGAAGCTGGTCCAGCTGGTCAGCAAGCATTCTGCCGCTTCCGGCAACAAGCTTATCGCCATTGCAAGTTCCACTGGAGGACCCAAGGCGCTGCAGTCTGTGATTCCCAAGTTACCGAAGAACCTTAACGCACCGGTGCTCATCGTACAGCACATGCCCGCCGGATTTACCAAATCCCTGGCAGAGCGTCTGGACACCTTAAGCGAGGTTTCGGTCAAGGAAGCAGAAGACGGAGATGCTTTGGAGAAAGGAAAAGTCTATATTGCCCGCGGTGGTGCTCACATGAACGTGGACCCCAGAAAGCCCGGCGTCAATATATTCTATTCCGATCAACCGACCAGAGAGGGGGTAAAGCCCTGCGCCAACTATATGTATGAATCCCTGATCGGCAGCAAATACGACGAGATCGTATGCGTGGTCATGACGGGAATGGGTGCAGATGGCACTGAAGGCATTAAGAATCTGTCCAAAAGTAATAAGATTCACGTTATCGCTCAAGAGGAGAGTACCTGCGCCGTATACGGTATGCCCAAGAGCATCGTGAACAGCGGCCTGGCCAATCAGGTCGTAGGACTGGAAGACATTGCACAGGAGATCATAATGGCTGTGGGTGTCAGATAAAGAATGATGGAGGAATCGCAAGATGGATGTCAGTCAGTATTTGGAAATTTTTCTTGATGAATCAAGAGAACACCTGCAAAATCTGAACAAGCAGATCCTGCAGCTGGAACAGGAACCCGATAACATGGATGTTATCAACGAGATCTTCCGTGCTGCCCACTCCTTAAAGGGTATGGCAGGCACCATGGGATACAAGAGAATGCAGACTCTTACCCATGATATGGAAAATGTCTTTTCTGAAGTTCGCAGCGGAAACATCAAGATCCAGTCGAACATGATCGATATCTTATTCCAGTGCCTGGACGCATTGGAAGGTTATGTTGCGAATATTCAGGAATCCCAGGATGAAGGCACCAATGATAATGAAGCCATCATCAAACTGTTAAATAACTGTATCAATCCCGGTGAAGGCGGAGAAGAGGCAGCTCCCGCAGCCAAGGAAGAGTCCAAGGAAGAAGCCGCAGCAGCAGATGGCGCAGAGGGTGCCGGATATGCCAGGATCAATCTGGACAGCACCCAGCAGAAAGCCATTACCGAAGCTGCCGAACAGGGCAAGCACGTATTCGGAATCGACGTTAAGGTTCAGGAGTCCTGTGTATTAAAGGCAGCCCGTGCATTCCTGGTATTTAAGGCAATCGAGGAAAACGGCGAGATCCTTATTTCCGATCCTTCCGCACAGGATATTGAAGATGAGAAATTTGATTTCGATTTCAGTCTGGTTGTTGTAACCGAGGATACACTGGATAACCTCCTGGTAGCCATCAAGGGCGTTTCCGAGATCGAAGCTGCTACCGGTAAGGAAGTGACTGTAGCAGACTTTAAGGGTGATAAGGAAGAAGCCAAGGAAGAAGCAAAAGAGGAGGAAGTAAAGGAAGAAACCGCTCCTGCTACCACCGCTCCCGCTCCTGTCGCTGCTGCTTCTCCCGCTCCTGCAGCAAGTCAGGCACCCGCTAAGGCAGATGCCGGTAAGAAGGCAGTTTCCAAGCCTGTAGTCGGACGTACCGTCCGTGTTGATATTGATAAGCTGGACGTTCTCATGAATCTGGTCAGCGAGCTGATCATTGCCAAGAACTCTCTGGAAGCAGCAGCCACCACCAAGGAAGGTGCTGCCGACAACAGCGCCATCAACGAGCAGCTGGAGTATCTGGAGAGCATCACCACCAACCTTCACGAATCCGTTATGAAGGTTCGAATGGTGCCCATCGAGAGCGTTGTCAGCAAGTTCCCTCGTATGGTCCGCGACTTATCCAAGAAGCTGGATAAGAAGATGGAACTGTACATGACCGGTGAAGACACCGAAATGGACCGTACCGTTGTAGATGAGATCGGTGATCCTCTGATGCACCTGATCCGTAACTCCGCTGACCACGGTCTGGAATCCGAAGAGATCCGTCGCCAGAGAGGCAAGGATCCGGTAGGTTCTATTTTCCTGGATGCTTACCAGGAAGGTAACAATGTCGTTATCGAGGTTAGAGATGACGGTAACGGAATCGATGTAGAAGCGGTTCGTGCCAAGGCTATCGAGAGAGGTACCATTACTCCCGAGCAGGCACAGACCATGGAAGATAAGGACATCATCAACCTGCTGTTCCTTCCCAGCTTCTCCACAGCAAAGAAGATCACAGATGTATCCGGCAGAGGAGTAGGTCTGGACGTTGTTCGTTCCAAGATCGAATCCTTAAGCGGTGAAGTGGAAGTTAAGAGTAAACTGGGCGAAGGTTCCACCTGGACCATCAGACTTCCTCTGACACTGGCCATCGTTCAGGCTCTGATGGTTGTTGTAGGCGAAGAGAAATATGCGATTTCTCTTGGTTCCATCCAGACCATCGAAGATGTACGTACCGAAGACATCAAGCTGGTTCAGAATAAAGAAGTGATCAATCTCCGTGGAAACGTAATTCCTCTGGTCAGACTTTCCCAGGTTCTCGATCTGGAAAATCCCAAGGAAGACGGCGAGAGTATGGTGGTTGTTATTGTTAAGAAGGGTGATAAGTACGCCGGCCTTGTGGTTGACGAACTCATCGGACAGCAGGAGATCGTTATCAAGTCCATGGGTACCTACATTAACAAGAACAAGATCATATCCGGTGCAACTATCTTAGGTGATGGCGAAGTAGCTCTGATCCTGGATGCTAACGCATTGATTTAAGCTTACTGAGCGGAAATGGAGAAAAGATATGGAAGCTTTAGAAACGAGTGCTACATTAATCCAGTATATCATCGTAAAAATGGGAGATGAGCAGTTCGGCATCGACATCAGCTATATTGACAACATTGTTCGTATGCAGAGCATGACCAGAGTTCCCAAGGTGGCTGAGTACATTAAGGGCGTTATCAACCTGCGTGGTGAGGTAATCCCCGTGATCAGCATGCGTCTTAAGATCGGCATCGAGCCCGACGAATACACCAATAAGACCCGTATCATCATCGTGAAGTCCGAAGAGTACGGACGGATCGGTATCATCGTCGATGAGGTAAGAGAGGTTATCACCTTAAACTCCGACGATATCGATCGCATCAGCAAGGCAAAGGATGATCGTGCAACTTACTTACAGGGGGTAGGTAAGGTAAACGATACCCTGGTATCCATTTTGGATCTGACTGCTTTGCTGGCAGTGGAATAAGATCAAAAATACATATGTATTACACAGTACTTCCGGGAGTTTCTTTCGGGAGTACTTGTGGTAATACAGGGGAGAGGTTTCATCAGTCCTGTTGATGAGAAAGGTGTTTCTATGATTTCTGATATGAGTTTGGACGAGCTTACAGCTCAGTATTTTGACGTATTTAAAGAACTGGGTAATATCGGTGCCGGTAACGCGACTACAGCACTGGCATCCATGCTGCAGACCAAAGTGGATATGAAGGTGCCCCAGGTTACTCTGGCGGAGTTCCGGGATCTTGGGGAGAAGATCGGCGGTGACGACCAGGTTATGGTTGGTATCTACTTGGGCGTTGAGGGAGATATCACCGGCAGTATGATGTTCCTTACCAAGAAGGAAACCGGTAAGATCCTGGTAAACAAGCTGATGATGCAGGAGCCTCAGGGAGAGGAATTTTCCGAGATGGAATTATCCGCCATGAAGGAAGTCGGCAACATCATCTGCGGTTCTTATCTGAATTCCTTATCGACCATGACCAACATGAAGATCTACCCGACCATTCCCGATGTGGCCATCGATATGGCAACGGCGATCTTAAGCGTACCCGCGATCCAGTTTGGTATCATGGGAGACAAGATACTGCTGATCCAGACGCAGTTTACCGATGATGTAGAATTGGACGGATTTTTCATTCTGATTCCCGATTTGGATTCTTATCAGAAGATACTTATGTCATTGGGCCTAAGCTGATCATTTTGTGGTACAATTATTAGTATAATGTTAGGATCTGTCTGCGTGTGCAGATGTGTTTGAATTTCGATCGGGGAGCTTATAATGAGCGAAATTATAAAAGTAGGAATGGCAGATTTAAATACATGCAAGAGCCCTGACGGTATCACTACCCTGGGACTTGGATCATGTGTTGGAATAGCAATTCGGGATCCGGTTACCAAGATTGGCGGTCTGGCGCATATCATGCTTCCGGACAGTACTGCGATCCGCAATAACTCTACGATTCCCAAATTTGCTGATACCGGTATCGTCAAACTGGTGGACGATATCGTAAAGCTTGGTGCCAATCGTACCAGACTGGTGGCCAAGATCGCCGGCGGTGCCCAGATGTTCGCATTTAATGCGAATTCCAATATGGTTCGCGTGGGAGATAAAAATGTGGAAGCCAGCAAAAAGAAGCTGGCGGAATTAAAGATCCCGATCCTGGCACAGGATACCGGGGAGAATTACGGTCGGACGGTTATTTTCTATCCGGAAACCGGTGATTTTGTGATCCGTGCAGTGGGAAAGCCGGAAAAGGTTATCTGACGGGGGCGAATTTTTTGAAACGTAAATATCTGCCTGCGATCCTGACCCTGACAGCAGGGCTGATCGCAAGCATCATCATGACTTTACTAAGATATGAGATCGGTAAGATGCTGGTCATCTTGTTGATCACGCTGGTTGTCTTTTATTTTCTCGGCAGTCTGTTTCGGTATTTTCTGGATACCTTTGAGGCTCAAAACGAAGAAAAGAACCTGGATGAAGGGGAAGTGATCGAAAAGGCTACCGGCAGCGAAGAAGAAACCGCTGAAATCGAAGAGAACGCAGCAGGGGAAGACATCACTGAATAAGGACGGTCTTGAAAGTTATGGACGAAGCTGGAAGAGAAAAGCTCTGGGCTGAGTACGGAAGCAGTAAGTCGCCCGAACTTAGAGAAAAACTCATAGTTGAATATGCACCGCTTGTAAAGCTGGTTGCCGGAAGACTGAGCATGTATCTGGGATACACAGTCGAGTACGACGATCTGGTTGGTTACGGCGTTTTTGGACTGATCGATGCCATTGATAAGTTCGATCCCGCCAAAGCGGTCAAGTTTGAAACCTATGCCAGCTTAAGGATCCGCGGATCCATCATCGATCAGATCCGCAAGATGGACTGGATCCCCCGTACCATAAGGCAGAAACAAAAGAAGATCGAAGAAGCCATCAAGGCCATTGAAAGCGGCACCGGTCGCACCGCAAGCGATGCGGAAGTGGCTGAGGCGCTGGGTATTACCGAAGATGAACTGTTAGACTGGCATGGCCAGATGAAGGTGACCAATGTGGTCTCCTTAAACGAGTATATGGAAGCCGGCAGCGACATCCCGCAGAAGGATGAAGGCACAAGCCAGGGCTTCGAGAATCCGGAGCAGGCTCTGGAACGGGAAGAACTGAAAGCCAAGCTGATGGAAGCGCTGGAGGTTCTTACCGAAAAAGAACGCAAAGTCATTGTATTATACTACTACGAAGAACTGACCCTTAAGGAGATCAGTGAAGTACTGGAGGTATCGGAATCACGTGTTTCTCAGCTGCACACCCGTGCACTGGAGAAAATGAAGGGATCGCTTGGTAAGTATATGGGGATACTTAACAAGATATCCAAATAAAAATACATAGCTCCCAAAGGAACGAGGAGAAGAAGGGAAGAAGATGGCCAACGGATATTTTCAGCTGGTGAATGTCAATGGGGGTACTGCTCTTAGGATCGTCCCGCCTACGGATGGAGGAGAAATGGTGGACATGAAGGAGGTCCTGAATTATCTGGATCTTCACAAGGTCTTCTGTGATACCAAACAGGTGGGCGCCATATACAATGCAGCAGTTTCTTCCGGAAAGCAGGAGCAGGGACTCCTGGACCCTTCCAAAGAATATAAGGAGCGAGAATCCTACGCATACTTACCTGCGGCGGACAGAATGTCCGTGGCGGTGCGTTTTTATGCTCCCACGGAAGGCTATGAGGAAATGAATCCCCAGGAGTTCTACAACGACCTGAAACTGAAAGGAGTCGTCGGTATCGATGAAGCCGTCGTTCAGGCATATTTTTCCAAGAGGGAGTATTGCAGGACCATCGTGGTGGCAAAAGGAAAGCCGACGGTAGAAGGTCACGATGCCAAGATCGAGTATTTCTTTAATACCGATCCCCATGTAAAGCCTGCCTTAAACGAAGACGGCAGCGTTAACTTTTTTGAATTAAATACCGTTAACCATGTAAAAGAAGGAGATCTTCTGGCGAGGAGAACTCCGGAAGACCGGGGGCAGGATGGTGTAGATGTTTTCGGCAATCCCATCAGGCCCAAGCAAGTCACTGCGGTGACGCTCCGTTACGGACATAATATCATTGTTTCCGAGGATAAGAATGAATTGACCAGCGCGGTCAATGGCCACGTGCAGCTGATCGACGGAAGCGTATTTGTTTCGGATCTTCTGGAGATTACCAATGTGGACAACAGCACCGGTAATATCCAGTATGACGGTGCGGTACATATCAGCGGTAATGTCATAGAGAACTTCTCCGTGGAAGCCGGCGGTACGGTTACCGTGGACGGCGTGGTAGAAGGTGCTCATATTGTTTCCGGCGGCGATATCATCATCGCCCGGGGCATGAACGGCATGGGTAAGGGTGTTCTGGAAGCCAAAGGCAATGTGGTAGTTAAGTTCCTGGAAAACACCACGGTTAAGGCCGGAGGCAATGTAACCAGTGAGTCCATGTTACATTCCTTTGTTTCCGCAGGAGCGGAGGTTCTGTGTACCGGTAAGAGAGGCTTCATTACCGGCGGACGTGTAAGCGCCACCAGCCAGATCAAGGTCCGTACGCTCGGGTCCTCCCTGGGAGCGGATACGGTGATCGAAGTCGGTGCGGATCCCGCCATGAAGATGGAGTTTTCCAAACTGACCAAGCTGATCCCTGAGATCGAAGCACAGATCAAACAGATCGATCCGGTGCTGGTAAACATACAGGCGAAGCTTAAGAGCGGCGTAAAACTGGAACCCAACCAGATGAAATATGTATCCACACTGGTAGCGACCCGCAAACAGAAGGTGGAGGAGCTGGAAAACTCTCAGAAGCGTCTTGCTCAGCTCCAGGAGACCATGGGCTTTTCTGCGGAAGCGACAGTCATTGTGGAAGGGGAAGTATATCCCGGCACAAAAATCTGCATCGGTGATGTTTCCAAAACCATACAGAATGCTGTAAAATATTGTCGGTTTGTGAAGAGTCAGGGTGACGTCAAGATGACGTCCATATAGTTTTTGTAATGAGGTAGTATATGGCGATCAATCCCATCGAATTAAACGGGACCATCTCCAGACTCCAGGATTATTCCACCATGAAGCATAATGAGGACCAGAAGGGTGCCATGATGCAGACGGCGCTGGAGCAGGAACATGAGAAGGAAGAAGCGGTGACCCTCGAGATCGTCCACACCAAAGAGGATGTGGAGAACGAAGGCAAACGTCCCGATGCCAAGGAAAAGGGCAACGGACAATATGCCGGAGATGGAGGTCAGAAGCGTCCCGGTCAGGACAAAGATAAAAAAGAAGACGAAGAGGTGCATAAATCCAAGGACGGCAAGAAGATCCTGATGGGCACCTTCGATATCAAAATCTAGTAATAGGCGAAGATATCCTGATGTTCATTCTCAGGATATCTCTTCATGTGAGGAAGTATGAACACAACAGCAATCATCGTTATTTTAGTGGGAATCGTTATATTTGTAGTCAGTTTCCTGATCCCGGCAGGCAACGAAGAGGGAGAGGACGACGGCTATACCATTACCCAGGAGGAAGTGCGCAAGGCCGTCAGCGCCGAAGCGGAGCGTGGCCGGATCCGTCTGGAGGAAGTGGTGGATGAAACCGTGACCTATGCCATCGAAAAAGCGGAGCGTGCCATGGAGCGTGTTTCCAATGAAAAGATCATGGCCATCGGCGAGTATTCCGATACGGTGCTTAAGGATATCGATAAGACCCATAAGGAAGTCACCTTCCTTTATGATATGTTAAACGACAAGCATGACAATCTGCAGGAGACCGTGAAGGTGGCGCAGCAGGCTACAACCGATGCGAAGATGGCATCCGAGGACGCAAGACTGGCTTCCGAAGACGCAAGACTGGCGTCTGAAGATATCCGAAATGCGTCCGAAGATGCAGGCCGCGCCCAGGACTCCGATGGGGGATATGCGGATTTTGTCAATCCCGACGTGGTAAGACGTCTGGAAGCCGAAGCAAGATCTGCCCAGGAAGAGACTGAAGCTGCAGACAAAGCCATGACGGCGGATGATCTGCTGAGTGCCATTGACGAAGTGGCGGTTGAGGAACGCCCTGCCAAGGAGTTTAAGGCCTTTGAGCCTCCCAAGGTGGAAGTGGTCCCTAAAAAGAAGGCAGCAACCAAGTCTTCCAGGACCGGCACCAAAAAGAAAACGGTAAAAACCGAGACCGAAACTCCGGAGAAGATCCCGCAGTTACAGTTTTCCACCGGCGATGAGGAAAGCGACAATCTGGGAAAAGCCAATAATAATGAGCGCATCCTGGAAATGCACCGTGCCGGCAAATCCAACATGGCCATTGCCAAAGCCTTAGGTCTTGGCATGGGTGAAGTGAAACTGGTCATTGACCTTTATGAAAAGGGAATCAAAGGATAATCATAAGATATGAAGAAGATCTATTTAAAATATTATCTGCGAGGCCTGGGTATCGGTATCGCCGTTACTGCTCTGGCGGTATCCATCCTTTTGGGCGGCAGCTCCAAGAAGACCATGACCGATGAGGAGATCATGGAACGGGCAACGGAGCTGGGCATGGTAAAAAGCAGTTCTGTTCTTACAGAGGATACCGGCATCCAGATCACCCCTACCACTGCGGAAGAAACCGTAGCGGAAACGGCAGATGAAGAAACGAAGATCGCGGAAGAAAGCACAGAGCTTTCCGCAGAAGAATCCATAGCAGCGGAAGAATCCAAAGCAGCCGAGGAATCCAAGGCGGCCGAGGAATCCAAAGCAGCGGAAGAGTCCAAAGCAGCCGAGGAATCCAAAGCAGCGGAAGAATCCAAGGCGGCGGAAGAGTCCAAAGCAGCGGAAGAGTCCAAGGCAGCGGAAGAGTCCAAGGCAGCGGAAGAGTCCAAGGCAGCGGAAGAATCCAAAGCGGCGGAAGAATCCAAGGCAGCTGAGGAGACACAGACCAAACCGGCAGGAAGCACCAAAGATACCACCTTCGAAGTGGTTCGGGGAGATTCCTCCTACTCCGTAGCCAAGCGTCTGTATGCAGCCGGCCTGGTAAGTGGCGTAAATGAGTTTGATTCCTACCTTTGCCAGAACGGTTATGATAAGCGGATCTGTGTGGGGAGCTTTACCATTCCCGCAGGGGCTGATTACCAGACCATAGCAAAGATCATTACCAGATCCAATTAAATAGGGCTTAACGCGAGATTTTTCATTGCATCCCGCGTCAATATATGCTAATATAAGTCGTTGTCAAAAATTCACGCGCTGTTTATTTGCGGCAGGTGCCCTTGCTCTGGGTCGGCTGCAGAGCCGTTGGATCCTGCGGATCCTACCGAAAGACGCGCGGACGTACAAACCAAATCGGAGGTATTAAAAATGAGCGTTTTAACAATGAAACAGTTACTTGAAGCAGGTGTTCATTTCGGACATCAGACCAGAAGATGGAACCCTAAGATGGCTCCTTACATCTTCACCGAGAGAAACGGTATCCACATCATCGACCTGCAGAAGTCTGTAGGCAAGGTAGACGAGGCTTACAACGCTATCGTTGATATCGTATCCCAGGGAGGTACCATCCTGTTCGTTGGTACCAAGAAGCAGGCTCAGGATGCTGTAAAGGCAGAAGCAGAGCGTTGCGGTATGTACTATGTTAACGAGAGATGGCTCGGCGGTATGCTGACCAACTTCAAGACCATCCAGTCCCGTATCGCAAGACTTCGTGACATCGAGAGAATGTCCGAGGACGGAACTTTTGATGTACTTCCCAAGAAGGAAGTTATCCAGCTGAAGAAAGAATGGGAAAAGCTGGAGAAGAACCTTGGCGGTATCAAGGAGATGAGCCGTATTCCCGACTGTATCTTCGTTGTTGATCCCAAGAAGGAAAGAATCTGTGTACAGGAAGCTCAGGCACTGGGTATCACTCTGATCGGTATCGGCGATACCAACTGCGATCCCGAAGAGCTGGATTACATCATCCCCGGTAACGATGATGCCATCAGAGCCGTAAAGCTCATCACTTCCAAGATGGCTGATGCTGTTATCGAAGGTAACCAGGGTGAGGCTGCTTACACTGAGGCTGAT
>JAEEGH010023583.1_pt1 | contig 12501 bp, 7 predicted proteins | sample 9134181 | NCBI WGS metagenome assembly JAEEGH01 (sample SAMN16246544, study PRJNA631951) | gut metagenome | biome: gut microbiome; feature: rumen; material: DP-attached | host: Bos | place: Iran: Karaj | collected 2018-10 | reverse complement strand
TAAAGACAACCTGGTGATCGTAGAATCCCCGTCCAAAGCCAACACTCTCACCAGGATGCTTCCCAAAGGCTATGTCATCACTGCATCCAAAGGACATGTCCGCGATCTCCCCAAGAGCACCATGGGCGTGGATATCGAGAATTCATTTTCCCCTAAATATGTCGTACCCAAAGAGAAGACTGCAGACGTCAATATCCTCAAGAAAGCCGGACAGTCCGCCAAATGCATCTATCTCGCAACAGATCCTGACCGCGAAGGAGAAGCAATCGCCTGGCATCTGGCTGAGACCATCGGTGAAGATAAGACCTACAAACGCGTCGTGTTCCATGAGATCACCCAGGAAGCCATCGACGAAGCATTCAAGCATCCGCGAAAGATCGATATGAATCTGGTAGACGCCCAGCAGGCCCGACGTGTAGTCGACAGGCTCGTGGGCTATAACATCAGCCCGATCCTCTGGAGAAAGGTTCGAAGAGGTCTCTCAGCAGGCCGTGTACAGTCAGTGGCAGTACGTATCATCGTCGACCGTGAACGAGAGATACAGGCGTTCGTCCCTCAGGAATACTGGACAGTCAACTGCGACCTCAACAAAAAGGGCGCCAAGACTACTTTCAAAGCCAATCTGATCGGTATCGGAACCAGCAAGAGGATCGAGATCAACAACAAACGGACCTGCAACAACATCATCAAAGATATGACCGATGCCAAATGCAAGGTCGCAATGATAACCAAGAAGAAGACCGTCAAGACCCCTAACCCGCCCTTCATCACGTCCACACTCCAGCAGGAAGCCTGGCGCCGTTTCAAGTTCTCCGGCAAACGTACCATGGCACTTGCTCAGCAGCTTTATGAAGGCATCAACATCGGTGCAAGCGGCAGCGTCGGTCTCATCACATATATGCGAACCGATTCCACCAACATCGCAGCCTCTGCAGTCGCTGAGACCCGTGAGCTTATCGGCGAGAAATACGGAAAGGATTTCCTCCCTTCCAAACCTCGCTCCTATAACAAGAAAGTCAAAGGCGCCCAGGAAGCACATGAAGGTATCCGCCCCACCAGCATCAAACGCGAACCTTCCTTGATCAAAAGCTTCCTGACTCTCGATCAGTTCAAACTGTATCAGCTGATCTGGCAGAGGATGGTAGCCAGTCAGATGGCCGATGCCATCTATGAGACCACCACTGTCGATATCCGCGCCAAAGGCGTGAAGGAATATTACAACCTGCGGGCAGCATCCGTGATCAGGACCTTCAATGGTTTCGCTGAACTATACGTCGAAAAGAAAGACGATGACGACAGCGACGATCAGACCAAGGCCCTGCCGGCATTGGTCAAAGGCGATGAACTGGACATCTCCAACATCCTGGGGACCCAGAACTTTACCAAAGCTCCTTCACGATATACCGAAGCTACTCTTATCAAGGCATTGGAACAGAACGGTATCGGACGACCTTCAACATATGCGACCATCATCTCCACCATCCAGGACCGCGAATATGTTGTCAAAGACGGCGGCGCATTCAAGCCCACCGATCTGGGGATCGCCGTCAACGATCTTCTGTCCGAGAACTTCTCTGATATCGTCGACATCAATTACACCGCCAACGTCGAAGAGAAGCTCGATGACATCGCCGAAGGCAAATCCGACTGGGAGACAGTCGTACAGGAATTCTACAATCCTCTGAAAGGTGATCTGGACAAAGCAGGCACTGTAGAAAAGGTCAAACTGCCCGACGAACCTCTCGGTGAGGACTGCCCCGTCTGCGGCAAGCCTATGATCATCAAGACAGGACGATTCGGAAAATTTGCAGCCTGTTCCGATTATCCCAACTGCAAACACACCCAGAACCTGGTCATCAAGACTGGCGTGAAGTGTCCTAACTGTCCGGAAAATGGTGAACTGATCGGAAGACGCAGCAAAGCCGGAAAACTGTTCTACGGCTGCTCCGCCTATCCTAAACATAACTTTGCAGTCTTCGGAAAACCGCTCCCCGAGCCATGCCCCAAATGCGGCGGTCTTATGATCGCGATCGGACGGGCCAAGAGGTGTATCAACTGCAACCCGATGAAACCGTCAAAGGGAAAATAATCATCTATGTTCGACGCGGAATTCCAAAAATTCATCCACTACCTTGAAGCAGAGAAGAACGCATCGAAATACACCATAAGGAACTACACTTCAGACCTGGTGGGGAACGTCAAGGGACATCCCCACGGGCTCTTTCAGTTCCTCTCCATGCAGAAGATAACCAATCTCGAGGATGTCGACAGGAAAGTCATGCGTGACTATCTGGGATATCTGGTCGATGAAGGCATCGCCAAATCGAGCCTGGCCAGAAAAGTGTCGGCAGCCCGTACCTTCTTCAAGTTCCTGTCGCGTGAAAAGATCATCTCACACTACACCATCGACGGCACAGCGACTCCCAAAAAAGAGAAACACCTTCCCGATGTGCTCACCGAGGAAGAAGTTGCCAAGCTCTTATCATCTCCCGACAAGAGCACTCCTCAGGGAGAACGTGACGCCACGATACTGGAACTCCTATATGACACAGGATTACGTGTCAGCGAACTATCTAAACTCACAGTCAAGCAGATCGACCTGACTGAAAAGATCATAAAAGTACTCGGCAAAGGCAACAAGGAAAGGATCGTGCTCTTCGGAGACCGAGCCGCCACTGCCCTTGCCCGCTACATCGGTAACGGCCGCAACATACTGCTCAACGGACATATCAGCGGCATCCTCTTCATCTCAAATACAGGGAAACCTATCGGCGATAGGTATATCCAGGAGATGGTCAGGAAAGAAGCAAAGAAATGCGGTATCACTAAGAATGTCCATCCGCATACGCTACGGCATTCTTTTGCGACCCACATGCTGGACGGAGGAGCAGATCTCAGAGTCGTACAGGACCTTTTGGGCCATTCAAGTCTGTCGACGACTCAGATCTATACACATATCTCCCAAGTCCATGCCCAGCAGGTCTACATGAAGACCCATCCCATGGCCAACCTAGATAAGGAAAACTACAATGAATGAGATATCATTAGCCAAGATCAGAAAACACCTCAAAGAGAAGGACCTCGATGCCGTTTTCATCACGAGCAACGAGAACCGACGATACCTCTCTGATTTCCGGGGATCCGACGGTTACCTCCTCATCGGTCAGGATTATCAGCTCCTGATCACAGATTCACGCTATACCGAACAGGCCAAGAACGAATCGCCTGCTTACGAGATCTTCGAACTGAAAGGCGCGCTTGCCGGCTGGTTCCCCAAACTCATCGAGAGATTTGCGATAAAGAGACTGGGATTCGAACCAGGCTACATGACCTTCGCCTTTTATGACAGGCTCGCCGAATGCGCCGGATGCGAATTAGAGGCTCTCGGAAATTTCACAGACGTGCTTAGAAGCGTCAAAACGCCCGAAGAGGTCGAAAGCATACGAAAAGCAGTCAAGATATCAGACGATGCGATCTCTTTCGTTTCTGAGTCATTACATGAAGGCATCACGGAAAAGCAGCTGGCGTGGGAGATCGAGAAGTTCATGAGAGAGCAAGGATCAGAGATCCTGCCATTCGATGTGATCGTGGCATCCGGCATGAATGCCGCACTTCCCCATCATATCCCCGGAGAAAAAACGATATATCAGCACGAACCGATCATCATCGATATCGGAGCACGCGTCGACGGATATGCATCAGACCTGACCAGGACGCTCTGTATCGGACAGCGTACACCGATGCTTGAAGAGATCTACCAGATAGTCCTGAATGCCCAGCTGACGGCAGAAAGAGATGCACGTTCCGGAATGACCGGCAACGACATCGATGCTCTGGCAAGAGACTATATAAGCAGTTTCGGATACGGCAGCAATTTCGGTCATGCGCTGGGGCACGGCATCGGACTCGTCTGTCATGAATACCCCAGAGTATCCAAGAACAGTGAAGACGTGATCGAAGAAGGAATGGTATTCACGATCGAACCCGGCATCTACCTTCCCAAATGGGGCGGTGTACGCATCGAGGACACTGTCGTATTCAAAAATGGTAAAATCGAAGTACTGAGCCAATCAGTAAAATAGTTTTATTAGGAGAAATCCTTCAGATATGAAAATGATAAAAGCGGACTTCCACGTCCATTCGAATTATTCCGGTGATTCCGTGAATACCTGTGAGATCATCATCGAACAGGCCAAAAAGAAAAACTTAGGATGCATCGCAGTCTGCGATCACGGAAACATAAACGGTTCTGTGGCCCTCAACAAGATGGAACTTCCCTGCAAGATCATCATCTCGGAAGAGATCAAGACCAACGAAGGCGAGATCATCGGGCTCTTCCTCAAGGAAACGATCCCCAATTTCATGTCTCCCGAAGACACGATAAAAGCTATCCGCGAGCAGAACGGCATCGTCTGTATCCCTCATCCTTTCGACCCATACCGCGGATCAGCAATGCAGGAAGCAACACTGGAACGTATCCATGATCTCATCGACATAGTAGAAGTCAGGAATTCACGTACGATCCCCTTCCAGAAGATGGAGAGGCCTTTGGAATTTGCACAGAAATATGCCAAATTACAGAGCGGCGGCAGTGATGCCCATGTACCCAATGAGATCGGCAGGACATATGTCGAGATGCCTGATTTCACGGGACGAGACGATTTCCTGGAAGCATTGAGCCACGGAACGGTACACTACTCCGCATCCAATCCGGTACAGACCGTATTGGGGCTTCCGATGCGACCGATCAGAAAGTTCTTACGTAAGAAAGCACTGAAGAACCACTACGATCCTAAATAGAGCGGGCTCCGATAAAGATTATTCCAGAGAATACTTCTTGAAATACTGTTCGACGATATTGTCGAACTGTCGCTGTCGGTCTTCGCTGAGTTTCTTCAGATGGCCATGCATCTCATATGCATCAGTCTCAAGCTCCAACATAGCCAATGCAATGTTAGAGGAGTGACCGGCGATACGCTCATAACTGGTCAGGAGATCATTGAATGTAAAGCCCTGATCGATGGTGGCTACACCGCTCTTGAGTCTCTCGATATGATTGGCCTTCAGATCATTGCAAAGCTTTTCGATAACGGTCCTGAGAGGTTCGACCTTAGATGCCATATCGACACTGTCCTGAACGAATGAATCGACGGTGAGATCGAGTATCTCACCGATAGCATATCGCAGTACCTTGAGCTCACCCAAGGTCTCTTCTGAATACTTGATGTTGTTATCGTGGATCTCTTTAGCTACATATGCAATCGTCAGAGCATGATCTGAGATACGCTCAAAATCCGGAAGCGTATGCAGCATCTTGGATGATTCGACATTCTGGATCGAGTTGAGTTCTTTTCGCGTCACTTTCATGAGATAAGTGCCGATACTGTCCTCATACTGATCGGAACGGGCCTCAAGAGATTCCACCTCGCGGAAGATCTTCTCATCATATGCAAAAAGCATATCGATAGCGATATTGGCACTGGTACGGCTCATGTTGGCCAGATTGTTGGTGACTTCCCTGCACTGAGCAAGAGCAAGAGAGGTATACGGGATGAATCGCTCTTCCAAATGGACTTCTGGGAAGGCCTGGAGATTCCTGGTGTAATTGTCGACAGGAACGATCTTGTCTGTAAACTTTTCCATGAATCCGACGAACGGGAACAGGACGACCACGACGGCCAATCTGTACAGTGTATTCAGCAAAGCGACCGTAACGGTCGTCATAGTCAGATCAGCAAAGGCATAATCGATAAAGATATCAGAGATATAGAAGATGGCACCACAAATGACAGCGCCCATCACATTTGCAATAAGATAAACATAAGCCGTTCTCTTACCGTCACGTCCGGCACCGAAAGTTGAAAGGAGTACCGGAACAGCGGCGCCGATAGCGATACCGATGAGAAGCGGCAGCGCGGCCGAGAAATTAAGAGCATCAGTGGCAGTCAAAGCCTGTAAGAGACCGACAGCAGCTGATGCGCTCTGAAGTACGCTTGAGATCAGGATACCAACCAAGATACCAAGGATGGGATTGGAGAACGCTGTCAGGATGCTGATAAAGCTCTGGCTTTCTTTCAGAGGAGCAACAGCACCGCTCATGAGGGACATACCAAACATCAGTACCGCAAAGCCCAAGAAGATGCTCCCGAGCTGCTTAGTGGAAGCGCGGGATGTGAACATGTAGAAGTAGATACCGATGATGGCAGCAAAACCGGCGATAGTGGAAGCTGAAACAAGCTGAACGATGCCCGATCCACCCTGAAGTCCTGAGAGACATATGATCCAGCCGGTGACACTGGTACCCAGGATAGCACCGAGAATGATACCGATGGCCTGTCTGACTTTCATCATGCCGGAGTTCACAAAACCGACAGTCATGATGGAAGTCGCAGATGATGACTGGATAACAGCCGTGACGCCGGCACCGAGACCAACGCTCTTCAGAGTGGTGTTGGTCAGTTTATAAAGAAGGATCTCCAGCTTGTTGCCGGCGAGCTTCTTCAGTCCGTCTCCCATGAGCTTCATGCCGAAAAGGAAGAGGGCCACACCGCTCAATAATGAAATGACGTCTTTTATATCCATAAAACCTCGAGTACTATTCTACTCCACTTCTGCCACAACAAAAAAATAGCCAGCTAAAGAGTTAGCTGGCTATCAAATGATTACTTTTTCTTAGATGATTTACTGCTTTCAGGAGCACTGACGCCGATGATCTCATCGATGAGACCGTAGGCAAGCGCCTGTTTGGGATCCATATAGTTATCGAGAGCAATATCTCTCGTGATGGTCTCGAGATCCTGTCCGGTCCTCTCAACGAGGATATCCTTGAGGATGTCTTCCAATCGTTTCAATTCTTTGACCTGGACCATGACATCAGCGGTCTTACCTCTGGCGCCGCCGGATGCCTGATGGATCATGATGGTGGAATGAGGAAGAGCGAATCGCTTACCCTTGGCACCGGCACAGAGCAGGATGGAAGCCATGCTGGCAGCCATGCCGATGGCGATAGTGCTGACATCAGGCTTGATAAGCTGCATAGTGTCATAGATGGCGAGGCCGGAATTGACCTCACCGCCGGGTGAGTTGATATACATCATGATATCCTTGGTCGGATCTTCACGTTCCAGATAGAGGAGCTGAGCGATGATGGTGTTGGCCATATGCTCTTCGATCTCTTCACCGACGAAGATGATCCTTTCTTTGAGAAGAAGTGAATAGATGTCATAGGATCGTTCGCCCTGAGACGACTTCTCGATAACATAAGGGATAAGGTAATTATCTTTTCTTTCCATATTTGATCTCCTTCTCAATCAATCTAGCTCATTTGCATGAAAGAGGAAACTATTCAGCAGATTCCTCGGCTGCTTCTTCTTCATGTTCATGATCATGGTCATGATTGTGTGAATGGACGAGAGTAGCCTTCTGTTCTTCAGTCCAATCAGAGGAACCGCATTCGACAAGGAACTTAAGAGTCTTGTTGGAAGTATTCCAGTTCTTGATGTTGCGTCGGTTCTCAGGGGTATTGAGGGCATTCATCCTCTTTTCAGGATCAGGAGCATCGCTGACGAAGAGCTTCAGCTGTGCATCGATCTCTTCCTCAGTAGTATCGATATTCTCGAGGTCCATGACCTTGGAGACGACAAGATTGTTCTTGACTCTGGTCTCAGCAGAAGGTTTGTAAGACTTTCTGAGATCTTCGATATTGGTGCCCTTGATGATGGAGTCGAATTCTTCCTGAGAGTTAACAGAATTCTTTACTCGTTCATAGTATTCATCGACCATGACGTCGAGTTCGCGTTCGACGAGATAGTCAGGATATTCGATCTTGCTGCCCTCGACGATCTTCTCGAGGACTGTTTCAGTATAACCGGAGCGGATGTTGTCTTCTTCACGATGTTTGAGTTCATCGTAGACGATCTTCTTGAGACCGGCGACATCTTTACAGGTGGGGATGATGGACTTAGCGAAATCATCGGTAAGTTCAGCCATCTGTTCTTTGCGGATCTCATTGACGGTGACCTTGAAAGCGATCCTGCGGGAAGGTTTCTTATCTTCCTCTTCTTTGACGTCCTCTACACCCTTGCCGTCTTCGGTAGGTTTGACATCCAGTGAAGGTTCAAAGAAATCAAGTTCGAATTCCTTGACATCATCCTTCTTCATGCCGATGACTTCTTCAGAGAAGCCCTTTACAGGATATTCAGAACCGACAGTGACCTGGAAAGGCATGCCTTTCTGCTGGATGAAAGGTTCATCACCGCTGTGGCTGTCGAGATCGACAGTGACGATATCACTGTTCTCAACGGGACCTTCGGATTCGGTCCAGGTGGCATTCTGCTTGCGGAAGCGATCGATGATGCTGTTGACATCTTCGTCCTTGACTTCAGCTTCTTTATAGTCGATCCTGACGGCTTTATAGTCGCAAAGATCAACGATCGGAGTCAGAGGAATGACTGCTTCAAAAGTGACAGGATCTTCACCGATGACATGAATGTAAGGTCGTGCATACATCTCGATCTTTTCATCAGTGATAATCTTCTCACAGGCGATGGGGACATAGTCTTCATATACTTCAGTATTGAAGGCGTCCTGGCCGACATGATTGATGAGAAGCTGCTTAGGAGCTTTGCCTTTTCGGAAACCGGGAACGATGATGTCCTTATTGAGTCTCTTATAAGTCTCTTCGCTTGCCTTGGCAAGTTCTTCTGCATCCAATTCGACCTTGATCGTAGTAGTGCGATTTTCGGTCTTTGATTCAACGAGTTTCATTTATTTCTCTCTCCCCTATATTAGTTATCTAAATGTATATGCAAATCCTTGAGCTGTTGTTTCTCAACAACGTCAGGAGCATTGAACAACATATCCTGGGCGCTCTGGTTCTTCGGGAAGGCGATCACTTCACGGATAGAATCTGCGCCGCAGAGAAGCATCACGACACGGTCAATGCCCATGGCGATACCGCCGTGAGGAGGTGCACCGTAATTGAATGCTTCAATGAGGTGTCCGAAGCGGTCCTGGGCGATATCTTCTGGATAGCCCATGACCTTGAGGACCTGTTTCTGTAAGTCGGCTTCGTGGATTCGGATGCTGCCGCCGCCGATCTCGAAACCATTTAGAACGATATCATAGGATTTGGAACGTGCCTTGCCGGCATCTTCCATGGTGATGAGTCCCTTATCTTCATCGAAAGGAGCGGTGAAGAGATGATGGACTGCATCCCAGCGCTTTCCCTCTTCGTCCCACTTGAAGAGCGGGAAATCGACGATGAAAGCAAAACAGAATTCATTAGGATCAGCAAGACCAAGTCTGAGACCCATCTCCTGTCGCAGTCTGCCAAGGACATCAAGAGTCTTGTCTTCCTTATCTGCGATCAGAGCGACGAGGTCGCCGGGGTTGACTTCCATACGCTTTGCGATGGCCTTGAGCTGATCGAGAGTAAGATACTTGGTAGCAACGGATTTGACTGATTCTACGGTCAGTTCATCGATGGAAGGAGCTTCATCGGTATAAGCCAGAGGAAGCATACCTTTGGAACCATAGGTCTTGGTCAGTTCCACGAGTTCCTGCTGTTCGGCACGGGAATACTTGGCACATCCGGGAAGGACGATGCCCATGACCTTGCCGCCGTTGGCGACAGTGTCGCGCAAAACAGAGAAATCACAGTTGGCAACGATATCAGAGATGTCCTTGATCTCCATACCGAAACGGAGATCGGGCTTGTCGCTGCCGTATTTGGACATAGCTTCGAAATAATTGATCCTGGGGAACTTGCGGGGATACTTGGCATCAGGTCGCAGAGTGTCCATGATCTCGAGGAGCATACGCTCGGTCATGTCCATGACGTCTTCAGGCTCGACGAAGCTCATCTCGATGTCGAGCTGAGTGAATTCGGGCTGTCGGTCAGCACGAGTATCCTCGTCACGGAAACATTTGGCTACCTGATAGTATCTTTCAAGTCCGCCCACCATGAGGAGCTGTTTCATCTGCTGAGGGGACTGGGGAAGAGCATAGAAAGTGCCGGGATGGAGACGGCTGGGGACCAGATAGTCTCGGGCGCCTTCGGGAGTGCTCTTGGTCAGGATCGGAGTCTCGACTTCAAGGAAATCTTCTCTGTCGAGGAAAGTCCTCATCATATGGACGACTTTATGTCGGAAGATAAGGTTGTTCTTCAAGGTAGGTCGTCGCATATCGAGATATCGATATTTGAGTCGGAGGTTCTCATCGACATCGGATTCCTCGTTGATGTAGAACGGAGGAGTCTCGGACGTATTCAGGATTACGAGCTTGTCGACGAGGAGTTCGATCTCGCCGGTAGGAAGCTTTTCGTTGACTGTGCCTTCAGGTCTGGGGGATACGACACCCTCGGCCTGGATACAAAATTCACTCCTCAGAGTGCTGGCCAGTTCATGAGCTTCTTTATTGGTCTCAGGATTGAATACGATCTGTAATAATCCCGAACGATCTCTTAAGTCTATGAAGATGAGTCCACCATGATCACGTCGACGGTCGACCCATCCGGCAACCGTTACTCTTTGCCCTTTATTAGATAGATTCAGCGATTGGGCGTTATGAGTCCTCAGCATTTAACACCTCTTCATTAATAGTGCACAATATCATGAGATTATACATTGAAATATGGTTTCCGTTCAATATCACACAGGCATAATTGAAAGATATCGTCTGAAACGTCTCATAATCATGCCGTCAAAAAACCTCAAAAAAGCCTTCAAAGCTATTGTTTTTGCCTGATTTAGCTATGGTATAATTTTCTCTAACTTTCAAATCAAACCAACTAACTCAACTCGGAGGGATATTATGGCTAAACTCGATCCTACCCAGATGGCTGATTGGCAGATCGCCGAAGCAGCTGAAGAAAACATGAAGAGCGTACGACAGCTCGCATCCGAATGGGGCATCGAAGAAACAGAACTTCTCCCCTACGGACATGACATCGGCAAAGTCGACTACAATGCCGTACTCAAACGACTTGGCAACAAGCCCAACGGAAAGTTCATCGACGTTACCGCTATCACCCCTACTCCCCTCGGCGAAGGCAAGAGTACCACTACTATGGGCCTCGTCGAAGGTCTGGGCAAACGAGGCCAGAAAGTATCAGGCGCCATCCGACAGCCATCGGGCGGTCCTACATTCAATATCAAGGGCAGCGCCGCCGGCGGCGGTCTCTCCCAGTGTATCCCTCTGGTTCCTTTCTCTTTAGGTCTCACCGGCGATATCGACAACATCAACAATGCTCATAACCTGGCCATGGTGGCACTCACCAGCCGAATGCAGCATGAAGCCATCAACACCGATGAGTTCTTAGCAAAACGAAATCTCAAGAGATTAAATATCGATCCCCACAACATCCAGATGAAATGGATCATGGACTACTGCGCCCAATCTCTCCGCAATATCATCATCGGTATCGGCGGAAAGATGGATGGTTATATGATGGAATCCGGTTTCGCCATCACCGTAAGCTCCGAGATCATGGCTATCTTAGCCGTCTTCAAAGATCTCAAGGATCTCCGCGAACGAATGGGCAGGATCGTGGTCGCATATGACCGTCAGGGCAACCCCATCACTACCAAAGACCTGGAAGTCGACGGTGCCATGACTGCCTGGATGGTCAAGGCCACCAACCCCAACCTGCTTCATACCATCGAAGGCCAGCCGGTCTTAGTGCACGCCGGACCTTTCGCCAACATCGCAGTCGGCCAGTCGTCCATCGTAGCCGACCGACTTGGCTTAAAACTTTCTGACTATCATGTTACCGAGAGCGGCTTCGGTGCCGACATCGGTTTTGAGAAGTTCTGGAACATCAAGAGCCGACTCAGCGGTCTTACCCCCGACTGTGCCGTTATCGTAGCCACCATCCGTGCTCTCAAGATGCACGGCGGCGGTCCTAAGGTCGTCCCCGGCAAACCGCTGGATGAAGCTTATACCAAGTCCAATCCCGACCTGGTCGCCAAGGGCTGCGACAATCTTTTAGCCCACATCGAGACCGTACGAAAAGCCGGCATCCGACCTGTCGTCTGTATCAACCAGTTCAAGTTCGACTCCGAAGACGAGATCAAGGTCGTCCGCGAGATCGCCGAAAAAGCCGGAGCAAAAGTCGCCCTCTCCAACCACTGGGCCAAGGGCGGCGAAGGTGCACTGGAACTTGCCGATGCAGTCATGGACGCCTGCAAAGAAAAGAATGATTTCCACTTCCTTTATGATCTCGACATGCCTCTGACACAGAGGATCGAACTCATCGCAAAAGAAGTTTATGGTGCTGACGGCGTGACCTATCAGCCTGAAGCTAAAGCTAAGATCAAGAAACTCGAAGAGGATCCCGAATCCAAAGAGATGTGCACTTGTATGGTCAAGACCCACCTGTCTCTCTCCCACAATCCTGACCTCAAAGGCCGTCCGACCGGTTGGACCCTCCCCATCCGAGACGTCCTCACATACAAGGGTGCCGGATTCATCGTACCCGTTGCCGGTGAGATCAAACTCATG
>JAEEGH010023580.1_pt1 | contig 12503 bp, 11 predicted proteins | sample 9134181 | NCBI WGS metagenome assembly JAEEGH01 (sample SAMN16246544, study PRJNA631951) | gut metagenome | biome: gut microbiome; feature: rumen; material: DP-attached | host: Bos | place: Iran: Karaj | collected 2018-10 | reverse complement strand
AAACATGACCGTGATCGAGTATGAGAACGACATTCTCATCATCGACTGCGGACTGATCTTTCCGGACGAGGAGATGCCGGGGATCGACGTGGTCATCCCCGACATGACCTACCTCGAACAACACGCGGATCGCATTCGCGGCATGTGCATCACGCACGGCCATGAGGACCATATCGGCGCGATCCCGTATGCAATGGAACGCTTCCGCTGCCCGATCTACGGCACGCGGTTTACGAACGCTCTGATCCGGCACAAGCTGGACGAGCATCATCTGACGGACGTCGAAATCGTCGACGTCGATCCGGGCGAGACCGTCACGCTCGGGTGTTTCCAGATCGAATTCATCAAGACAGGACATTCGATCGCCGGCGCCGTCGCGTTTGCGATCCGCACGCCGATCGGCACGCTGATCCACACCGGCGACTTCAAGATCGATCTGACGCCGATCGACGGAGAGCCGATCAACATCAACCGCTTTGCGTATTACGGATCGCGCGGCGTGCTCGCGCTGATGTCCGACAGTACGAACGTCGAACGCCCGGGCTTTACGCAGAGCGAAAAGGAGATCGGCGCAACGTTCGAGCAATGCTTCGACCGGGCGAAGGGCCGCGTGATCGTGGCGACCTTCGCGTCGAACGTGTACCGCATGCAGCAGGTCGCGGACGTGGCGATCGCGCACGGGCGCGTCGTATGCTTCCAGGGCCGCAGCATGGAGCAGATCGTAAAGATCGCGCAGGAGCTCGGCTACATGCACATTCCCGCGGACAAGATCGTGCGCGTGGAGCATCTGAAGAACATTCCGGACGAAATGGTCTGCGTCATGACGACCGGCAGCCAGGGCGAGCCGATGAGCGGTCTGTTCCGCATGGCGAACTCCACGCACAAGCTGAACGTCGGCGCGGGCGACACGGTCATCATCTCGGCGAGCGCGATCCCCGGCAACGAGCGCGGCGTGGCGCGCGTGATCAACGCGCTGTACGCAAAGGGCGCGGACGTGGTGTACGACCGGATGGCGGACGTCCACGTTTCCGGACATGCCTGCGCGGGCGAACTCCGGCTCATGCTCGGCATTACGAAGCCGAAGTACTTTATTCCGGTGCACGGCGAGGCGCGTCACCTTAAAATGCACGCCGACCTTGCGAAGGAGCAGGGCGTCAGCCCGGAGCGCATCTTCATCGCGCACAACGGCGCGGTGATCGAGCTTTCCGCGCGGAAGGGCGTTATGAACGAAACCGTGCAGGCGGGCAGCTTAATGGTGGACGGGCTTAGAAACATCGAGGATATCGTGCTGCGCGACCGGAAAAACCTGTCCGTGGACGGGCTCGTGTCGGCGGTGATCGTGATCGACGCGGAGACCGGACGGCTTCTCAATCCGGTCGAGCTCTACTCGCGCGGGTTCATCTACATGCGCGAAAACGAGCCGCTGATTCAGGAGGCGAGCGCGCTCGTGTACGAGACCGCGAAGCGCTTTGAGGGGGTCGGCAGGGATGAGTATGCAAACGTCAAGAACACGGTGAAGAGCAAGCTCAAATCGTTCCTGTACGACAAGACCGGCAGAACGCCGATGATCCTGCCGATCGTGATCGAAATATAAAGAAAAGGGGCGTTTTCCATGAGAAAGAGTATCCGCATCGCAGCGTTGATTCTGGCGCTGATCCTGTGCGCAGGGCTGTTCACCGGCTGCGCAAAGGGACGGAAGGTCGGTCCGTACCGGGTCGAGAAAAACGATATCCGGAATACGGAGATCTATCCGTATATCGTCCGCACGCCGCACGCGACATGGTATCTGGCGCAGGCGGATATTGATCTTCTGGGCGAAGAAACGTTCTATCGGGAGCTCGGCGAGGTGCTCACGGAGCAGGAAGCGGATTTTGCCGACGCGATCGACGCGCTGCGGGATTATCTGACCGGGGACATCCCGTGCATCGACATCTGGATGGATTTTGCCGGACGCACGGGGAACGGAAAGTCGGACTATTTCGGCGCGTATTGCATCTGGGATATGGATCTGATCTACGTTTATCACGATTTTCAACATGCAAGAGAGGGTTTGCTGCATGAGTATGTGCATTATCTCACGCACAAATGCTGCACCTTCAAGCTGAAGACGGATTTCTGGTCGGAGTGCATCGCGGAGTACATTTCGCAATTCGTCTGCTATAACCGGCTCTCGCATTCCACCCTTACGGAAGAGGACAGGGAAATGTACCGGCAGTACGGTTTGACGGACGCGAACGGAGAACCGGATAAGAGAAAAGTGTATTATGCGTGGGCGGCGCAGGCCCGTGCGGGTGAATTGATCGGAATGCCGTATCTTGCCGTTAATCAGACGGGCATGACGCTGACGGAGGCGCAGGTGAGAAATCCGGAAATCGGCGCGCTGACCTATTTTGAGGCGTGCTGCTTCTTCGAGTGGCTTGTTGAACGTTACGGCAGGGATTTCGTCTTTTCGCATATGGCGATCGGACCGGAGCGTTTCGAGGAAGTTTTCGGCAAGGATTTCAATACGCTGTTCTCCGAATGGACGGCGGACAACGATGCATGGTGCGCAGAAAACCTAAAGCTGCCGGAAGGAGCGGGAGATTAAATGCTTTTAGACGACGCAAGGATTCTGGCGGACAAGCTCCGCTCGTCCGAAGAATATCAGACCTATCGAGAAGCGAAGGAACGCGCCTATGCGCAGCCCGCAACGGCGGCGTTGCTGGATGAGTTTTACGCGCTTCGCATGAAGGCGCAGGCGGCTTCGGTCGCAGGGACGCCGGATGCGGAGACGACCGAAAAGCTGCAGAAACTCGGCGAGCTTCTGCAGTTTGACACGGCGGCGGCGGAGTACCTCCTTGCGGAGTACCGCCTGAACGCGCTTGTCGGCGATATCTATAAGATCCTTGCGAAGGCGGTGGATCTGGACCTCGGCGCACTCGAAGCGTGAGCGCTTGAAATCCGAAGCCGGACATGGTATACTGACGGTATGAAGCGAATGGACAAAACCGAATTGAGCGCCGTGCGCCTGAGATGGCAGCGGTTCTGGCATTATGCGCGGCCGATCGCCACATGGCTTATGAGCATCGGTCTCGTTGCCGTGATCGCGATCGTCACCGTCCGGTTTGTGCTGTCGCATTATATTTCCGCCGTCGATCCGGACGACGCCACGCCGTATGAGGTCGTGATCCCGCAGAACGCGTCTGCGGGCAAGATCGCCGATCTTCTGTATCACGCGTGCGGCGAGGGCGAAAAGGGACTGATTGCGTCGAGTGCGTCGTTCAAGGTATACGTCGACTTCGTCGGCAAGGCGAACAGCTTAAAGGCGGGGACGTACCGGCTTTCGAAAAACATGACGATCCCGGAGATCGTCGACGTGCTTGCCGAGGGCAATCCCGCGCGCAGGACCGCGCGTCTCGTCGTCATCGAGGGAAAGACGGTCGAGGAGATCGCGAGATCGCTTCGTGAGAACGAATCGATCAAGACCGATCCGGAAGCGTTCCTTGCAATGTGCCGCGACGCGTCGGCGTTCTCGAAGTATCCGTTTATTGCGGAGCTCAGCAACGCTTCGGACCGCCGCTATGCGCTCGAGGGATATCTGTTCCCGGATACGTACGAGATCTATGCCGATTCCGCGCCGGAGGAGATCATCGACAAGATGCTCACGCGCTACTATGAAATCTACACGGGCGAGTGGGTGAACCGCGCCGAGGAGCTCGGCATGACGCGCGATCAGGTCATGACGCTTGCGTCGATCATCGAACGCGAAGCAAGCGTGCCGGAGGATCTTGCGCGGGTATCCGCCGTGTTCCATAACCGGCTTGCAAGGGATATGAAGCTGGAATCCTGCGCGACGCTGAACTACATCACCGGACAGGACCGCTATACGTTCACGACGGACGAGATGGCGATCGTATCGTCCTATAACACCTATCTCAACGCCGGTCTTCCGATCGGACCGATCTGCAATCCGGGCGCCGCGGCGATCTATGCCGCGCTGTATCCGGACGAGGAATACCTGGAAGAAGGTTATCTCTATTTCTGCAACGCAAACCCGAACGAGACGCGCGCGCTGGTCTTCTCAAAGACCTACGAGGAGCATCAGGAGAACGTCGAAAAATACAGACCGTTCTGGGGCTGACGTTCTGATTCTTCAGAATTCGACATACCCTTTCCGTGGGAGGAGAGGGTATGTTTTCTTTTTTATGGCTGTTGTTTCAGTCGATCGCGTTTATCGGTGCGATCGGATCGAACGGTTCGTTTCCGCAGCCGCTTTCGGCGGAAGAGGAGCAAAAATGGGTTCGGCGGCTGATTGCGGGCGACGAGGAGGCGCGGGAAAAGCTGATCGTGCACAACCTGCGGCTTTGCGCGCACATTGCAAAGAAGTATCAGAAGGCGGAACGCGACCGCGAGGATTTGATCTCGATCGGCACGATCGGGCTTATAAAAGCGGTTTCGACCTTTTCGGAATCGAAGGGAACGCTGTCCGCCTACGCGGCACGGTGCATCGAAAACGAGATTCTGATGAGCTTGCGGCGTGAACGGAAGCTCGTCGAGACCGTGTCGATCGAAGAACCGGTCGGCGCGGATAAGGAGGGAAACGAGCTTCGGCTTGCGGACCTCGTCTGCACCGAGGAGGACACGATCTTCGAACAGGTGCAGGGACGGCTCGACGCGGCGATCATCACGGAAACGATGCGAAAGGTGCTGACGAAACGCGAACGCGTCGTGCTGACGCTCCGTTTCGGGCTTTCCGGCGATGCGCCGATGCCGCAGCGCGAGGTCGCGAACGTGCTGGATATCTCGAGAAGCTACGTTTCCCGCATCGAAAAGAAGGCGGTGGAGAAGATGCGCGCGGCGTTGGAGGTCAAGGACCGGGCGGAAACATAAACCGGCAAAGCCGGTGCGGAAAACGTCGAAAAAAGACGCGGAAACGGTTGCCCTTTTTTATCGTGTGTGGTATACTTATTTTGCTATAGGCAAATACAACGAAAAAGGGGCATGGGGAACAAAAATGTATACGGGATCCGGAATCATCAAGATCTTTGCAGGCAGAACGGGCAAGCCGTTTGCACAGCGTATGTGTGATTATCTCGGTGCGCAGATGGGCAGCGCGACGACGATCATGTTTGATGAGGGCAACATTTTCGTCCGCATCAATGAATCAATCCGCGACAAGGACGTTTATATCGTACAGCCGATCGGCCGTGAGCCGAACGACGAGTTCACCGAGCTGCTCTTCTGGATCGACGCGTTCAAGCGCTCCAGCGCAAACTCCGTTACTGCAATCATTCCGTATTTCTCCTACGCAAAGGGCGATAAAAAGGACGAACCGCGCGTTTCCATCCGCGCCCGCGTCTGCGCGGACTGCATCGAAACGATCGGCGTCGACCGCGTGCTGTTCATGGACCTACATGCGGATCAGGTCGTGGGCTTCTTCAAGAAGCCGGTCGACCATCTGTCCGCCCGTCCTCTGCTCATCGAATATGTCAAGCGTCAGGGCATCGTGGACGACGATCTCGTCGTGGTATCCCCGGACGCGGGCAGCGCAAAGCGCGCGCATGCGTTTGCGACCGCGCTCGGCGCAAGCGTTGCGATCGGCGACAAGACGCGTTACGACCATAAGAGCGACGCGAAGGTGCTGAACATCATCGGCGACGTAAAGGACAAGAACTGCCTTGTCGTCGACGACTTTTCCATCACGGGCGGTACGCTCGTCGACGTGGCGCGCGCACTGCGCGAGAACGGCGCGAAGCACGTATACGGCGCGCTCTCCCACAACGTCATGACGCAGAAGGCGGTTCGCCGCATCGAGGAAAGCGACTATGAATGGCTGGTTTCCACCGATACGCTCGAATGTCCGTTCATGAACGAGAGCACGAAGCTCCGTACGATTTCGGCGGCGCCGATGTTCGCACAGGCGGTCAAGACGATCCACGACCGCGCGCCGATGAGCTCGATGTTCGATCACCGCGTGCTGAAGCGGCTGATGGACATGAGCATCGAAACGCCGGAAGACTGATCCGAATGAAACGAGAGGGAAACGAAGAAATCGTTTCCCTTTTTGCAACCTTTTTTCGTTCCGTGCGGTATTATTGGCGTAGAACACAAAGGGAGAAGCGAGTATGAAACAGCAAAAGCTTTCCGGCTACACGCCGAAATATCCGAAAAAAGTCGCGGCGCTCGCCGCAGCGGCGCTGGTTGCGCTCGGCGCCGCGACGGGATGCCGCTATATTGAGCCGCAGATCATGGGCGACATTGCGATCGAGGAGCCGACGCCCGACGAGGATGTGCAGCTTGAGGGCTACATGATGCCGGAAGAAACGCCGGTCGAGGAGCCGACGCCGGATCCGGAGGAGGTTATGCTTTCGGGCGACGTTATGATCATTGATGATATGCCGTAAGGAGAAACGAAATGAAACGGGATCAGGTCAAAGAATACTGTCCGAACTATCCGAAAAAAGTGTTGTGCGGCGCGATCCTCACGACTGCGGCCGCAGTGGCGCTGATGGGCACGACCGGCTGCGAACTGCTTCGCACGGGCGGCATGCCGGAACCGGTGCCGACCGATGAGCTTGTTCTGGACGGCGAAGTGGCATATGACGACACCGAGCTGCTCCCCGAGGGCGAGCCGGACGGATCGGGTGAAGGAGAGCCCGCGCTGATGGGCAAGATCGTCGTGCCGGAAGACACGCCGGAACCGTAAGGAGCGATTATGAACTTTACTTTACATCTGACGGCAGACTGTAATTTGGCCTGCCGTTATTGTTACGAAACACACGGAAAACAGCACATGACGGAGGAGACGGCGAAAAAAGCCGTCGATCTTGCGTTCTCGTTCGGACACGAAAAGAACGGCTTTTCGCTGTTCGGCGGCGAGCCGCTTCTGGAGCGCCCTTTGGTCGAAACGATCTGCCGGTATGCGGCGCAGAAGGCAAAAGAGACGGGGACGGAGCTCCGGTTCAAGATGACGACGAACGGGACGCTTCTGGACGAGCCGTTTCTGCGGTTTGCAAACGAACATAAGCTCGATATTGCGCTGTCGCACGACGGGCTTTTGCAGGACGTACAGCGCGTCACGCGCGACGGAAGCCCGACCGCGGCGCGGCTGGAACCGATCGTCGATCTGCTGCTCCGATATCAGCCGAACGCGGTCGCGATGCAGACGGTGATGCCGTCGACGGTCGACCGGATGGCGGAGTCGGTCGAATGGCTGTATCGGCGCGGGTTTTCACGGATCAACACGGCGATCGACTATCGCAGGGACGCCGGATGGGACGACGCCTCAATGGCGGTTTTGAAGACGCAGTACGAGCGGATCTCCGATCTGTGCGACAAACACTTCGACGACGCGCGCCCTTTGCAGTATCTGAACTTCTGGTCCAAGATCGCGGCGTACCTGAACGACCGTCCGTGTCTGGAATGCAAGCTCGGCATGCGGCAGCCCTCGGTTGCGCCGGACGGGGCGATCTATCCGTGCAACCAGTTTCTGGACGATCCCGATTACCGCATGGGCGACGTAAGAAACGGGATCGACAAAGAAAAGCAGCGATCGATCTATCTCGCTTCGCTGGACCCCGAACCGGACTGTGAGGGCTGCGCGATCGCCGATCGCTGCCGTCACCACTGCGCCTGTCTGAACTATTCGCTGACCGGCAGGATGCACGAGGTCGCGCCGGTGCAGTGCGAGCACGAGCGGATTTTGATTCCGATCGCGGACGGACTTGCGGAGCGGCTGTATGCGCGCAGCAGCGCACGGTTTCTTTTGAACTACCGCGACGATCCGCTGGATTGAACGGCTTTCCCGCGCCGAATGCGTTCCGGCGCTTTTTTTCTGTCGAAAAAAGCGCTTGACAGAGAAAGTTTCTTATGATATTGTAATTTTTTCATTTGACAGGACGCCGTTTTTTCCGTTATAATATATTTGTTGATAAGACGGGAAGGAGGGAGTCCGGTGTTTCAGATCGGGGATCTCGTCTGCTATCCGATGCACGGCGTCGGCGTGGTGGAAGCGATCGAAGAACAAACCATACTCGGCGAAACGGCGCAGTATTACCGGCTGCGGTTCACCATCGGTCGGATGACGGCGATGGTTCCCGTGGAGCGGGCACAGGAAGTCGGACTCCGTGCACTCGCGGACGAAAAGATGTGCGAAAAGGTCGTCGGTTTTCTGCAGACGGACGAGTGCTCCGCGGAAAGCGACAACTGGAATCAGCGGTACCGTGACAATCTGGACAAGCTGCGCGGCGGCGAAATCATGGTTGTGGCGGATGTGGTCAAGTGCCTGATGCGGCGCGACCGCGAACGCGGACTTTCCGCGGGCGAGCGCAAGATGTATCTGACCGCGCGTCAGGTGCTGGTCGCGGAGCTTGCCGCGGCAACCGAAACGGACGAATCGAACTTTCTTCCGTTGGTCGGCGCAAAATAAAAGCGCATCGGCGGTCTGAGCGCAGAAGCGCTCCTTTTTCTTTTCGGGCGAAGGTGTTTCTTGACAAATGCGCCGGATCCCCGTATTATGTATTTTGTTTTTCAAGGCGAAAGGAGAACGATATTATGGCAGGTACGATTTCAAGAGGCATCAAAGCGCCGATCATCCGCCAGGGCGACGACATCGTAAAAATCGTTGCGGATTCGGTTCTGACCGCGGCGAAGGAAGACGGCTTTACGCTGCATGACCGCGATGTGATCGCGGTGACGGAAGCAGTCGTCGCGCGTGCGGACGGCAATTACTGCACGGTGGACGACATCTCCGCGGACGTACGCGAAAAGCTCGGCGACACGCTGGGCGTCGTGTTCCCGATCATGAGCCGCAACCGCTTCGCGATCTGCCTTCGCGGCATCGCGCGCGGCGCAAAGAAGGTCATCGTTCAGCTGTCCTATCCGGCGGACGAGGAGGGCAACCACCTGATCGACGAGGATGCGCTTTTCGACGCGGGTGTAAACCCCTATTCGGACGTATTCACGGAAGCGGAATTCGTCGAAAAGTTCGGCGATCCGTGCCATCCGTTCACGGGCGTGAACTACCTTTCGTATTACCGGTCGCTGATCGAGGAGGAGGGCGCGGAAGCGGTGATCCTGCTTGCAAACGATCCGACGGCGATCCTGAGCCATACCGACAGCGTGCTGTGCTGCAACATCCACGAGCGCGAACGTACCGCGCGCAGGGTGAAGAAAGCCGGCGCAAAGCGCGTTCTGACCCTGTGCGACATCATGAACGTCTCCCGGAACGGCAGCGGCTATCAGCCGGATTACGGTCTTCTGGGTTCGAACAAGGCGACGGAAAACCTTGTCAAGCTGTTCCCGAAAAACGCGCGTGAGGTTGCGGAAGCGATTCAGAAGGAAGTCATCGCACGTACCGGCGTGCACGTCGAAGCGATGGTCTACGGCGACGGCGCGTTCAAGGATCCGGTGGGCAAGATCTGGGAGCTTGCCGATCCGGTGGTTTCTCCGGGCTATACCGACGGGCTCATCGGGCTTCCGAACGAGCTGAAGCTCAAGTATCTTGCGGACAACGAATTCAAAGCGCTTTCGGGCGAGGAACTGACCGCTGCGATCCGCGCGCGCATCCGCGAAAAGGAAAAGAATCTGAAAGGACAGATGGATTCGCAGGGCACGACGCCGCGCCGGCTGACCGACCTTATCGGCTCGCTGTGCGATCTGACGAGCGGCAGCGGCGATAAGGGAACCCCGATCGTGCTGGTGCAGAATTACTTTAACAACTACGCAGACTGAGCTGCGGACCGTCCCGTGCGCATAGAAGCGCGGCAGGGAAAAACACCGCAAACAAAAGGACCGCTCATTTGAGCGGTCCTTTGACGTTTTGGGATTACGCCTGCTTTGCCGCCTTCCTTGCGGCTTTGCGCTGCTCGAGACGGGAGACCCAGATCGCGCAGGTTGCGTCGCCCGTGATGTTCAGCGTGGTACGGCCCATGTCGAAAATCTTGTCGACGCCGATAATCAGCGCGATGCCCTCGACCGGAACGCCGATCTGTGCGAGCACCATTGCGAGCATGATCGGACCTGCACCGGAGACGCCGGCGGTGCCGATGGAGGCGAGGACGGCGGTCAGAACGATCTGCGCCATCTGTCCGAACGTCAGATTCATGCCGTAGCAGCAAGCGATGAAGACTGCCGCAACCGCCTGATAGATCGCCGTGCCGTCCATGTTGATCGTCGCGCCGAGCGGCAGAACGAACGACGTCACGCCCTTATCCGCGCCGAGCTCCGTGCAGCATTCCAGGTTGACCGGCAGCGTCGCATTCGACGACGTGGTGGTGAATGCCGTGATCATTGCCGGCATCATGCCGCGGAAGAACTTAAAGGGATTCATGCGGCTCAGAAGCTGTACGCTGAGACCGTATACGACGATGATGTGCGCAAGATATGCGAGATAGGCGACGCCGATGACCAGCGCGAGCGAGCCGATGATCATCGGACCGTTGACCGCGACGACATTTGCCATCAGGCAGAAGACGCCGATCGGCGTGACCTTGATGATCATCATGAGGATCTTGATGACGACTTCGTTTGCGGCGTTGACCAGATTCGTGACCGGATCGGCCTTCTTGCCGACGGCGAGGATGCCCGCGCCGAGGAAGATCGCGATGCAGATGACCGGCAGCATATCCGCGTTGACGAGCGGTTTCAGCGCGTTGTCCGGGAAGATGCCCTTAATGACGTCCATCACCTTCGGCGCTTCCTTTGCCTGGTATTCAAGCTCGTTCAGATTCGCGCCCGGCAAGGCGGGGAAGAGCCCCTTGAACAGATTGACGATTACAAGACCGATGATGACGGCGATCGCGGTCGTGCAGAGGTAGTAGAGGAAGGTCTTGATGCCGATGCTGCCGACCTTCTTAAGGTCGCCCAGCGAGATGACGCCCGCGGTGATCGAGATCAGAACGACCGGAACGATCAGGAACTTCAACAGGTTGATGTAGATATCGCCGATGGGCTTGAGCCAGTTTGTCGTGAACTCGACCGGCTTACACCAGGCGGGCAGATTCGGCAGCTTCGCAAGCCACAGGCAGAGCAGACCGACCAGAATACCCGCGATCATGCCGACCAGAATCCAGATCGGCAGCAGAGACCGCTTTTGTTTCTTTTCCATAGGATGTCCTCCGATATCATGATTCGACGGGCGCCGCATGCTCCCCCAAAGCGCATACGCGGAATCCATCCTTTATATTATTTCATATAATCCTAATAAATGCAAGAAAAATGTGGAAATTATGCAAGAAATTTGAAAATATACAGAAAGCAGGCTGCTGGGAAGGGAGGCAGAATTCGCGTTCTTCGCGATGGAGCTATACTGAAGTATGCGACTGAGCGTAAACGGTCTGATCCCTTTTTCGACAGTCTGAAAACAGGCTGCCCGGAAAACAGCCTGCTTTGAAAAAACGATCTCAGTTTTCGTCGCCGGTATTCGCTTCGTCCTCGATGTAGGTAAAGACCTTGCGCAGCGCGTACGGACCTTCCTCAAAATAAGAGGGGGAGAGCTCGGACAGCGTGAAGTGCATCGCGTCGCAGGTGTGCGGATAGTAGAAGCCCCATGAGAATCCGGCGCGGAAGAAACCGAGCTCGTATAAGAGATAGTTCATCAGCGGTTCGGGTACGCGCTTGAGCCCGCTGCCGGCGCGGCCGGTGTAGGTGAAGTCGTAGCACTTCTGTCCCTTGATCTCGACAATGCCGTTGTAGGTCAGATTGTCGTGGACTTCCTTATAAATCTTTTCGCGGTTACTGAGCACATCGCGGTGGCTCGGATAGTGCGCGTTGATATCGACCGCGGTGCCGAACGAATGGTGGCTGACGAACAGACCGGAGTTGACGAACCGCCGCACGATCGTGCCGTCGAAGTCGATGAGATCGGCAAGATGCACGACGCCGGTGTCCAGACCCTTGCCGGAGATGTGAATGCAGGTGTTGTCGATCAGCTTGCCGACCTGTTCAAAGTACGGGACGGCGTCGACGTGACAGCGCCATTTCTTACCGCCGACGCAGACTGCTTCCGCATCGTATTGTTTGCGCCACTGCTCGTCGACGATGATCTGCTTGGAGCCGGAGGAACGGAACTTAAACCGGAACAGGAAGCGCTCGGGCGAGCCGAAGAACGCAAGTGCGGTCGTGTAGTTGCCGCGCAGATTGTTGGGCTGCAGCTGAATCCAGCCGCCGCTTGCAACCGAAAAACCGGATTCGGCAAGCAGCGTTTCGGGACAGTCGGCGCTTGCGGCGTACAGCTGTATCGTATAGCTGCCGGTATCCAACTTATCAAAATGCAGCTGTTCGGAAAGACAGACGATGTCCTTCGAGAACGTCAGATCCAAAAGACGATATTCGGTCACCGCCTGTTCCGCCGAAAAGGTTTCCTCCGCGGAGAGCTTGGTCTTGCCTTTGCGGTCGAGCACAACGGCACGCACCGAAAGCAGCGGCGCGCCGGATTCCACCGTGCCGTCGATCGCAAACGGACAGCCCTTTGCGAGCTTGTACGCCGAAGACGGCAGAGGCAGGTCCTCCGACGGCGTGAAACG
>JAEEGH010023579.1_pt1 | contig 12503 bp, 10 predicted proteins | sample 9134181 | NCBI WGS metagenome assembly JAEEGH01 (sample SAMN16246544, study PRJNA631951) | gut metagenome | biome: gut microbiome; feature: rumen; material: DP-attached | host: Bos | place: Iran: Karaj | collected 2018-10 | reverse complement strand
GCGCTGGATAACCGCTGTATCAGCATTCAGGAAAAACTCGTATCTCCTGCGCATATAGTTGCGCATCATCCTCTCGGAAGTGCGGAACTGATTCGTGTATATAAAGGAGTAGGTCAGCTTGTACTGGAGGTAGAGATACACATTTTTCACGATATATATCCCTATAAGCGATGCCATGATGACTATTGAAAAAGTCCTGAAATCCTTAAATCCGAGGAGATCGTAGACTTTTTTCACGGTCTTTCCGCCCATCACCGCATCGGGATCGATAACCACATTAACGACCTCGACGAGCATGCTGACACCCAGCGTCTGAAGGAAAGCACCGATGGTCATTATGACAAGCAAAAGCGCCATCCTGCCTTTTTGTTTTTTATCAAGTAATATGTTTAATTTCTTTAAAATACGTCGCATTTTATCGTTTCCGGAACTGCTTTGTTTTACAGTGCCTTTTTGATCGCATCAAGAAGATCGTCATAGCTCTCAAAAGCAGGGAACTGGGGATAATCCTTCTTTATCGCATCTGTTGTCCTGAAGAGGAATCCGGCCTTTCCGGCTTCGATCATGGCGAGGTCGTTAAAGCTGTCTCCCGAAGCGATGGTCTCAAATCCGCAGGACTGGAGCGCCTTAACAGTGGTGAGCTTTGACTTTTCACAGCGCATCTTGTATCCGGTGATCTCTCCGTTGTCGCCAACTACAAGCTCGTTGCAGAAGATGGTAGGCCATCCCAGCTTTTTCATGAGAGGGGTAGCAAACTGTGAAAAAGTGTCACTTATGATTATGACCTGGGTGATTGAGCGGAGCTCGTCAAGAAATTCCTTTGCTCCGGGCATCGGATCAATGCCTTCGATAGTCTTCTGTATCTCTTTAAGACCTAAGCCGTGCTCCTTTAAGATGCCGATACGGAATTTCATAAGCTTGTCGTAATCGGGCTCATCCCTTGTGGTCCTTCTGAGCTCGGGGATGCCGGTCTTCTCCGAAAATGCGATCCATATCTCGGGGACAAGTACGCCCTCAAGATCAAGACAAGTAATATACATGGTCAAACTTTCCTTTCAGTTTCCGATTTAGGGAAAAAAGCATTGAAACTGCCGTAAAATCAACCTTTAAACCCAACCTATAGAATAACAGAAAATGCCCTGAAAGTGAACCTTTTTAGGGGGTGTGAAAACCTTAAGATACCCTTAAAATTCAAGGGTTTCGGGCACTTTGGATCCGGGGCTTCCGATAAGTTTTCTGAAAATTCTCTCTATTCTAAAACGTTATCGAAAAAGTTCACAGTTTGTTTACTTATTTTTTGAAAAATATATTGACAGAGGTGATTTTTTAGATTATTATAGGCACATAAAACAAAAGCGAATAAAAAAGAGAGCTTTTAGAAAGGAAGTACACTCCAATGGGAAACTAAACAGCAACCCGTTAACAAACCTGGAGGGCAGTCCAATGTACTGAAGTTAATAAACCTACCCACGGCCCACAGTACCCGGGGTACGAAGATCAAGAAAAGTGAAAACACGGCATAGGCACATTAAGTGTAATTCATCCTATGAACGCAGAATGCTCCGTTTAATATATGCCTTCGGATGAGAAAGCCGTATGAAGAATGAAGCTGAATTGATCGATAAAGTAGCGGGGAACCGGACCACAAAATAAAAAAGGAGGTATCCGCCAATGGATATTGAGGAACCCATCCACTAAAGGCGCCATTCGATGAAGATCGGGTGGCGCCTTTAACATTGCATTGATATTTGATTACTTTTTAAGGGATCACAGCATCAGCGGAGCATAGAGGATCGCCAGCAGGACAAGTCCGCAGACACCGCATGCAACCAGAATGGTCTTATCCGACAGTATGACCGTTGTGGGGTCGCCGTCGGACAATCCGGAAAAAACTATCATCAGATATCTTATAACTATGAACATTATGACAGGAACGGTATATACAAGGTGATCCCCCTGTGACAGACACCAAAGGGAGTAAAATACCATGGTCAATCCGGCACACATAAATACGGAACCGTTCAAGAACGGGATCTCGTAGGAGTCCAGCACCGTCCTTGTATCACGGTCACTGTGTGTCAAAAGCTCTCCTCTTCTTTTTCCGAAAGCCATAAACAGTGAGAACGAGATCACAGTCAGGAACATCCAATCGGATACTCCGCCTTCAACAACCGTTCCACCGGTAAGAACACGAAGCACAAAACCCGCTGCGATGCAGAAGCAATCGACCACGGCCTTTTTCTTCAGCCATCCCGTATAAAGTATATTGATCAGGATATACAAAAGGATAAAGCTCAATGCTGTCAGATCGACGGCGAAGGCAAGCAGCAGACCGCCGAAAGCCAGCACGGCGATCATGATCCATGCGCAGGTGACCGAGATACGTCCTGCGGCCAGAGGTCTGTTTTTCTTGACCGAATGGTTTCTGTCTTTTTCTATGTCTTTGATATCGTTAAATGCATATACCGCCGAAGAGATCAGGCAGAAAGAAACCGTAAGTATAAGTGCACGGATTAATTTATCGGTTTCAAACAATTCCAAAGAGAATACAATCGGCGTAAGAACAAAAAGGTTCTTAAGCCAGCTCTTTACTCTCATTTCGGTTAGGATGTCTGCAAATAATCTCAACTTTTCCATTCACTCCGGCAATTAATATCGAAAGGCTCACGGATGCATCACGTAAACTCTGAGCTCGCATCCCGTTGACGTTCCTCTCAGATAACGGACCACGGTTCTTACGGCACAATAAATATTCTGAACCTCCAGAACATGATAATTCGGATTTTCGGGTGTGTAAATATAGATCATCGGATACTCTTCATCAAGCTTTCTGTAAAACTCCGCTATCCAGCCGTAAATATCCTGATTACCTTCCAGGAAAAGATCCCTCATTCCGGAAGATGTCATGACAAATTTAGGTGCGGGTCCCCATTTATAATGTGAGGGATCGGCGTTTTCGTAATCCCCCCAGGCTCCGTAATATCCTCCGGGATCGAGCGGGGTATTGCAGTCACAAACGGTATTCTCACGGGTGAGCCCCATTGCGTCTATGTCACCCTTACATGAGATGCGGCTGTCGGGAGCAAGGAAATGCGCATCCATCGCAACGGATCCGGCAAACAGATTTCCGATGGGAAGCAGAACAAAGATCAGAAAAGCTCCTGCCGCGAAGATTTTCCTGCTGCTGATGCGCTCTCGCATATCCTCGAGAAAGTACAGCAGTCCGAATGCTCCGAACATAACTCCCGCCTCATATACGGGCAGATCATAACGTTCCCAGTGCAGGTTCAGCATGGATATCGGTAACAGGTACACCAAAAGCAGGAAAAGGATAAGTGTCTCCTTAGGTTTCTTCCCAAACGATCTGACAACTCCGTAAAGGCTGCCAAGGACAAGAACCAGTCCCATGCGGTTTGCGGCATTTACAAGATAATAGATAAATATCTGCCAGTGGTTCAGTCCGTCTCCTCCGATATGATACATACCGTTCTGACCGGCCATTACTTCCAAAACATTTTTCAGATCCGTGATCAGCACCGGAGAGACAGCCATTATCCCGAGAAAGACAAGCAGTATGGCCAGCAGCCCCTGCAATATGATCTTTTTGATATCCCTGGTATGTGCAGAAATGACAGCAACCGCTATTATCAGGCAGCCGTATGCTCCGGGATATTTTTCACATATTGCAAAGGATGTGAATAAGGACATCCAGAACAGCCACTTGACCGACGGAGCCTTTTGATATTTCAGTGCCGCCCACATAACACCCATCAAAAAGAACAGAAGCGGTATGTCTGGAGTAAGATAATGCGAATGCTCTATAAATCCCGGGAAAATCGCCGCAAGAAGTGATGCAAGAAGCGCCTGCCTTCTTCCCCAGAACAGTCCGATAAGAAATGTCCAGACAACAACGCCGACCCCGAGCATGGCAACAAACACTCTTGAAGCGGTCATGAAAAGGCTGAAATTATTGCCGTAGTTGGAAGCAAAATCCTCCATGCCCCTTGGCGTAAAATAAAAATCCTGTATTGCCATATAAATAAGTGCACTCGCCTTAATGGAAACATGGTCGGGTCTGTAATAAGAGCCGTGTACATCAATATTCCTTTCAAGAGCACACTGATATGCAGGATAATAAACTATTCCCTCATCGGGGTGCAGATTTCCGTAAGGCATTCCCCAGCTGATCCCAACAAGTCTCATGACGATCGCGAGGAGAATTATCCCTGCGAATAAAAATGCACATGTCTTTGGTTTTATCTCTTCATAAAGCTTTTTCATTTTTTAATCCTATAAAAGTTATCGGGAAGATCAGATAAAGCGGCCATGCATATCTGAAAGATGAGATCGGGCATAACAGCATTATTCCGAGCTGGGCGATATGCGGAAGGAACAAAGGAAGTACTTTCGTAAAATATGCTTTCTTTCTCCTGGCATATATTATAACGCACAGAAGAGCCCATGATATATAAGCCGGCACGAAAAACACACGTATCACCGGTATCTCGCGCCACTTTGAATTCAGGCACAGGCTCTCATAAGCGGCAGTCAGTCCTTCCGGAGCCCATATGCTCTTCCTGGTGACGGGAACCGTAAGCTCATCCACAGTATAATTATTGAACATTACATATGAAAAGCCGTAATAATCCGGATACCAGAAACCGGCTGAGTTTGACAAAAACGCCACCGCATACTGCTTCGTAAAACGCCTGCCAAGCTTGAACCAGAACTTCCAGAACTCTGCAGGATCCTCGCTATAATTGTTCGAATAAAAACAGCTTTTTGCGGGATCCGCACAAAAGGGATTATACTGCCGTCCGGGATATGGATCTATCCATTCAAGACTGTCTATATAGTAATTCATCTTATCCCTGTCAGCCTCATCAAGTTCCGATATATTATATACCGCAACACGCTGAAGCTGCTGTATCGGAACACTGAGTGCTTCCCTCACCTGCCCCTGTTCTATATTCAGTGCCGAAAACACCGGCCCGGTATATATTTTAAAAAGTATGACCGGCAAAACACCGATAAGCATCAGAGGTATAAACCGTCCTGCCTTTTTGATCTCCCTGATGCGAAGCAAAAGCAGAAACGCAAAGGAAAACAGATATATGTGGAGTCCGTTGTTCCTGGATGCAAACATAAAGAATCCCACAAGCGGAAGCAGGATATAATTTCTCTTTTGAGTCCTGTATTCGTCCGGGCTTAAGACGATCGCGGTAAAATGGCACACAAACAGGATCAAAAATGCCGCATGAAGTGTATCCTTGATCATTGAGACAGACAGGCATGCATTTTCAAACCAGAATGCAGAAAAAAGCGTGACCGCGATCACGACCGCATCGGATACCCCGTGCTTTCTTATAAGAATGATCATTCTTGTAAGAGCATAGCTTAACAGGAGCATCTGCAAAACAGAAAGCAATCCCAATCCCGCTTCATAGCTTGAAAAGCATGACTCACCGAATCTCAGAAAGACTCTTATAAGCCATGTATGAAGTACCGGATGATGATTAGAGGTGATAACATTAACCGCACTGTCCAGCTGCGAGATCATATCGTACGAGATCACACCCGGAAATGTGATCAGAAACGCAGGAACCCAGGACAGAAATATAAAGATCCATACAACAAAAAAAAGCCTGCGGTTTCCTAACTTGTCAAGCCATGAAGTAATACGTAATTTTTTATCGAAAATACAGAGTTTGTCTTTAAGAAAAAGAAGAATCCTGATGAATAAAAAGCTTATGATAAAGCAGACTGTAAACGGAATGATCATGGAACGGTCCGCGGAAATATCCTGGGACAGGATCATCGGTCCGATTACGGTATAGAACACACTGTACAGGAGAGCCAGTGCAGCCGAAACCGCGTATTTTTTGATCATACTGCCTCCCCTGAACCGCATTTTACATATATTATCTCTGCCGCTTACAACCATAATATATTATCGATTAATGTCGTTCCTGTTGCGATTTTATCATACCGCATGCGTTTTCGCAAAAATGCGCAGAGATTATTTCTTTTTTGCCGTTTTGGCATTTTTGTAATAGATGATCCTCAGCCCGTCGATCAGAAGATCGTCATCAAATACGATATCGTGCTTGCAGTGCGGAACTATCCTTGATGAGATACCGCCGGTTGCGATTATCGTCTTGACCTCTCCCATCTCTTCTTCGCATCTGTCGATAAGTCCGTCCAGCATTGCAGCATTTCCGTAGATAAGTCCGGACTGCATTGAATCGGTTGTGGTCGTTCCGATGACATGTGCGGGCTCATCATATGAGATGCTTGAAAGAAGTGCCGTTCTTCCGACGAGCGCATCAAATGAGATCTTGACTCCGGGGAAGATGATGACTCCGAGGAATTCCTTCTTTTTGCCGATGGCGGAAATGGTCGTTGCCGTACCGAGGTCCATGATGAGCATGGGGGCTTCGTACTTTGCAATGGCCGCAACGGCACCTACGACAAGGTCTGCACCGAGCTCTGCGGGATCGCCGACAGCGATGTTGAGTCCGCTCTTAAGTCCGGGACCTACGACCAGTGCTTTATGTCCGGTCAGAAGTTCGATTACCTCCTTGAGGATGTTGTTTAGAGGAGGAACAACGGAAGAAATGATACCGCCGTCGATCCTGGTCAGATCTATGCCCCTGATCTCAAGGATGTTCTTGACAAGGACCGCATATTCTACCTGGGTCTTGCCGGGATCTGTGGCAAATCTGGTGAGGAAGTATGTCTTTTCTTCGTCGATGACGCCCATGACGATATTGGTATTTCCGACATCAAATGCAAGTATCATATCTTTCTCCTTTCATAAAAGCAAAAACAGGCAAAGCCCTTAGGCTCCGCCTGTTTAGATCATTCTGCCTTATTTTCAACTGCTCCGGCTCCGCTCTTTTTGCCGATTCCGATGAGCTGCACAATGGTGGTGCTCATTGCAAGATTGATGATGAGCTCGATTACAAAGTTCATTCCTACGAGTCCGAAGATCATAAATCTTCCCGCACTCGCATATCCTGCGGCTGCTGCCCACTCATTGATGGTATCCATAAAGAACAATGCACATCCTACAAGGAAAAGTCCGGTGTTGGTAACGGGAGCTGCAACACCTGCAAGGAGAACAGCGATCAGCTTATTCTTCTTGGCAAGAGCCTTGTAGACAAGGCCTGCAACGATTCCCGCCATGGTACCCTTGAGCATAACGGTGATGATGGTTCCGGGAACACTTACCGCCATGAAAAGAGCCGTGTCGGTGAACATTACGACAAGGCTGAATACGAATCCGAGCCATGCGCCAGCGAATACTCCGTAAAGAGCCGCACCAACGATGATGGGTACAAGTACGAGGGTGATCCTGAAGATACCCACGGGAATGCTGAGCGAAAGTGCCTGAAGAACGACAACGATAGCTGTGAGCAATCCGAGTCCTACGATAGTCTGTGTCTTGTTATTGATATTCATTTTTCACTCCTTTGCTGCCGCTCCTCGATTCCGTTGCTCAGACGACATCCGTTCATGTCGCGAAAGCTTTTGCGGGATACGGCGCAACCCGATGCACTATTACATCCAAGCGCATTATATCATACGCAGGGCTTTTGTCTTGTTCTTTTTTTCATACATAAAGAGAGCCTGCAGGGGATTTCTCCGGCGTGCCTTTCATGTCTATACGGACTCTTCGGCGCGCATAATCCCGGCCTCCGGCACTTCCCGCTTTGCCTGACCGTATCAGTACGGGCAGCGAAGCTCCGCAACTATCATCGCATTTTTCCGGTCGACCAGCCTGAACATCAGGGTATGTGCGGAAGGGTCTACAATGAAATCATCCGGGAAGTATCCCATGTCGAACAAAAAGTTCTTGATCTGCTTATCGATCTTGTAATCCTCTGACGGAATAACAACCTTGAGGCCGTACTCCTTCGTTCCCGAAACGAGCGAAAGGAATCCTTCGACATCTCCGCTTCCGATACAGCCGAGTATCTCCGCCGACCTGGTGAGCAGATACTCATCGTATGCTGCATCCCACTGCCTGCGAAGTTTGTCACTGACTTCTCCGAAGGAATAATTAGCAACAAGATACTCTCCTATCTCGTGTGTGAGCTTTCTGCTTCCGGAAGGATTCAGATGTGTCGAATCCGCATAATCGGTCCTGTTGTTCAGGAAGGTATCGTCCCTGCAAAAGTTCAGGAAGGGAACACCCTTTTCCTCAAAATATGCCTCAAAGGAATTGATCGCGGGATAGTTGTATGACTGGTATCTCATTCCGGGCGCGGGAGCACATGTAAATACGACATCTATGTCATTTTCTCTGCACAGGTCGATCACATCACCGATATGAAGCATATCGGGGTTGAACGAATCACTTGAAAGAGTTTCATCCCCGCCCCACTCGGCATAGGGCTGTCCTTCGTGAACGACGCGGTCCTCCCCTCCCATGAATGCATTCGCTGTTACGTAGATATCGGCTTCTCCGAGCGAGCTCCATCTGTTGTGATAGATCGCAAGCGGGAAGAGGTATTCGTTAAGGTCATATCCGTCTGTAAGTTCATTCACCGCACGGATCTTGAGCATGCTGAGAGGCATATGATCCAGCGATTTGTGGAGATATGCCTGCAGTCCCTTATCGGAATCCGGTGTTACGACATTAATACTGAAAAGTGAGATATCAAAAAAGACCACCTTGGGAGGATGATACTTGATCGCATTCTGCAGCTGCCAGTATGATGCGATGACATTCTCGTTATGCTGCGCCATATTGTATGAGCGTATGCCGTACTCTTCCCATAATTGAAGAGGAACAACACCGTCGATGACACGGCTCGATCCGAAAAAGAGAACGTCAAAATCTTCCTTTTCCGAATAGAACCTGTCGTACTTGGAGCAGTTCTCCTTGTCACGAAGTAACCGGTCCACGGCTATGGTGGATGTCAGGAGAAGCACCGTGAACAAAAGCCATGATACGATTGTTTTCAATACTCTGTTCTTCATTTCTAAAACCTGAAATATATGAATGCGGCGGCATCATACTCCGTTCCCCAGATACCGAAGACAAGTATCGCCTCGATCATCAGAACGGGGAAAAGCACCCTGAACCACAGATTCTGTTTTTCCAGCCACGCCCTGACATGGATCCCGTTCTCGTGAAGTATATCCACGAAAAGAAGAACGCCTACGGAGATAAGCATGAACCAGAAATTTCTCTGGTCGAGTCCGAGCGTATAAAGGCTTCCGTCGGTGAGGATCCCGATGTTGCGGATGCCCACCATCTGTCTGATGATCTCGATCGCCTTGTCGGTTCCCTGTGCGCGGAAGAATATCCATGAAAGATCAACAAGCAGGAATGTGATTATGCTTCCGAGTATCCTGTTTGAAAGGACATCGCTCTTCCAGCCGATCACCTTCTCCGCTCTTTCACGTACTCCTTTGAACAGACCGGAGATGACAAGATACAGGCCGTTTATCCCTCCCCAGACAACATAGTTCCACATCGCACCGTGCCACAGACCGCTGAGCAGGAAGACAAAGAGCATATTGAAGGAGCTTCTCAGCTTTCCCTTTCTGTTTCCGCCGAGCGGAATGTAAACGTAATCCCTGAACCATCCTGTAAGGGATATATGCCATCTTCTCCAGAAATCCCTGACAGATGCCGCTAGATAGGGCTGACGGAAATTCTCGGTGAGCGTAAATCCCATAACGGATGCCGCTCCGACCGCGATCGTCGAATAGCCCGCAAAGTCGCAATAGATCTGCACGCCGAAGAGCATTGATGCTATCACCAGATACCATCCACCGTATGTTTCATAATTTCCGTATACCGCATCGACAAAGATCGCTATGCGGTCTGAAATGACCATCTTCAGGAAAAATCCCCAGAGCATGAGAAGAAGTCCGTTCTTTACTCTGTCCGCATCAAAGGAATGCTTTTCATCAAACTGATGAAGGAGCTTTCCCGCACGTTCGATGGGGCCCGCAACAAGCTGTGGGAAGAACGAAACAAATGCCGCATATTTGAGAGGATTCTTTTCCGGCTCAAGATCACCGCGGTATACATCGATGACATATCCCGCAGCCTGAAATACATAGAAGGAAATTCCGACAGGAAGAACAAGACTATACGCAGGAACCTGAATTTCCGCGTGCAGTGCAGATAAAGCCGTATTGATATTGTTTATAAAAAATCCGAGATATTTATACAGGAACAGAATACCGAAGATGAGCAAAAGGGAAAGTGCAAGAAGCGCCTTCCTGAGCTTTTTCTTTTCGGTACGTCCCAGAAGAATACCGCAGCCGTACGTCACAAGCGTACATCCCGCAAGCAGCAGGGCATACCTCGCATCCCAGTTCATATAAAAATAGTAGCTTGCGATAAGAAGCCAGATATATCTGAACCTATGCGGTATCACGAAGTACAAAAGCGTGACGACAGGAAAAAATACAATAAAAGAGATCGAATTAAAAAGCACGACAAAAACCTTTCTCCCCACCACAAAAGTATAGGGACCGGATAAAGGGCTTTTCCGGTCCCGACATCTTCTAAGGTATTATACATCAATATTGTTTGTCACGCCTTAAGACTTTCTTAAGATTCTCACTCTCCCGCTTTTGCGGATATGATCCAGGGAGCGGGCTGTGATTCGAAGAGATTCTTGGAGTTAAGCTTTGAAACGGAGATCTGAATGATGTTAACCTCATTCATTCCGAATCTTGCAAGAATATCCCTCATTGAAGCGGCTACTCTGAAATCGAGTGTATAGATCACAAATTCCATGTTTGGATTGATCTGTGTGAGATATGAGATCTCCTGCTCCATGCTCGCGCTTGCGACAAGCATCGTACAGTCGGGAACCGGAAGATCCTTCATGGTCTTCGCATCGACATGATCGACTATGGAGATATTCTTAAGTCCGAACTTTCCCACATTCTCCTCAAGGGTCTCGCGGTCGCTCTCCTTGTACTCAACCGCGATGACGGAACCCTCTCCGCAGAGCATTGCGGTCTCAACGGCGATCGACTCACCCGAGATGACACAGTAGTTCTTATTTTCCGCAACCTGCATCTTGGAAAGAATGACGGAACGGATCTCGCTGCCGACATACTTTACGGAGCCGGTCGCAAAATTCTTGTTGTCCATTCCGAATTTGATGACGGAACGTGCATTGGGATTGAGAACAATCATTCCCGCACTCGCATTGATCCCGCGGTCGATCATATCGGCGACGAGCTTTCTCTTGATCTCGCCCACCGGCTCGGAGCCTTCGTTATAGATGACTTCGCACTCACCGAGTCCGACGCTCCACATGCGGTAGAATATATCCTGATCTCCCGCCTCGGTAAATACGAGAGTGCAGCGATGCGCCTCGACGGTGGGGATCAGATTCTTGTTCTTTCTTGTGATATCGAGTATCTTGACATGTTCAAGGTCGATATCGGTATTTGCCGAAAAGTACTGGAGCCAGCTGATTATGTGGTCATTACTGAAAAGTTGTTTTGACATATCCGCCTCCTTACTTACACTTGGAAAGGAGATCTTCCCACTTTTTGTCTACATACTTCTGTGCCGCTTCGAGGGTCCATTCGTTGCCCTGCTTGAAGCAGTGGGCAAATCTGGTCTGAAGCTTCATGAAATCCTCAACAGGGAGCTTCTTCTTGGGTTCATATGTAAGTCTGTATTCACCGTCAACAACCTCATAGAGAGGCCATACACAGGTATCGATGGCCGCCTTGCAGATGGTTATCAGATCCTCCTGGGGATATCCCCATCCTCTGGGGCAGGGAGTAAGGACATTAACGAATGTAGGTCCCTCGGTGTAGATCGCACGGTGAGCCTTCTCACTGAAATCCTTCAGATTGCCGAAGAGTGTGGTCTGTGCGGCATAACGCACGCCGTGAGCCACAACTATCTGTGTAAGGTCCTTCTGGTCCTGCTTCTTACCTACCGATTCGACACCGGAAGGGGTTGTGGTGGCCGCAGCGAATCTCGGGGTTGCGGACGATCTCTGCGTTCCGGTGTTCATATAAGCATTGTTGTCATAGCAGAAATATGTGAAGTCATGTCCTCTTTCGAGAGCACCGGAAAGTGACTGGAAACCGATATCATAGGTACCGCCGTCACCGCCGATGACAAGGATCTTGTAATTGGTGTCGGGATTTATCTTGCCCTTTCTCTTCATGACTTCAACCGCAGCGCATACACCCGATGCGGTGGAAGAAGCATTTTCGAAAGCAGTATGTATATATGAATCGTCCCATGCGGTGTAAGGATACTGGAAGGATGAAACCTCAAGGCATCCGGTCGCATTGCATATGACAGCTTTGTCATTTTCATCCACCGCGCGCATCATCGCACGGCAGACGATTCCCGCTCCGCATCCCGCACAGAGTCTGTGCCCGGGATTGAAGCGTTCTTTTTTATTCATTTCCTCTTTAAGATTATATGCCATTTCGCTTACCTCTCACGCTGTCCAATATGTGTATAGATCTCGCCGGTCTCACCGGTTTCGGCG
>JAEEGH010023577.1_pt1 | contig 12504 bp, 8 predicted proteins | sample 9134181 | NCBI WGS metagenome assembly JAEEGH01 (sample SAMN16246544, study PRJNA631951) | gut metagenome | biome: gut microbiome; feature: rumen; material: DP-attached | host: Bos | place: Iran: Karaj | collected 2018-10 | reverse complement strand
TCGGGGTTCAGTTGCAGGGAGCGCATCGCAAGGAAGATGTAGTATTGCGCAGTGGTGAAATCGGGAGCCTCGTAGGTGTTGGCGAGGAGGAGCGTGCCTCCCTGGGCGATGCCGAGGAAGAGCCGGCCTTCCTTCCAGGAAGCGAGAATGCGGTTGTATTCCCGGATGCCGGGAAGGTCCTTCAGTACATACCAGAGTTCCGGCAGAGCGGTGCTTTCCTGGGACGGGGCGGCATAGACGAGAACTGCGTCGTACGCCGGCACTTCCGCCCATTTTACGGAATCGGTCTCGCTCAAAAGCGCGACTTCTCCGAGGGATTGCCCCGGAGAAGCCGGATTAAAGAAATGCGCCGGCACCAGAGTGCACTTAGGCGTAAGTAAGGAGACGTCGTTCACTATTCCCAGTTACCCGCGTTGTTGTTAGGAGCGGTGACGGAACCGACCTGAAGACCCTCGTAGCGGTTCTTCGCACGCTGGTCGGCGTCCAGATTGATACGCAGCTGGTTGTCCAGGCCCTTGAGGAGGAGCTTGTAAGGCATTTTGGCCTCGAAAAGGGGCACGGGAACTCCGGATACCATGTGGGTCTCTGCGGCCATTTCGATAGGTGCGCCGCCGGAGAAGGGGATGGTCTTGAGGGAGTCTATGCAGAAGTCCTCACGGTTGGTAAAGAGTGTGTCTTTGACGGGGAGCTGGGTGACAACTGAGAACACCAGGTTCTTGTCTCCGGCCTCGTACATTTCAAGGAGCTTCTCGGGGGTGATTTTGCGGTTGGCCTTCTTGACCTTCTCGGTGTGGGCCCATGCGACCGAGTCGTCGGCGGAACCGATCTGCATCACGACAGCCATTTTGCCGTTCTCGTAGAAATTCTTCAGGGAGTCGATGGTGGAAACGAACTTGCCGTTTACGCTCTTGTAAGCTACCTGCAGCGTACGGATGTCTTTGAGCCGCTGGATGGCGACAGCCTCGCGTCTTTCTTTTTGCTTGTTGAAGTTGACGGGCTTCATGATGCTGCTGTAGATAAGGTACACCAGAGCAATGATTCCGATGAAAAGGAGAACCTCCAGAACGATCTTAAGTGCTTTATTCATTTTATGTGTTTTTATTTGTTTCCAAAGTCTGACAAAGTTATAAAAATGATTTATGAAATGCAATATTATTGCTAAATTTGCGTCGTGATTGAGCACGAAAATGCATTGCTGTTAAGCAAGTGGATCGATTCGGCTGGCATAATTACCGCCGTTTGTCACGCACGTCCCGACGGGGATGCTGCGGGGTGCGTGGTGGCTGCATCCCTGTACGCGGCGCTCTGCCGCGGCAAAGACGCCGCCGTTATACTCCCTGACGCCGCGCCCGCTTCGATACAGTTCATTTTCGCCCACGGCCCTTCGGCGGTGATCAACGCTTCGGTCGATCCTCTTGAGGCGGAGACCCGCCTGCGCAGTACCGATCTGCTTTTCTGCCTCGATTTCAACACTTTGTCCCGCACCGAGGGGCTTGAAGCGGCGTTGCGCTCCTGCCCCGGCCGCAAAGTGCTGGTCGATCATCACCAGGCTCCCGCTATTGTAGAATTCGACCTGTGTTTCAGCGACACTGAGGTATCGTCGGCCTGCGAATTGCTGTACAATCTGCTGCTGCAGATGCCGGACATAGGAGGGGACGCTTCCAGGCTGCCTTCCGCCGTGGCCACTGCCCTGATGTGCGGCATGACCACCGATACCAACAATTTTGCAAATTCCGTATTCCCCGGCACGCTGCGCATGGCCTCCGAGCTGCTTGCGGCCGGCGTGGACCGGGGCGATATCATCGACAAGCTCTACTTCAGCGAGCGTCCCAACCGCATTGCCGCGCAGGGCGAAATGCTCAGCTGCAAGATGAAACTCCTCCCTTGCGGCGTAGCTGTAACGGTGCTCGACAAGAGCTTTTATGAGCGCCACGCCCTGCTGGACGGCGAGACCGAGGGCTTCGTGAATATCCCCCTTACTATCAAAGATATAAAACTGAGTATCCTTGCCCGTGAAGAAGACGGCCGCCTGAGAGTGTCGCTGCGCTCCAAGAAGGGCGTGTCGGCGCGGGAACTAGCCGCCCGGAGCTTCCACGGAGGAGGCCACGAGCAAGCTTCCGGAGGCAAGATACTCGTTCCCGACGACATTGCCTCTCCCTCTTCGGCGCAAGCCTATATCGAGGAAGTAGCGGCACGGTTTATGCGGGAGAAATACGCCATAGAAAAATGAAGAAATATATAATACTTACGGCCATTTTGGCTTGTCTTGCGGCTGGTTGCGCCAAATCGCCCGCATCGTTGAGCACAGATGCCACCAGGCGCTATCTGGAGGCTTGGGTGCACGTCCAGAAGCAAAAGCATCCCGAATACCTTTGGAAGCAGACCCCGCTCGGAGCATGGATCCTGGAGGATAAAGAAGGCTCCGGAAAGGCTCTGGGCGAGTTCGGAGACTCTACTTATGTGCGTGTCAATTTCTCTTTCTCCAACCTCGACGGCACCATTTCGTCCACCACTCTTGAAAGAATTGCCAAGCAGCTGGGCCAGTATAACGAAACTCACTATTATGGCCCCCATATCTGGTATGCCAAGGGTGTCTATGCCGGGCTGGAAGACGCTCTCAAGGGCATGAAGCCCGGCGGCAGACGCAAGGTCATGGTTCCTTCGTGGCTGCTAAATTACACCCGTTACACTACCGAGGAGGAGTACCTTGCTGCCGACCAGTCCAAGAACGGTGATACCGGTATCTATGACCTTGAACTGGTGGAGTTCTTCGACTACGTGAACGAATGGGAGCTTGATTCCATAGGCCGTTATCTTGCACGCAACTTCAGTAAGGAATTCGGCACCGATGCATCGAAGGCCAGGGCCGATTCGTCCGGAGCCCACGGCTTTTATTACGTGCAGACGGAGGCTCCCTCCGATACCGTGACGCTCAAAGACACTACTGTGTATATCAACTACATAGGGCGTCTCCTCAACGGCAAAGTGTTCGACACGACCATCCGTGACACTGCCATTTTCCATGGCATCTACAGCGAAAGCCGTACATATGGTCCTGTAACCGTTCAAATCGGTGACGAGTGGTCCAATACTACCATGGGCTCCGACAGCAACAAGATTATCAAGGGCTTTGCGCGTACCATTTCCAAGATGAAATCGTTCGAAAAGGGTACGGGAATATTCTATTCGCCTATCGGGTACGGATACAAAGGCTCCGGTAGTTCCATCCCCGGATATTCGCCTTTGCGTTTCGATGTAGAACTGGTTGCGGCACCCAAGAAGTAGCATGGCCTCTTCCGCATCAGCCCCGCTTGAGCTGGGTACCGAACGCATCGGCACACTGCTCAAAAAGTACGCCGTTCCGGGCATCATAGCCCAGACGGCGGCTTCGTTATACAATATGGTGGACAGTATCTACATCGGGCACATTCCCGACGTGGGGCCGTACGCCATATCGGGTCTCGCGGTGACCTTCCCTCTGATGAACATCAGCATAGCCCTGGGCACGCTGGTGGGCGTGGGAGCTATGACGCTGATCTCCATCCTCCTGGGGCAGAAAAACTATGAGGCCGCAGGCAAGGTGCTGTCCAACACGCTTACGCTCAATATCCTGATAGGCGTGCTGTTTACGGTGGTCGCGCTGGTTTTCCTCGATCCAATCCTTTATTTCTTCGGGGCCAGCGAGCGCACGATTCCCTTTGCCCGGGACTATATGACCATCATCATCCTGGGCAATACTTTTGCGCATCTGATGCACGGTTTCAACGGAATAATCCGCAGCTCCGGCCATCCTAAAACGGCCATGGGGCTTACCCTGTTTACGGTTATTTCCAACGCGCTGCTCGACCCGGTGTTTATATTCGCCTTCAAGATGGGCATCAGCGGAGCGGCGCTGGCCACGGTCATCTGCCAGATTATGGCTCTTGTCTATACGCTCAAATTCCTTTCAGATAAAAATCATTTCCTGCATTTCACCAAGCCGGTTTTCACTATCGACAAGCGCATAGCCAAGCAGTCGCTTGCCATCGGTCTGGCTCCGTTCCTTATGAACTGTGCGGCCAGTCTGGTGGCGCTCTTCGTCAACCAGCAGCTTAGGAAGTACGCCGGCGATCTGGCCATCGGAGCTTACGGCATCGTAAACCGCTTCACCATGCTGTTCATTATGATCTGCATGGGATTCAACCAGGGGCTGCAGCCTATTGCGGGCTATAATTTCGGGGCGAGGCAGTATCACAGGGTTAAGGAAGTTTTCATCCTGACGGCAAAGTGGGAGGTGTTGGTTACGGGAATTTGCTTCCTGATTTCGATGTTCATGCCCGAAGTTGCCGTCGGCCTCTTCACCAATGACCCTGAACTCACGGCCCTTTCGTCAAAGGGCCTTCGGTATATGAATTCAGGCTTGGCCCTGGTGGGGTTCGGCATAGTGTCGTCCAACCTGTTCCAGTGTCTTGGGATGGTCAAGAAATCGATCTTTCTTTCTCTCTCCCGCCAGCTGATTTTCCTGCTGCCGCTTCTGTACTCCCTGCCCCTGTGGTTCAAAGAGACGGGAGTATGGCTCAGTTTTCCTATATCCGATTTACTGAGCGTAGTGGTGTCGGCAATATTTATAATTCATCTTTTCCGCAAATTTAACCGCTTGAGCGACGGGGATGACGCCTCTTCGCTCGGGAGCGCTGTATAGATTATGGATAAACACATTATAATCAACATCGGAAGACAGTTCGGGAGCGGAGGCAAGCAGGTTGCCACCGCCCTGGGCGAGCGTCTGGGCATAGCGGTATACGACCGCGAGCTGCTGATCAAGGCCGCGGAGAAGAGCGGCCTGAGCGAAGCCTTGTTCAAACAGACCGACGAACGGCGGAGCTACCTTAAACTTGGCGGACTGTTCGGCGCCCCGCAGTACGGGGATTTCTCGGGCAATATGCTTGGCGACGGCGACTTGTTCAAAATCCAGAGCGAAACTATCAGGGACCTGGCCTCTCAGGGGAGCGCTATCTTTGTGGGACGGGCCTCCGACTATGTGCTCCGTGACCTCAAGACCCTTGACGTGTTCGTATCGGCGCCCATTGAAGTTCGTAAGAAGAATATAGTCGAACGTCTCGGCATAAGTCTCGAGGATGCCGAAGACCTGATACGCAAGAAAGACCGCCGGCGCAAAGACTATTACGATCTCATTACTATGGGTGACAACTGGGGCGTAGCGGCCAACTACGACCTGTGCATAGATGCGTCTATACTCGGAATCGAGGGCAGCGCCGACTATATAATCAGCTTCGGTAAGGCTGCAGGACGTATCTGAAAAATAGTTATATTTGTAAGTTATGATTAATCAGGAACAAGTCAAAGACCTGCAGACCCGCGTCGAGGCGCTCCACAAATATCTGAAAATCAGCGCACGGCGCAGCGAGGTAGCCGAAAAGGAGGCTCGCACCCACGAAAGTGGTTTCTGGGACGATCCCAAAGCGGCGGAGCTCTTTCTCAAAGACTTGAATTCCGTTAAATCATGGATTACAGCTTACGACAAATTGAAGGGCAGCCTTGACGACCTGGAAGTCCTTCTGGAGCTCGACCCCGAAGGACCTGATACAGACGAGGCTTACGCCGCCACTCTCAGAGCCCTTGAAGACCTGGAACTCAAGAACATGCTCGGCGCCGAGGGGGATAACCTGGGTGCCGTGCTGACTATCAATTCCGGCGCCGGCGGTACCGAAGCCAACGACTGGAGCGCGATGCTCATGCGCATGTATATACGCTGGGGCGAGCGCAACGGCTACAAAATGACCACTACCGAGCTCATTGAAGGCGACGAGGCCGGCATCAAGTCCTGCACGGTGCAGTTCGAGGGCGACTTTGCCTATGGCTATCTTAAGTCGGAGTCGGGGGTCCACCGCCTGGTGCGCATATCTCCGTTCAACGCCCAAGGCAAGCGCCAGACCACATTCAGCAGCGTTTTCGTCTATCCTCTTGTGGACGACAGCATCAACATCGAAATCAACCCTTCGGACATTGAGTGGGACACTTTCCGCAGCGGCGGCCATGGCGGGCAGAATGTCAATAAAGTTGAGACCGGTGTGCGCGTGAGGCACATTCCCACCGGCATTACCGTCGAGAATACCGAAACCCGTTCCCAGCAGGACAACCGGCAGCGGGCTCTGCTCATACTTAAATCGCGCCTCTACGACATAGAGCTCAAGAAGCGTCAGGAAAAGCAGGCGGAACTTGAGGGGCAGAAGAAAAGAATCGAATGGGGCAGTCAGATCCGTTCGTATGTGTTGCATCCCTACCGTATGGTTAAGGACCTTCGTACCGGGTGGGAAACCACCGATACCCAGGGAGTGCTGGACGGAGACCTGAATGCGTTTATGAAAGAATTTTTAATGAACCAATAAAGATATGGCAGAATTCAAATATGCGCCGATGTTCCAGCTCGGTGCCGACACAACCGAGTACTACAAGATTCCGGGGTCTGAAAAGCTTGTGAAGACATCCAAGTTCGGCGGCCATTGCGGCTGCGGTGGGAAAACCATCCTGGAAGTTTCTCCCGAGGCCCTTACGCTTGTGGCACAGCAGTCCTTCCACGATTGCGAGTTCATGCTGCGCCGCTCTCACAACGAGCAGGTTGCAAAGATACTTCAGGATCCCGAGGCATCCGAAAACGACAAGTACGTTGCCTTGCAGTTCCTCCGCAACGCAGAGACTGCCGTAAAGGGCGTGCTGCCGTTCTGCCAGGACACCGGCACGGCCATTATCCATGGCGAGAAGGGCCAGGGCGTATGGACCGGATTCGAAGACGAAGAGGCCTTGAGCCGCGGTGTGTTCAATACCTTCACGCAGGAGAATCTCCGCTACAGCCAGAACGCCCCTCTGGATATGTACAACGAGGTCAACACAAGGTGCAACCTTCCCGCCCAGATCGACATCGAGGCCACCCAGGGCAACGAGTACCGCTTCGTGATGGTCGCCAAGGGCGGCGGCAGCGCCAACAAGACTTATTTCTATCCGATGACCAAGGCCACGATCCAGAACGAAGGGACTCTCCTTCCGTTCCTTGTCGAGAAGATGAAGAGTCTCGGTACGGCTGCCTGCCCTCCCTACCATATCGCATTCGTTATAGGCGGAACCTCTGCGGAGAAGAACCTCCTTACCGTGAAGCTCGCCAGCATAAAGTATTACGACAACCTTCCCACCACAGGAGATGAGACCGGCCGGGCTTTCCGCGACATCGACCTTGAGCAGAAACTCTTTAAGGAGTCGGCCAAAATCGGCCTCGGAGCCCAGTTCGGCGGGAAATACCTGGCCCACGACATCCGCGTGATCCGTCTGCCCCGCCACGGCGCCAGCTGCCCGATCGGTATGGGCGTGAGCTGCTCGGCCGACCGCAACATCAAGTCGAAAATCAATGCCGACGGCGTGTGGATAGAGAAAATGGACATGAACCCCTCGGAGCTGATTCCGGAGGAGTACCGCCGTCCCGGCGAAGGCCCTAAGGGAATAGTAATCGACCTCGACAAGGGTATCGACGCCGTGCGTGCCGAGCTGACTAAGTATCCGGTCAGCACCCGCGTAAACCTTAACGGTACCATCATTGTGGCCCGCGACATCGCTCATGCCAAGCTTAAGGCCAGACTCGATGCCGGCGAAGGCCTGCCGCAGTACTTCAAGGACCACCCGGTGCTCTATGCCGGCCCTGCCAAAACGCCGGAAGGTTATCCCTGCGGCTCCATGGGCCCGACCACGGCCAACCGTATGGACCCGTATGTCGATGAGTTCCAGGCCAATGGCGCTTCGCTTGTGATGATTGCAAAGGGCAACCGCACCCAGCAGGTCACCGATGCCTGCAAAAAGCATGGCGGATTTTACCTCGGAACCATCGGAGGCGTAGCGGCTATCCTTGCGCAGGATAACATCAAGTCTATCGAGTGCGTGGAATATCCCGAGCTCGGTATGGAGGCGGTCTGGAAGATCCGGGTCGAAGACTTCCCGGCATTCATATTGGTTGACGACAAGGGCAACGATTTCTTCAAGAAACTCGGATTGTAAATGATTGAGATTATACAAGTCAATATTTCCGGCGACGACAAGCCGGGCCTTACTGCGGCACTGATGGGCATACTTGCCAGGTACGATGCATTCGTGCTTGACATAGGCCAGTCAAACATTCATAAGTCGCTGGTATTGGGTATTTTGTTCCGTACCACCACGGAGCAGTCGGGCTTCATAATGAAGGACCTTCTCTTCGAGGCTTCCCGGCTTGGAGTGCAGATCCGTTTTACGCCAATTGACCGTGAACAGTACGACGCTTGGGTGGCCCGTCAGGGGCGTAACCGTTATATCGTCACCCTCCTCGGGCGCGAGGTTACTGCGGCCGAGATAGCCGAGGTGAGCTCGGTTATAACCGCTCACGGTTTGAATATCGACGCTATAAAGCGTCTTACCGGCCGAATGCCGCTTGATAACCCGGTGGGGAAGTCGTGCATCGAGCTGTCCATTCGCGGCCAGCTTTCACAGGATGACAAGCTGGCATTCCAGAAAGAACTAATTTCGCGCTCGGGTTCGGGTCTGGATATTTCTTTCCAGAAAGACGATATTTACCGCCGGTCCCGAAGGCTGATCTGCTTCGATATGGACTCCACCCTTATCGGTACCGAATGCATAGACGAACTGGCTGACAGGCATGGAGTAGGGGAGCAGGTGAAGGCCATCACAGCCTCGGCCATGCGCGGTGAGATAGATTTCAAAGAGAGTTTCACCCGCCGGGTGGCCCTTTTGAAAGGGCTTGACGAGAGCGTGATGGAAGATATAGCCCGCAACCTGCCTTACAACGAAGGTCTTGAGCGTATGATGCGCATCCTCAAGATGGTAGGCTACAAGACTGCCATCCTTTCAGGAGGATTTACCTATTTCGGCAACTACCTCAAGATGAAATTCGGCTTTGACTATGTATATGCCAACGAACTTGAAATTGTGGACGGCAAGCTTACCGGACGTTATCTTGGCGAGGTTGTTGACGGAGCGCGCAAAGCAGAATTGCTGAAGCTCCTGTGCCAGGTTGAGAATATCCATCTGGAACAGGCTGTGGCTGTGGGAGACGGTGCCAACGATCTGCCTATGCTGGGCCTTGCAGGACTTGGCATAGCTTATCACGCCAAACCCAAGGTCAAAGCTACGGCCGACCAGAATCTTTCGACCATCGGCCTTGACGGCATACTCTACTTCCTCGGCCTCAAGGACTCCCAGATAGACCCTTAGATGCTGCCCTCCGGATACAAAGAGGCCGGCGCAGGCTTTGCGCCCGGCCGGCCTCGATGCACATCAGAGTCTTGTTCTAAATAACTTGAACAGTGAAAGTCATAACAAAATAGTGGTCAACATCGACTATCTTCATAGTGATAGTGGCTTTTCCTGTAGCTTTCGGCATTAGAGTCACATAGTTTCCATTACTGGACGTAAATTCATTGACTGCACCAGCCGTGACGATGCTTGAATTTGAACTGGTAACTTGATAATTTGCATCACCAATTGGCGTTTTATCTAAAATATTATAGAACTTTATATTTGCTCGTTGATCCTTATCCAGTTTAACCGTAGTGTTATTAACGAAATGATAAATACCTTCTTTTTCTTTTGTTCCGTCACTCCCCTGTAAAGTGCCTGAACTGGTTGACCAGGATGCAGTAGAATACCCTTTCCAACTGACGACCTTGACGGTCCTGACCTTTTTGTATCCCACTTTCTTTCCGTCCGGGTTGGGACTGGCAGTAATATCCACAGGACCTGTAAAGGAACTCGAATGGATGGTGACCAAGCCTGTATTATAGCCGACCTCGGCTTTAGACTTGTCGCCTGATTGCCACAAGAAATTATCCGCGCTGGTATATGAGGCATTGCTGGGACTCAGAGTGTAATCCGTCCCATAGGTCATCTGCTTGGTTACATCACTTTGATGGTAACCAACAAGATAAGGTTTACTATTGGCAGTGATTCCAGTGACTGCATTATAGACCTGAAACCATGTGGAACGCTCAGCGCCGTTGCTGTCAACTCCGGTTATCTTCACCTTGCCGGGGCCTACGGCCGTCACTACCGTTGAACTGCCAGCAGAGGGGCTTACGGTAGCAATAGACGTGTTGGAACTCTTCCATAAAATACTCTTGGAAGAATCGCTTGTATAAGCGTTGGCCGATGTTGTATTGCCGTTATACGCGTAAATTGTCTGTGTCGTCCCTTTCGCCAGATAGCCAGGAGAATCTTGCGGCCTGCTGTTGCCTGGGGAGTTGGCTACGATATCTGAACTGGCCCAGGTGAACTTGGGTACAACCTTCACTGTAATCTTAGCTCTGACGTAACCGTTATCACCAGAATTAACTACGTAGACGGTAGATGTTCCTGTGGAATTTGCTTTAATATCTATGTAGCCTGAATCGTTCGCATTGTGAGGTGTAATACTTACGCAAGAATTGGATGATGAGCTGGAGTCCCATTTCCCGGCACCTTTGACATTAAGGTCAACCCCGCCGGAATCTGAGAGGCCGGCGGTTACTGATGTCCCGGCTACTAATATAGCGGTGCCACCATTCGCAATCCTGGTATTGTTAGGCAAAACAGAAGTGCCGGCCCTGATTTCAACATAGGGCTCTACAATCTGGAAGGAGCGTGCCTTTATAAAGCCTGATGTCCAGGCAGCTCCCTTATTGGCAGTTAACTGTATATCTGCATTTCCTTTAGCTACGCCGGTTACAACACCATTCTTCTCTCCCACGGAAGCAATGCCGGTATTGGTCGACTTCCAGTCAAAATCGGTCACTTTCTGATAGGTGGCGTCAGAAGGGGAGAATGTGACATCTACGCCCGGTACCATTGTGTGAGTATCACCCTTGGAGAGAACAAACGTTGTTGTATTCGACGTGATGGATTTGATGTCCTTGTAAACGGTTACAAAGAAGCTTCTGGTAGAGCCGTCCTTACCCTTGGCCGTAACTGTAACATCGCCGGGAGTTACACCGGTTATCTGACGATAACGTGCTCCGTCCGAAGAAGACTCGGTAAGTTTTACATTGCTGTTGCTTGTGCTCCACGTAATATCCACCAATTCGTCGGGAGTATACGTTTGGCCGTCGCCCTTGCGTACGTATAGACCGAGGGCCTTGTTCACAGGCAGGAAGTAACGGTTGGCGGTGGAGTTGTTGCTGTTGGTGGAGCTATAGTCAATACGGTCACTTCCAGCAAGATAATTTTTATTCACGGTAATCTTGACGGTCTTGTCAAGCTTGTTGCCCTTGTAGTCGATGTATTTAACGCTGACATTGGAAGTTCCGACATCCTTGTATGTGAGTTCTACATACGGGTTGTTGGAGGCGCTGTTAGTATGCTCGGACATGCCAACGACAGAAGACTTGGAATTACTGTAAGTGTAAGAAGCCATATCTTTGGTGTCGGGCACGCCATACTTCAAGTCGTCGAAGTTGACCCAGACTCTCATATAGCCATCGTCTCCCGACTTCTGCATAGTGTAAGTGAAGGCGCCGCTGGTCAAGTCAACATTCGATCCAACTTTTTGTGTTCCCTTCAGCTTATAGCTGAATGCGGAAGTAGCGGATGAACTGGCAATACAAAGTCTGGTAGATTTGGTGATCTTTGTCCCTCCCGGGCCGGTGTATGTAAATGTAAGGTCGCTGAAGGCTTCCGGAGAAGATGTAGGATTCAAAACTGCCTTTACTACAAACGCATAGTGAGATCCTATCTTTTCTTTAGTTACAGTTACGTTTGCGGTCTTTGACGATGTGGCGGTATAGTGCGAGGCGTCGGTGTCATCAACAACGTTGTTCTTGTTGTAGTCCCAGGGAACTACCAGGAACTCGTTTGCGGTGCCGCGATAGTTGGTGCCGTACTTGAAATGGATAACGTTGCCGAAGGTTGCCGCAGTTGTCTTGTCCTCAAGGAACTGGGTGCGGAGCTCGATGGTAGGAGCGGTGACGCTTACCGCGCAGGTGGCCTTCTTGCCTCCGTCCTTGGTGGTGACGGTAATGGTGGCGCTTCCTGCTGCTTTGGCCTCCACCTTGCCGTTTTCGTCAACGGTGGCTATGGAAGTCTTGTCCGAAGACCAGGTAACCTGCTTGTTGGAAGCATTGTCGGGCTTGACGGTGGCGTTGAGGATAGCGGTCTCGCCAATCTTCATGGCCAGACTGGTCTTGTCAAGAGACACTCCGGTTACTGCCACTGTGCCGGCCTTTACTGTGACGGTACACTTGGCAGTCTTGCCTCCGTCCTTGGTGGTAACGGTGATAACGGCCGTACCGGCGGCCTTGGCAGTTACTTTACCGTTTTCATCTACGGTGGCAACCGATTCTTTGTCGGAGGACCAGGTAACCTGCTTGTTGGAAGCATCGTCTGGTTTGACGGTGGCCTTGAGCGTCGCGCTCTCGCCCTCTGTGAGCGTGAGGGTGGTCTTGTCCAGGCTGACTCCGGTTACCGCTACCGAAGCGGCCTTGACGGTAACAGTACACT
>JAEEGH010023575.1_pt1 | contig 12504 bp, 9 predicted proteins | sample 9134181 | NCBI WGS metagenome assembly JAEEGH01 (sample SAMN16246544, study PRJNA631951) | gut metagenome | biome: gut microbiome; feature: rumen; material: DP-attached | host: Bos | place: Iran: Karaj | collected 2018-10 | reverse complement strand
TGTTGCCAAAAAGCAACAGCCCTTTTTTATTGCCTCTTATTAAAGGACTTCCGGCTTCGTCCAGACGCCGGATTTGGCACCTTTGTACATGGCTTCCATGACGGCGGAGCGGAGGGCGGCCTCCTTCGCGGAGACGAGCGGAACCTTCTTGCCGACAACGGCGTCGAGGAAGAGCTCGAAGGCGTGCGGGAGCTGCGCGGGCAGATCGGTCCACGGCTTCTTGCCGTCGGCACCTGCCACATGCTTGCTGGTGAAGAAAAGCTGTCCGTTGATGACGGCGGCAAAGCCTTCCGTTCCGGAGATTTCGAGCTGGACAGGCTGATCGATGTCAACCCAACCGGCGGCAACAGTTGCGATGGTGCCATTGGGGAAGGTTATGATGCCTTCGCCTGTTTCGTCGCAACCCGGATAGCGGTTCGTGACGGTTTTGATGCAGGCGGTGGCGGCTTCGGGCACTTGGTCGATAAGCCAAAGGAGAATGTCGAGAGAGTGCGTTCCGAGATCGCCGAAAGCGCCGCAACCGGCGATGGACGGATCGGCCATCCAACGCCATTCTTTATCGAACCAGCCGCCGAGCGAGGCAGAATGGCAGTTGACGTGGCGAATGCGAGAAATCTTGCCAAACGCGCCAGCTTCGATTTGTTTCTTGAGGAACATATGGATGGATTGACCGCGCATGAAATAACCTGTCTGGAAGATAAGTCCTTCCTTTTCAATGGCATGGGCCATCTTCCAAGCGTCTGCGGCTGAATAGCCGAGAGGCTTTTCGACGTAGAGGTGCTTCTTGGCGGCGACGGCTTGCAAGACGAGCTCTTCGTGGCGGTTCGTTTCAGAGCAGATGACGACAGCATCGATGGCGGCGTCATTCCAGATGTCCTTCGGGAAATCGACGGCGACGGCACCGAGTTTGTCGGCGGTCACTTTGGCGCGGTCCGCGTTGTGGTCCCAAACTTTCGCGACTTTGATGTCCTGGCGGGCGGCCATCCGCTGGACGAAATTAGGGGTGTGGATGTGGCCGCAACCGACGAGTGCCAATGTTTTCATGATGGTTTCCTTTTGGTTTTGGTGGAGAGATTGGAGAGATTGGAGAGACTGGATGTTCTGGATGAATAAGATTGCCGCGCTGTGGCGCGGCGGTCGCACTGGAGTGCGACCCTCCCTTAAGCTTTAAGCTTATAAATCACGCCGCCTGCCAAGGCGGTGAATGGTGCGACGAGTACGAGAGCGAAGCTCCCGATGAGCGTCTTGACGGCTTCGGAGGCGACATACGGGTTGTTGATGAAATCAACGGGGCTAGTGCCCTGCGCGGCGAATGTCATCATGAGCGTTAGATAACCGCCAGAATAGGCGAGAAGCAGCGTGGTCGTCATGGTTCCGACGACGCTTTGGCCGATACGGATGCCAGAGCGGACGAGTTCCTTGCGGGAGATATCCGGCTTGTGATAGACAATTTCCTCCATGCCTGCGGCGACATCCATGCCAAGATCCATGACGGCTCCCGACGATGCGAGAATGATGGCGCCGATGAAGATGTTCTGCAGGCTAAGATATTGGTAACCAGAGTAGTAGAGTGCCTGCGAATAGGGCATGATGGCACCGTTGACATGGAAAAGATGCGTGAAGATGCTTGATAGAATACAGCCTGAAATGACGCCGAGCATGGAGCCTGTGCAGGAAACGGCGAATTTTCGCGACCAGCCTGCCACAAGAAACATGATGACGACCGTCAGAAAGAAAACGCAGACGACAGTGGCTAGAATTGGCGAAACGCCGTTGAGGCAGAGCGGAACGACGATTTTCCAAACGGCGAGACAACTGAATACGAACGAAACCAATGCCTTAAGGCCCGTCAGCCCTGCGAAACATAGCAACAACAGGCAGAACAGCCCGAAGAGGAGGGCGGTCCATCCGATGCGATAGTAATCCTGTGCATTCAAGACGGTTACGCCAGGAACAGCGTCGTGGAGCAAACCGACGAGAACGGTGTCGCCAACATCAAACATCTTGTCCAGTTCCATTTGCGAGCGGAGTTGGTTGTTGGCGGGATAGCGTTCGCCTTTGCGTTTTCCGCTAAGAATTTCTATTTCAAGATTTTGCGGACCAGTCTTGAGCAGGCCGATGTCCATGATTTCGGAATTATCGACGGAAATGACGCGTGCGCGTTCTTTCGTGCCCGGTTCGGGGTCGTTCTTCGGATGCAAATTGAAGAACGTCAGCCCCCAGCAGACGAGCAGAAAAACGGCGATCGTGATCAAATCCGTTTTCTTTTCCTTTATATATTGGACGGCGGGATGCATGGACGAAAATGGAATGAATGGTTGTAAACAAAAACCATGCGCGGCAATCCGCGCATGGTTTGCAGGAAGAGGAGGAAGTTTGTTACTTCACGAGTTCCTTCAGCGTATGGGAGATGAAGGTGTTTTCATATTCGCCCAGATTGAAGCGTTCGGAGCCGTTGCCCCATGCGCTCGTAATGACGGGCAGGGCGCTGTGGCCGCCGGAATGCCATGCGATACCGACCTTCGCGTTGAAGATCTTGAGGGCGGTGACTTGGACGGCGTTGCCGTTCTTCTTCTCTGATTTGAATTGCAGTTCGAAAGCGGCCTTGAGTTGTTCGAGTTCGTTGGCGGTGATGGTCATCGGATCGTCCGCAGGACCGTCGAATTTGAAGCTGAAGGAATCGGCAAGGATAGGTTTGACATCGTCGAACGTGATCTCTTCGTTGGATTTGCCAGTCTTTCTGATCATGTCTTTGATTTTGCCGAAGGATCGCTTCTGGAGGGCGAGTTTGTCGATGTTTTCACGGAAGCCCGTGTTGGCGAAGCCGAGCGTCAAGGCACCAGTCTCATGATCGCCAGTGATGACGATAAGTGTTTCCTGCGGATGCTTTTGCGCAAATTCATAGGCGACCTTGACGGCTTCATTGAAGGCGAGCGTCTCGAAGATGACGGTCGCTGCGTCGTTGGCGTGGCAGTTTGTATCGATGGCACCGCCTTCACACATCATGAAGAAGCCTTTCGGATTGTCGAGCAGCTCAATGCCCTTCTTGACGAAATCCGTCAGGAGGAGGCCGTCATGGCTGTCAATGTAGTTGGGCATGTAGCCGGGGCCTTCGATACCACAGGCGATGACTTTGTTGTTGGCGTCGTTTTCGCGTGAAAGGGCGCGGAAATCTTCACGGCTGCGAACGACTTTGTATCCAGCCTTGGCGGCGAGTTCGTAGATGTCGCCTTTGTAGGCTGGGGACTTTTCGTTGTTGGGGGACGCGACGGCGCCGCCAGCGAAATAGTCGTAACCGGAATCAATCAGATCAAGACCGATTTCATAGTATTCATTGCGGCTGGCGCGATGGCCGTAGAAGGAGGCGGGCGTGGCATGGTTGATTGTCACGGATGTGATGATACCGACCTTCTTGCCGGCCTGTTTCGCTTCGTAGGCGCTGGAATAGATCTTGCGGGTGTTGTCAGCGGACATGCCGATACGGCCATTGTTGGTCTTTTCGCCGCAGGCGATGGCGGTTCCAGAAGCGGCTGAATCCGTGACGAGAGCGTTGGCGGAACTGGTTCTCGTGGCGGCATTTACGGGAAAATGGTTGATGAGCAATTCCTCGCCTTTGGTCTTCTTCAGGAAGGCTTCCGTCATGGAGCGCTGCGGGGAGGACATGCCGTCACCGATGAAAAGGAACACGTACTTCGGATTTTCGGCCATTAGGCTGAAAGTCAGGGCAAAGCAAAGAAACGCAATAAGTTTTGAACGCATTTTCTACCTCTTTTTTTATGGTTGAAACAAAAAACAACAATTTAATGACTATAATTCAACTTTGATTTTTAGCAATTCAGCGTAAAGTAAAATACAGTAAAATTAACAGCAATGCGACGGCGGGACGCCGCCGACACACCGAATACCGCGCGACGGCGGGATGCCGCCGCTACACCAACAGGAGGTTTTATGAAAAGATGGTTAGGGATTATATTGGTAGTAATGTGTGCGATGACAGCGGCGGCTCAGACGAAAAAGGCCCCCGCAAGGCGTAAACGAGTCGGTATCAAGCCTATAAAGGAACGGATTATGACGGAGAATATCAAAATAGACGAAAAATTGGCGGCGGAAATGGCGGCGGGCATGGAGCGGATTCGGCAAGTTAAGGCCGAAAACTGCGAAATTACAGGGCTTGAGTTCGTGCCGAATGGCGCATATGTCTCCAGCGACGGCCATCCCGAACCGCATCTGCCGAATTTCGTTGCCGTCCAATATGTATTGCGGCCCACGGCGGAATCGTATATCCGTTGCGAATTGTGGCTGCCTAAGGCGGAGAAATGGACAGGTAACTTGTGGGCTGGCGGTAATGGCGGCAGGGCGGGAAATGTTCCGGAAGGCTTTCTGCGGTCGCAAATCCGCACATATGACGCTTCCGTGACGACGGACATGGGTTCGTCGAAAAACGTTTCCAATCCAGAGGTTTGGAAGGATTTTGGATGGCGTTCGACGCATTTGATGACGGTGGTTGCCAAACAGTTTGTGGAGGCGTTTTACGGACGGAAGCCGTCGTATTCGTATTTCACAGGCAGTTCGACGGGTGGTGGGCAGGCGATGATGGAAGTGCAGCGCTATCCTGAGGATTTCGATGGTATCCTTTGCGGTGTTCCCGCGTTGTGGCGTATTCCGAACTTCTTGTATTTCCTGCATTTGCGTCGTTGCACGCATGACATGGACGGCAAGCTCGTGTTCACGGCGGAGCAGATGGACAACGTTAGCAAGGCGGCTGTGGAATATCTGGCCGCTCATGAGGAGCCGTATGCGGCGGGCAAGTTCATCACGAATCCGGAATATTCAAAAGAAGCGGCGGACGCGATTGTTGAACGCGCGGCGGCGATGGAGCCGAAGATGAACGACGATCAAAAACAACGCGTCGCGAAAATGCTCGAAGGGCCGTTCCTGAATGGAAAGCGTGTCCTAAACGGCATTCCGTTTACGGCGAGCATCAAGACGATGGCGGATCGCGGCATCTGGTGTCTGAACTGGTATTTCGGCGACAATGCGGATTTCATGAAACTGACGGATGAGCAGCTGACGGAATTTGTCAAAGCCTTCGCGGATGATTTCAATGCGCGGAACTATGACATGCGTCCCTTCGAAGCCCATGGAGGAAAACTTATTGTTTTCGCGGGAACGGAAGATCCGATTTGTCCGTTTCATGTTGCGGCTGGCTATCTTGGACGTGCGGCGAAACTTCTGGGCGGATGGGACAAACTGTCGCCGTTCTGCCGTTTCTATTTGCTGCCTGGCCGTGCCCATGGCGGTGGAAACGGCGTCCAAAGCCTTGTGAATCTACAGAAGGTGATTCGCGATTGGCGTGAAAATGGCATCGCTCCCGACGTATTGGATGGCAAGCTGAAAGATGGCACCGTCATTCCCGTCGCGCCGTATCCTGACAAAATGACTGGTGATTTGAAAGACGGTCTGAAACGTGTGAAGTGCGAGCCGATCAAGCTTGCCGAACCGGATGAATTCTTCTTGTTTGGGAAGTGACAAGCTCTGAATGAAGAGATAAAAGGGATTCAAAGGATAAAAGCAAAAGGCCTTGCCATGACTTTCCACGGCAAGGCTTTTTTGTGGCTGTAATCACATGACCTTTTGTCAGACAGGCATGTGGAGCAGGGCGTGCGGATTGAGCCAGCAGACGCGTTCGATGTCTGCGTCTGAAAGCAGATTTTCACGTTTCAGCAGGGCGGCGCATTCCGGCAGAAGCATGGAGGCGCCGATGAGGCAGTGTTTGGAAGGATTGTGGAATTTACCGTTGGGCTCCAAAACGCCTTCGTTGACGGCACTGTCATAACGTCCTGGTGGTAGACCTGCCACGAAGCATGCGTCCGAAACGGCGATGAAACGATCGACGCCTTTGCAGCGCAGATAGCATTTCAGGACGTTCACAGGCAAATGGTGGCCGTCTGTGATGGCCATGATGGTCATGTCATCGTTGGAAAGGCCTGTCCAGATGGGATTGCGGTGACGGTCAATGAGATTCGGCATGCCGTTGCCGAGATGCGTCATTGTATCGGCTCCCGACTGTAGAATGTCGTCTTCCGACGCAAGTTCATGGCCAAGAGAAACGCAGATGCCTTTTTCATGGGCATGGCGGATAAACTCTTGGATGCCAGGAAGTTCAGCGGCGACGGTCAGGATGGAAATGTGGCCGTTGGCGAGATTGATGATTTCATCCAGCGTGGTGATGTCCGGGGGGAGGACCCATGCGGGATTGTGGGCGCCGACGGCGCCTGGTTCTTTGGAGATAAACGGTCCTTCGATATGGAAGCCTGGCAGGGCGTAGCGGAGGCCATGCGAATCAATGAGTTTCTCCAGCATGGGGAGATTGCGGCGATAGGTCGCCATGGCTGCTGTAGGGAACGTCGGCAGAAAGCGCGTAACGCCTTTTGCCAGAATCTTTTCAACGCAACGAAGGAAGGCGTCTTCTGTGATGGCGGGATCGGAGAAACTCGTTCCAAAGGCACCATTGACTTGTAGGTCAAAGCATTTCATTTTGCGCAGAACTCCTGTGTCAGCTTGCAGAGTTTGGCGGCGGCCGGTTCGTCGCAGAATGTTGCGCAGTCTGGATGGAGGCGGATGACTGATGCGGGATGCATGGGCGTCAGTTCACCTTCGAAAGTGATCTGCATGGCGTAGGCTTTGCGGGAATCGGGCACGGTATTGACGATGCAGCGGCTCTTGAGAATCTGGCGAACGGTCATGGAGACGGCCTGTTTGGGCACATCGTCAAACGTGGGGAACCATCCTTCGCCGAGTTGCTGGTTGCGGCATACATCATCAAGATTGACAATGATATAGGGCTTTTCCGTGTCGAAATCCGCCGGTGGGTCATTAAAAGCGATATGGCCATTTTCACCGATGCCGATGAAGCAGACATCGACGACTTTTTCCTGCAGATGAGCGCCTAATTTGTCGATGGCGGCCTGTAGATCAGGAGCGTCGCCCGGAACGAAATTGGCCTCCTGCAAGGGGCGCGGCAATTTCGCTATGAAGCGTTCTTTGATATACTTGCGGAAGGAGGCGGGATGCGATTCAGGCAGGCCGACGTATTCATCTAGATGGAACAACGTGACTTTCGACCAGTTGATATCTGGCTCCTGTGCAAGCTGCGTGAGCATTTCAAATTGGCTGGCGCCCGTGGCGACGATGATACGGCATTCGTTTTTTTCGGCGAGGGCGGCACGGATTTTGGCGGCTCCGAATTTCGCGGCGGCGATACCGCTTTCCTGTTTGGTCTTGTAGATGGACAGACTCATGGTCGACTCCTTTTTATTTGGTTAGAAGCTTTTTCTCCGTATGAAGGTGGCTTGGTTGATGAGTTCGTGTTCAGGGACTTTTCCTGTGGCGATGGCGGCGATCATGCCGTTTCCGGCGGATGTGCCGAGCTGGCCATAGCCTTGGTCAATGGTCGTAAGGAACGGATCCGGCGTGTGGCAGATGCCTTCCAGATTGTCGATTCCAGCCAGAAAGATGTCTTCGCCTGGTGTTATGTTGTTGCGGCGCAATGCGTCGCAAATGCCTAGAGCTGTCAAATCAGTAGAGATGATCAGTTTGTATTGAAGCAGTCCGTCCATGTGCTCTTCCGCATAGCATGCGCCATGGTGACGGTCCACAAACGGACTGTTGTAGGGCGTTTCCATAAAGTCATGGACGATGAAATCCAACGGACGGCCCATCATTTGGAGCGTATTGCAAATCTCTTCGTATTTGATGCGGCTTTCGGCGGAATTGGCGTGGCCGACATAAAGGACTTTGCCTGCAAAATCCATGGGAATACGGCGGAAGAGCTCCATGTAGGCGGGAATGTTGTTCTTTTGGATGGTCGGAATATTGAATAATCGTGGCGACGGCGGAATGCTCATGGCGATGACAGGGCGATCCATGCCATGAATGACTTTCGCGATGCGGGCGGACAATAACGAACTGCTGATGAAATAGCCATCGGCCTGTCGCGACAAGAGATAATCCGCCAGAAGACCTTCCTTGTCCTCTGTGTTTTCCAGCGAGAGAACGAACGTCGTCAGCGTATAGCCTTTATTCTGGATGGCGACTGTAAGAGCCTGCAAATATTCCGCATATGTCGCCAATGAGCAGTCGTGAATGAGCGTGCTGGAGATCAAGGCGATCTTTTGCGTCTTGCCGCTGGCGAAAGCGCGGGCGGAGGCGCGCGGACGGTAGTTGTTTTCGTCACAGATAGCGAGAATCATCTTGCGCACTTCTTCGCTGATGAGCGAGGCGGTCTCTGGATTCAGTGCGCGCGAAACCGTCGAGCGATTGACGCCCGCGAGTTTGGCGATGCCGTCTATGGTCAGAGGTTTCTTCATGGAATTGCGGTGGAATCAAATGATTTTGTGCAACTACTTGCATGAATTTATTGTCTGATTTGCAATATGCAAGCAGTTGCATGAATTTTCTAAAAACAAAAATAGCCTAGGAAACTAGACACAAAAAAACTCCCGCCTCGGATGGAGGCGGGAGTCTGCAGATTCAGTTAATCACCAGCGGTTTACTTCTGATGATAGTGCGTATGGAGCAGGTGGTGGGCCTTCTCGGAACCGGGCGTGCCAAGATACTCGTCGTAGAGTTTCTGGATGTCCGGATTCTGATGGGACAGACGGAGCGGCTTGTTGGCGTCTTCGAGATAGAGGCCAGCCATGCGCTTGTCCAGCAGGTCGCGATGACCATGCAGATAGGGCTGACCGCCGCCGTTGATGCAGCCGCCGGGGCAGGCCATGATTTCGATGGCCTGGAAGCGGGAACGATCCTCGCGGACCATTTCGAGCACCTTGCGGGCATTGCCGAGGCCGGAAGCGACGGCGACGCTGACGGAGAGGCCCGGAGCGACTTCGATCTTGGCTTCCTTCACGCCGTCAAGACCACGGACGGAGCGGAAGTTGATGGCATCGCCTTCCAGATTCTTGCCGTTGAGCATGAAGTAGACGGAACGGAGGGCTGCTTCGAGAACACCGCCGGTGACACCGAAGATATCGGCAGCGCCAGTGGATTCGCCGAGCGGGCTGTCATACTTCTCGTCTTCCATGTTGGCGAGATTGATACCAGCTTCGCGGAGCATCTTGCATAGTTCGCGGGTGGTGACGACGTAGTCGATGTCGCGGACGCCGTTGGGGGCGAATTCCGGACGGGCCGCTTCGTACTTCTTCGCCTGGCAGGGCATGACGGAGACGACGATGAGATCCTTCGGGGCGATGCCCAGTTTTTCCGCGTAGTAGCTCTTGGCGACGGCACCGAACATCTGCTGCGGGGATTTGCAGCTGGACGGGATGTCGAGCAGATCCGGGAAGTTGTGTTCGATGAAGTTGATCCAGCCCGGGCAGCAGCTCGTGAGGATCGGCATCTTCGTGGCGACGGAAGCGTCTTTGAGGCTCTTGCCAGCCTTCACGGCGGCGAGGAGGTCTTTCACGCGGCCGACGAGTTCGTTGCCTTCTTCCATGATGGTAAGGTCGGCGGCGAAGTTCGTGTCGAACACTTTGTCAAAGCCGAGGGCGCGGAGGCCGGCGACCAGTTTGCCCGTGATGGGCGTGCCGGGCTCGAAGCCGAATTCCTGGCCGACAGCGACGCGGACGGCCGGAGCCGTGCTGACGACGACGGTCTTGGTCGGATCGTTGATGGCGTTCCAAACCTTCTTGACATAGCTGATACCGGTGATGGCGCCGACGGGGCAGGCGTTGACGCACTGGCCGCAGAACGTGCAGGACGTGTCGGCGAGCGGGATCATGCTGGCGGTACCGACCTTCGCGGAGAAGCCGCGGCCGACGCCCGTGAGGGTACCGACGGTCTGGACCTTATTGCAGACGGTTTCGCAACGGCGGCACATGATGCACTTGGAAAGGTCGCGCATGATGGCTTCGCTGGAGTCGTCGATGTCGAATTTATTGGTTTCGCCCTTGAATTCGATGTCGCGGATGCCGAATTCGGAAGCGAGCATCTGGAGTTCGCAGTCCTGGTTCTTCGGGCAGGTCAAGCAGTCTTTCGGGTGGTCGGAGAGCATGAGCTCGAGAACCGTGCGGCGGGCGTTGAGGGCGCGCTGGGAGTTCGTCCAAACTTCGACGCGGTCATTGGTGATCGGCGTGGCGCAGGCGGGAACGAGAATCGGGCGCGGACGGATACCGGTGGCCTCCACGAGGCAGATACGGCAGGAGGCGGGCTTGTTGGAGACGCCGCAGCCGAGATCTTTGCAGTAGCAGAGGGTCGGGATGTTGATGTTCAGTTTCTGGGCGGCTTCGAGAATGGTGGAGCCGGAGGGGACGGAAACTTGCTTACCGTTAATTTTTACTGTTACGTCACTCATTTTTTGTCCCTCCTCTCATTCCTTGACAATGGCTTTCTTGGGGCAGCCGTCGATACAGGCACCGCACTTGATGCACTTGGCGGTATCGATGACATGCTTCTGCTTGAGTTCGCCGGTGATGGCGCCGACGGGGCAGTTGCGTTTGCACTTCGTGCAGCCGATGCAGGCGTCGGTGATCTTCAGCGTGTAGAGCTTCGTGCAGGTGCCGGCGGGGCACTTCTTGTCGCGGACGTGGGCGATATACTCGTCCTTGAAGTAGCGCATGGTGCTGAGAATCGGGTTCGGGGCCGTCTGGCCGAGGCCGCAGAGGGCGGTGTCGCGGATGGTGTTGGCGAGCTTTTCGAGTTCGACCAGCGTGTCTTCCGTGGCGGTGCCGTCGCAGATCTTCTCGAGCATTTCAAGCATACGGCGCGTACCGATACGGCAGGGCGTGCACTTACCGCAGGACTCGTCTTTCGTGAAGCCGAGGTAGAACTTCGCCATGGCGGGCATGCAGTCCTTGTCGGAAAGGACGATCATACCGCCGGAACCCATCATGGAACCGATCTTGACGAGCGCGCCGTAGTCGATCGGCGTGTCGAGATTTTCCTTCGTGATGCAGCCGCCGGAAGGACCACCGGTCTGCACGGCCTTGAATTCGCGGCCGCCGGCGATTCCGCCGCCGATTTCGAAGATGATTTCGCGGAGGGTCGTGCCCATCGGGACTTCGACCAGACCGACGTTGTTGACCTGACCGGCGAGAGCGAAGACCTTCGTACCAGCGTTGCCGCTGATGGTCTTGACCCAGTGGCCGTTTTCATCGCGTTCGCAATTCCAGTTACCGATCTTGGAGTACCAAGCGGCGCCCTTGCGGATGATGATTGGAATGGAGGCGTAGGTTTCAACGTTGTTCACGTTGGTGGAGCAGCCCCAGTAACCGCCGCCGATGTTGGCGGGGAATGGCGGCTTCGTGGTGGGTTCGCCACGGAGACCTTCCATGGAGTGGATCAGAGCCGTCTCTTCGCCGCAGACGAAAGCGCCAGCGCCGAGCTTGATGTTGATGTCGAAATTGAATCCCGTGCCCATGATGTTCTTGCCGAGGAGGCCGAGCTCACGAGCCTGGTCGATGGCCAGCTGCAGACGGGAGACCGCGAGCGGGTATTCCGCGCGGATATAGACGAGGCCGTTCTGGGCGCCGATGGCGTAACCGCCGATGGCCATGGCTTCGATGATGGAGCAGGGGTCGCCTTCCATGATGGAACGATCCATGAACGCGCCGGGGTCGCCTTCGTCGGCGTTGCAAACGATGTACTTTTCTTCAGCCTGAACGCCAGCGGCGATCTTCCACTTCATGCCGGTGGGGAATCCCGCGCCGCCACGGCCGCAGATACCGGAGTCAAGAACTTCCTGGACGACGTCGGCAGGCTTCATTTCGGTAAGAGCCTTGGCAAGGCCCTGGAAACCTTCGGCCGCGATATATTCGTCGATGTTCTCTTCAGCGATGACGCCGCAGTTGCGGAGAGCGATGCGCTGCTGCTTCTTGTAGAAGGGCATCTGCTGGCAGTCCGTGATCTGGGCTTTCAGCGTGGGCTCGACATAGACAAGGCGCTCGACGAGTTTGTGCTCGATGATGTGCTTCTGCACGATTTCCTTCGCGTCTTCGGGCGTGACTTTGACGTAGAAGACGTTGTCCGGCATGATCTTGACGATCGGGCCCTGGGCGCAGAAACCGAAGCAACCGGTCTGGACGACGTTCACGTCGTTTTCAAGACCAGCGGCCTTGACTTCGGCACGGAGGTTGGCGATGATGTCCTGACTGTTGGAGACCAAGCAGCCGGTATCGCCGCAGATGAGGATGTCTTTCTTCTTGGAATCCGTCTTGGCACCCGCGAGGCGAAGCGCGAGTCTGCCTTTGGCGGCATCATACATGGCCATCAAGTCGGCCTTGCTTGTAATCTTTTTCATGCGTTAGCCTCCTTGGCCTTGATTTCCTCCACAACGCCGCGGGCGATGGCGGGGGTGACTTTACCGTAAACTTTGCCGTTGACGCGCATGACGGGCGCCAGACCGCAGCAACCGACGCAACGCAGGGCGTTGATGGAGAACAGGCCGTCCGCTGTAGGCGCGGCGTCCGCCTTGATGCCGAGGACGCGTTCGAGTTCGTTCAGAAC
>JAEEGH010023574.1_pt1 | contig 12505 bp, 9 predicted proteins | sample 9134181 | NCBI WGS metagenome assembly JAEEGH01 (sample SAMN16246544, study PRJNA631951) | gut metagenome | biome: gut microbiome; feature: rumen; material: DP-attached | host: Bos | place: Iran: Karaj | collected 2018-10 | reverse complement strand
GCACAGACGCAGGTAAATTATAACCTGTCGCACCCGAAAATACAGCTACATAATCTCCTCCTAAATAATACAAAACATTTGATCCTTCTGCGCCACTTGTTTTGGTTATATTAGTTTTGTTAATTGTTACGCTATATTGGTCAACGGCCTTATAAAACAACATATCAGGAGTTCTCTTTGTGCCATTCGTCTCATTATAAGTGTTATATACATCTACACTTATTTGATAAATTGTATTATTGCTCAACGAACCTTTTGAGTATGTAGCGGTTGTGCTATTTTGTTGACTGGTATTGTTCACTTTGAAATCAAACATCTTCGTCATGTTGTCATCATCAACAGCCGAAGTGCCGGAAGCCTGGACTTGGATAGTAGCACTTGTCGGTATGATATAGGGATTTCCGGTTGTTCCATTTCCGCTTGTTCCGGCAATAATCGTTGTCCCGTTATCGCTCAGAGCCGCACTGCTCATTGGCGGACAATAGGTTTTCCATTCCAAATCTTGGCCATCTACATCGCCCGCCTGTGCCTCCGTAATATAAAGGCAGTTCTGCAAAGCCGAAGAACGTGAACTTGCTAATGTCTGGTCTGCATAGTTCCATTGAGTACTGTGGTCACCATCCTTCATTCGCATAATCTGCACCTTGCCAACATAATCGTCATTTGGAATAGTGGTATAGAACACCCACGGATATGTAGTGTCAGATATACGGCTATCACCATATTTCGTTGCTACTTCTGTGTTGCTGTCGTAGTATCTAAAATAAAACTTCGTGTCAAACTCTGCAGACTGCCAGTTGGTACTATAACTTGCATCAAAATATAACACAGTGTTTTTTCTGAAACGGTCACCCGGATAAGACACCCAAAGTTTCTTATTTGAGTTATCCCACTTGAAGGCATACTCTCCTGCTTCTCCTGTTGTGATAGTACAATTATCCTTACTTGTTTCAAAAAGCCAAGAACTTCCACTCGCAATAGAAGTGGTAATTGTACCCGTATTACCGCGCCATGTGGTGCCTTCTAGAACCTTAAATTGATAACTCGTGGAGGCTTCAAGATTCATAACTACAGAACCGGTTGAACCGATAAAAGTAAACACACCTCCATCAGGAAGCCATCCATTCATATCACCAACAATTGCAGGACCATTCGAATAAACGCCCCATGAACCATTGTATTTACTATCTACAGCTGCTGCCGTCGAAATAGTAAACATGTTTTGGTTCGTAGAAGGTGCCTGGTCTGATGTTTGATGCGTCGTTCCTTCCCAACTTGCAGCTGTTCCGCGAGTAAAAAGAACTTTAGTATATGTTTTACCGTCTCCTGGCACTGTAAACATATAGATAGCATTAGCCACATTCCAGCTGCCACTTGATACTTTATCACCATATGTAGACCACGCACCTTCTGTATCATTCCAGAAATATGCATATACATTGTTGCCTTCTTTTTTCCATAATTCGCCCAACCCGCTAATATTTCCGCTCGCATCTTGGAAGTAAATTATCTCGCCTGACTTGAAAGTACGTGATGCAGCAGCCGGAGTATAGACGATTTTATATATATTGCAAGAATTAGATAATTGAAACCAAATAGCAGTATTTGCAGCTATTGGGGAAGCCCACGATGCACTAAATGTATAACTATAGTTCGGTGTCGTGCTTGAAACATCCTTTGTTGTAGAAGAGGTAATATTTGTATAGGAATCCTTAGCCATTGTAGTAGAAGTATAAACATTACTTATAGATCTACCCGTAGAACTATTATATCCATAAAAAGTTACTGCCGACACAGCGACTGGAAACTTTATAGCAAAACGACTATCAGACAAAGCCGCTCCGGTCGTTTTAGATCCCCCAGAGACAATATCAGTACTTTTGAATTTAGTTGTATGGTTGGTCTCGTCAGATCGTCCATTAGAGTCTATAGAATATAATACTGACCCATCGGCAAAAGTCTCAGACCACACAGAAGTGCTGGTTTCCGAGACAGACAATGTTACCTCCGTTCCCCACACATTTCCGATGCCAACCATAAATAGCATGAAAAGCACCGCTGCATAGCGGAAAATTTTTCCGAGACTTTGCCGATCCATTCTCGAGTCATTCCCGATACATTCCCGATCCATTTTCGGAAGCAAATTCATGTTTGTTCCTTTTTTCAATACATTAGACAAATCGTTAAGTAAATTTGTTCTCATAGTATGTTGTGTTTTTATGTTATTTACAGAATTAACGGAGTTACAACAAACGGAAATTGATAACGTGATCTTGACATTTCAATCGCAGGATGTTGTTCTACATCGGTTCTTGCCGCAACAATGTCAGCGGCAAGAGAATGAACATACGAGAATGAAGCATATTCATTACTTGTTCTCCTCAACTCATGTTTTGTTTGTCTAGCCACATCAAGAAGTGTTTGCGAATAGATACCACCTCTCTCATTCTCTCCGGCTTCTTCTCCCAATGACACTGCATATCCGGCCGTAAACGCATATTCTGACGTATTCATTACAACTGCATCATATATTTTTCTGCAACGTATACGATATGTGTTATCGCCAGAAAACGTATTCAATTTACCTATACCACTGTTTTCTTCTCTCATCGAACGAGGAATTGCTGCACAGGAATCAGATATAAATAAGGTACGTATTCCATAACATACATCTCTTATCTGCGAAACAGTAACTAATGTATCATCCGTATCTCCAGGACGAATTTCTAACCATCTTTCTCCTTTTCTATCTGAAAATCCATGTCCACAGAACACTATAACTATATAATCATATGGTTCACCAATGTCTTTTTGAAACCTTATCTTCCTACAAAAATTATGAAAATTAAAGTTATTCTCGTACACGCTAATCTCATCGTCATCCCAAGCTCCTCCTTCTGACGAATTAAAGAATCGATAATAATTCAATCTATCTTTTTTCACATTTGGCAGGTAATTACTCATCCCTCCATCATTGATGATAATAAACAAATGTCTATTCATAATCTCTTGATTTATTGGTTAGTTCCTGATTTATGTACAAAACTCTCCAAAACAGATGGCACAAACTGCTCGCTGAAACCGGCGACGAATCCCAATGCCATATATAATGAGAGTATATGCTCGCTATTATTCAATTTCGGCAATACCAAACCGCTTTTAAGAGCACATATGACAACAAACGCAAATATTGCACCTATCGCCATCCTGGATACAGCCTCTAAGTAATGTAACCATCGTGTCCCCAAGCCTGTCATATCCATTTTGCCATATCTTGACCAAATAGAAACATATGAGCCAATCACTCCCATTACAACACCGCTTATCAACTCAAAATGTGGTCGCGATGTATAATAAAAGAACAAAGCATATAATATTCCTAATATAATTAAGCACATTGAAGCTGCTGTAAGCAACAGCCACCTTGAGCGCTCTTTATTTCGATCACTTCTATACTTTTCTGCTTCATTGATAGCCATATCTACATCATCAAAGTTTCCGGCCAAAGCTGCATTATAACCTTCTCCCAATAATTTCTTAAACGTGATGACTTCTTCCTCTGACAAATTCTGAACCGGCATTGCTTGCTCTATATTAAGTTTTGATATAGCTGCTTTTCTCCGTTGTTTGTATTCAGCACTGGGTTTATTTTCACCATCATCAATCTGCCAGTCAATATCGTTATCGGCATCAATATATACAATATAATGGTCAGCCTTAGGATGCTCCTTATCTCGATTGCTTTCACAATGAATCAAGTATTTATCCACAATGCCTCCAAACTCCTTGCGATACTTCTTTTGGTCTTCATCTAATGCCGGATACTTCTCCTCCGGAATCGTCGCGAAGATTCTATTCCACTTAGCTATTATGTATTTCGTAACACTTGACATTTGCAATTATACTATCAATTTACTATATCTTTCTTTTAATTCTTTGAAATCATTGGGGATATCAAACCTATCTTTGTTTTGAGGGAAATTCGCCAAATCAAAGAATTTATTTACTGCATCCTTATAATATTTCAGTCTTTTTTGTTTTTCCACTTTTGCAAAATCCCTGCCGAATTTTCTTCTGTTCTGCCTGTTTTTCGTAAAGCTCGGCTGTTCGTAAAACGTTTCGTCCGCACGAGTTTTTATAGCCTCTTGATTACAACCTTTATTTAAATAGTCTTGATAATTTTTATAAAATATCTCATCAATCGGAATATATCTGTATTTTGGTTCCTCATCTGATTCTGCAGTCATTAGGTTCTTATATGCTTGATAGATATCAAACGTTGTAAACAACGTCTTGTAAAATTCAGTATATCTAATCTCTATATCTGTATCATCGAGTTCGTCAAAAGAACCTATTGCTCCACAATATGGCATAAGTTCATCCATTCGAATTCCAAAGAGCACGTACAAACCTTGGCAAACTCCCAATGTAACAAACAGATTACATCCCGTTATGCGATTTATTTGCCTGAATTGTTCGCTAATTTCATCTACATTCTTACATTCATAATTTGTAAACTCTAAGCCTTCTTTATCACCGTGAATCTCTAAATGAATAATAGGTAATACTTTCTGTTGTTCGCACTCTGTCATTATGCTTTCCATACACTCATCCCATTCCTTCTCGCTATAAATAGGAATATACCGAAGATCTAAAACCGCCAACTCTCCATGTGCCGCTTTTAACGCACACATTTCGGTGTACAGGTTTTGTCCCGTTTTCGTCTCACCTTCTTTGAGAGATTCTATGATATAGAGTGTATTGAACTCAAAATGTTTCATCCTATCTCTATTTTGTTAACTATTCTCTATTTTTAGCCTTATCGGCATATATTATTAAATATCTTCCCATTCAAGCTTCATCTGTCGATTACCTGCTATATATCCACGGCATCCTCCCCGCCTAGTGTATTTTTGCGTTACATTATCAAATTTATCTATACCCGCATAAATGATGCTTTTGTTCATTGATGTAATCGCCATTGTTCTCAAATTTGTGCGAATCCATTTTGCAACGTCTTTGGCGGCTTGCGGAGTATCTAACTCAAACGTAAATATCCCCACGCCTTTCCCTCTTTCGTATATAGCATTTTTCCTCTCCATCCATCTGCCAAACTCTTGTTGGCTATTTATGTATCCTTGCCCACTAATTCGAGAATCCCCAAAATTATATACATATAGCCTTATCCGATACATTTCTTATCCTATCTTTCTCTTTTTATGTTGATTCTATTATTCCTTCAGCTTTAACTCTCATTCGCATCTCGTTAGCATTACGGACGTCACTATCTGGTGCTTTGTCCTTTTTTGACATATGTGTACAACCAAAAGCAACAATCCCTTTCGGAATTGTTGCTTATAGAAATGATAACCTTAATATAGTTTACAGCACTGCGGCTGCGCGCCTCGGCAGCGAGAGTTTCGGGAGAATGTTACGCTTGCGCTTGGATACTGTTGGTGTGATGAGGTCATCATCCAGCGCAACTGCAATCTTTGCAATCGTAGCCATCGTTAAGTTATGCGTTCCGCATAGCCAACGGCTAACTTCCGTCTCCGTCTTACCAAGTTTTTGCGCCAAGTCTTTCTGCGACATGCCTTTCTGCTCCAACAAGTCATAAATGCGGTTGGCAATCATCACTTGCATATCCACTTGTTTCTGAATCTCCGGAGTCAGATAACGTTTCCGTACCTCGTCCATAATCGGATTAATTGTGTTCATCTTGCCCTCCTTTTTTAATCGTTGATATAGAATGTTAGCGTTCCGTGCAACTGAGTGCCTTTAACAATAATCTCTTTGCGGTTCTCACGTTGACGGATTTCAAAATCAATCTTCTGCAAAGTCTCTACGCACTTGTTTAAGTACGGATCCTCTTGGTAAGTCTGCGTCTCCTTGACACCGCCATTACCCAAGATGAGCACCTTACTGCTGATGCAAAGACAGTACAAACGCAATCTTGATGACTCTAGATAAGCCGGTAAAGCACGAACTCGGTCAAACGAACGTCCTTCATACCGGAAATACCTATCCTCAGCTCCCATCCGCTTGATGGTCTCCAAACGTCCCATGATAGTACCCAAATCCTCTCCGAATTCCTCATTGTCCATATAGGCCAACAGGAACTTCTCGAACTCAGAATATTCCTCGCCTTCGAATAGCGGAGAATAGATACTAACTACATCCCCGGACTCCAGCAATTTCAGCAGTAAATCTTTGCGTGCCATGATAATTAATTTTGTTTCACGGTGCAAAGGTACTACATTTTTGTGAAACTACCAAATTTTTGGAGCAAAAAATCAACTTTTATGTTAATTTTCTTTCATTTCTATAAGTGTACACTATGTCAAAGATCTTTTTGCCGTCTTTTCAGTCCTCGGCCGGACTTGCTATCTTTGTGTTTTTAATGTTGTTCTATTGTTGGTTGTGTTGCATTTGATAAATTTCTTTTTGCAGCTCTATCTCTCGGCGAAGTTCTTCCTCCGTAGGAAGGTATACCATGCACGAACTGTCTCATCTTCTACTTGGAGGAGCGTCCGATAGTGCGTCCAACTGAGGAGAAAAGATTTTGGACTCGCCGCGTCCAAAATGTTTGGGAAGCACTGATAAAAGCGGATATACTTGTATAAACTACTGAAGTCAAAACCACTGCCATATGTTGATGTTAATTGTTTTGCAAGGTCTTGTACTAAACTTTTGCCGTACAACTCTTCACGCGTTTGATCTCCAATTAGTTCTTCTGCTATACGTCGTCCCAGATACCAGTTCCTTTGAACCAGCACATAGTTCACGGCGCGATATGCCGTGTTCCTTGCAGACTCAATAATCTTACCGGTATCCGCAAATAAGTTTCCCGTTTGAATATATCTCAGTTCTTCTGTCATTTCTTAATTGATTCTTCTTTTCATTTGTTCCAGTTTAGATTTATCCCTTCATTCCTTCATTCCTTCATTCCTTCACTCCTTCCCCCCTCTCTCCTTGACATGTCTGCCGGTCTGTGATACCTTGCGGGGGAGGAGATTTTCCATCCGAGGTGCCCTATGCAAAAGCGCGCGTTTTCCCGGCTCGCGGCGGCGCCGTCGGCCTGTCTGCTGGCCTTCTTCGCCCTGTTCGCCGTGATCAATTTCATCTACCTCCCCCGCTTCGTGGACGGGGATATCTACGCCGACATGGAGCTGGCGCGGGAGATCTGGCGGCAGAAGAGCCTCTTCCCCTCCAACTGGGTCTTCGGCAACCAATACTACACCGTGGCCACCCCGGTGCTGGCGGCGCTGTTTTACGGTCTCACCGGCAGCATGCGCCTCTCCATGGCGCTGGCCACCACGGCCATGTCCGCCCTGATCGTCTGGAGCTTCCTATGGATGCTGCGCCCCTTCGTCCGGGAGCGCTGGCTCCGCCTTGCGGCGCTGCTGCTCTTCACCGCGGCGCCCATGGCCCGGGATCTGCTGCGGGAGGATCAGGGGCAGCTCTTCTTTACCCTGGCAAGCTACTACGCCTGCTACCTGATCACCCTCTGCCTGGTCTTCGGGGACTACGCCCGGGCCGTCACCGCGCCGGAGCGGGGGCTGCGGCCGCTGCCGCTCACGCTCTCTCTCGCCCTCTGCTTTCTCACGGGGATGCAGAGCCTGCGGCAGCTCTTGATCATGGCGCTTCCCATCCTGGCTCTTGAGGGGCTGCGGGTGCTGCTGCGCCGGGCGAGAGGCGCAACGCTCCTGCGGGCGGGGGCGTACACCCTGTTTAACCTTCTGGGCTGCGGCCTGATGAAGCTGCTGCGGATCCCCGCCGTCACCATCTACGGCAGCGTGCAGCCCGGGGGCGGGAGCCTTGCGGAGCGGCTGCTGGCAGATTGGCACGCGATTCGGGGCGTCACCGGGCTGGACAGTGCCCTCTCGTCCTCCCCCAGGGCCTTCTATCTTCTTTTTGCCGCGCTGACGGCGCTGCTGGTGCCCGCGGCGGCCTGGCTCCTCTGGAAAAAGCGCCGGGAGGCCGGGGGCCTGGGGCTTCTCTGGCTCCTCTGCGCGGTGAGCCTGGGGGGCGTGCTGCTGGCCGGGCTCGCAGTGGAGATCCAGATGAGAAAAATCTATTTATTTATCTGGTATCTCCTCCTGGCCCTGAGCGGGATCCCCCTGCTCCGCGCCCTGAAGGGACGGAGGCAGGCTGCGGCGCTGCTGACCCTCTGCGCCCTGAGCCTATTAAACCTCTGGTTCAGCTACGGCTCCTCCCTGCGCCTGGCGCGGCAGCGGGATCCCGCCCCGGCCATCGCCCTCTGCGCCGACGCGGAGGCGGCGGGCTACGCCTACCTCTACGGCAACTGGGAGACCGTGCCGGCCATCGCCGTCTGGTCGGACGGCGCCCTCACCGGCGGCTTCTGCACCGAGGCGCCCTTCCAGGTGCGCAGCAGCATCAATCTCCAGGATCTCTATACGGAGGAATGCAACGACCGGGCCCTCTATGTGATCCGGGACTGGGATCGGGAGGGCTTTGAGCGCTACTGCAGCGAGATCGGCGCAGGCTATGAAGTATTCGGCGTCTACGGGGAGTGGATCGCCTATCGCTTTGACGAACAGATGATGCGGATCATCGGGGAGGGAACATGAACACCGAAGTATCCATCGTCCCCTGCGCAAGCTACGAGGACGCCGCGGCGGAGGAGGCGCTCCGCCGGGTGCTGGAGCCCATCGGCGGGCTGGATTTTGTGCGGCCCGGGATGCGGGTGGCCGTGAAGCTGAACCTGGTGGCCGCCATGAAGCCGGAGACCGCCGCCACCGTCCACCCGGCGCTGGTCTGCGCCCTGACCCGGCTCCTGCGGGAAAAGGGGGCGGAGGTGGTGCTGGGGGACAGCCCCGGCGGCCTCTTTAACGCTCCCGCCCTGCGCCGGGTCTACGAGGTCTGCGGCATCCGGGCGGCGGAGGAGTATGGCGCGGAGCTGAACCAGGACTTCTCTCAGGAGGAGGCGGACTACCCCCAGGCCACGGTGGCCAAGCGCTTCCCCTTCACCGCCTGGCTGGGGAAGGCCGACGCCGTCATCGACTTCTGCAAGCTGAAGACCCACGGCATGATGGGGCTCACCTGCGCGGTGAAGAACTTCTTCGGCTCCGTCCCCGGCACCCAGAAGCCGGAGTTTCACTACCGCTACCCCAAGCCCGAGGACTTTGCAAACGTGCTGGTGGATCTCTACGAGCACGCCGCCCCCCGGCTCTGCCTCTGCGACGCGGTGGTGGGCATGGAGGGCAACGGCCCCACCCAGGGCACGCCCCGGCCCATCGGCTGTCTGCTGGCAAGCAAGAGCGGCCACGCCCTGGATCTGGCGGCGGCAGAGCTCATCGGCCTCACGCCGGAGCAGGTGCCCACTCTGAAGGCCGCCATCGCCCGGGGGCTCTCCCCCGCCTCGGTGGAGGAGCTGCGGCTCTTCGGGGAGCTCGCGCCCTTCCGGGTGCCGGATTTCAAGACCGTGCCCGCCCAGGAGAGCGTGGCCTTCCTGCTCTTCGGCAGCGGGCGCCTGGGGAAGCTGGCCGACGCGATCGGCAACCGGATCCTGACGCCCTTCCCCAAGCTGGAGGAGGGCTGCATCGGCTGCGGCAAGTGCGCCGCCACCTGCCCGGCCAAGGCCATCACCATGCAGCGAAAGCGCCCCCGGATCGACCGGCGCAAGTGCATCCACTGCTTCTGCTGCCAGGAGTTCTGCCCCAAGGGCGCCATGCAGGTGGGCCGCCACTGGCTCCCCCGCCTGCTGGGGAAGTAGGCCGCGGCAGAGGATCGTTTATGCTGCAGAGGATTGTTTATGCGGCAGAGGATTGTTGAATAGGACGAGTGACGCAGAACGCCCCCCTGGGTAAGGGGGGCGTTTTCCCGTCTCGTAGGGGCGGCTATCAGCCGCCCGTTGGTCGTACACGGGCGCAGGTTGGCGGGCGATTCGTGAATCGCCCCTACGGGGAACGTGGGTTTGCTGCGTAGGGGCGACCCTTGTGGTCGCCCGCTTGTCGGACACGGGCGCAGGTCGGCGGGAGGGGCAAGCCCCTCCCCTACGGGGAACGTGGGTTTGCGCCGTAGGGGCGACCCTTGTGGTCGCCCGTTTGTCGGACACGGGCGCGTGTCTGCGGGCGATTCGTGAATCGCCCCTACGGGGACGGGGAGACGGGCGGCTGATAGCCGCCCCTACGAATTACCTGTTCCCTCTTCCGCCAGGAGCTTGTGCGCCCGGCAGGTCTCGATGAGATAATCCCGGAACAGGCGGATCTCCCGGCGCTGCAGCAGGCTCTTGAGGCACACGAACTGCAAACTCGCCTCCGTCCTCGGCTCCAGGGGCACCGCCGCCACGTTATAATACCGGGCGAAGGACGCCGGCCCCAGCACCACCCCCACGCCGCTGCGCACCAGGCTCATGTTGGTCTCGATGCTGTCGGAGCGGTAGATCCGCTTGAGGGTGATGCCGTAGCGGCTGCAGAGGGCCTTCAGCTGCCGATCCTCGGCGGAGTTCTCCAGGCCGGAGATCACCGTGGAGCCCTCCAGCTCCCCGATGGAGAGGCTCTCCCGCCCCGCCAGGGGATCCCGGTGCGCCAGCAGGACGCACTGCCGCTCCCGCACCAGGGGCACGCTCACATACTCGCTCTGCCCCGCCAGATAGTCCTCCGTGGGCAGACGGTCCAGCACCAGATCCACCTGCTGCTGCCGCAGGGCGCGGAGAAAGTCCATGCCCGCCTCGGTGTGGAAGGACACCTCGATCTCCGGGCGCCCGTCGAAGAAGCCCACGATGTCCGGGAACAGGCTGTTGGAGTAGACCCGGGAGCCCAGGCCGATGCGCAGCTGCTTCTTGGCGGTGGGATTGTCCGTCTGCAGCTCCTGGCAGAGCTTCTGCCAGGCGTCGATCACCGGGCGGGCCTTGCTGCAGAAGCGCTCCCCCGCCGCGGTGAGCTCCAGGCCGTAGACCGTCCGGGTGAAGAGAGCGCTGCCCAGCTCCTGCTCCAGCTTCTGGATCTGCTGGGAGATGGCCGACTGGGTCACATACAGCCGCTGCGCCGCCCGGGACATGGAGCGGCAGCTTGCCACCTCCAGCACGTACAGCGCCTGGGTCGTGGTCATGAAATCACCTTCCCTTATGGCAATTAGCTTTGCTTATACCCCTATTATAAGGAAGTGTTTTACACTTTTCAAGTCCTTTTGTAAGATAGGGTTATAAGCAATATTCCAATTTGGATGAGAAAGGAAGCACCGCTTATGGACAAGGTTCTGTATTCCGGGAACGAGGCCATCGCCCGCGGCGCCTATGAGGCCGGCGTGCGGATCTGCTCGGCCTACCCCGGCACCCCCAGCACCGAAATCTTCGAGAATCTTCCCCAGTACAAGGACGCGCTCTACTGCGAGTGGGCGCCCAACGAGAAGGTCGCCACCGAGGTGGCCTACGGCGCCAGCATCGCCGGCGCCCGCAGTCTCTGCGCCATGAAGCACGTGGGTCTGAACGTGGCCGCCGACCCCATGTTCACCGCCGCCTACAACGGCGTGAACGGCGGCTTCGTCATCGTCACGGCGGACGACCCCAGCATGCACTCGTCCCAGAACGAGCAGGACAACCGGCACTACGCCCGCGCTGCCAAGATCCCCCTGGTGGAGCCCGCCGACTCCCAGGAGTGCAAGGACTTCATGAAGGAGGCCTACAAGATCTCCGAGATGTTTGACGCGCCGGTGCTCTTCCGCACCACCACCCGCGTGTCCCACTCCAAGAGCCTGGTGACCCTGGGCGAGCGGGAAGAGCCGGAGCTGAAGCCTTATGTCCGCAATCCCGCGAAGTTCAGCTGCACCCCCGCCGCGGCCTACCGCAACCACCCCAAGGTGGAGAAAAACATGGCCGCGCTGGAGGAGTACGGCAACACCTGCTGCCTCAACAAGATGGAGATCCGCGGCCACAAGGTGGGCGTCATCACCGCCTCCATCGCCTATCTCTACGCCAAGGACGTGTTCCCCGAGGACACTTCTTTCCTGAAGCTGGGTCTCACCAACCCCCTGCCCATGAAGCTCATCCGTGACTTCGCCTCCCAGGTGGAGAAGCTCTACGTCATCGAGGAGCTGGATCCCTTCATGGAGGATCAGATCAAGGCCGCCGGCATCGACTGCATCGGCAAGGAGCTCACCGGCAAGCTGTATGAGTTCAATCCCCAGCTGCTGAAGGAGCGGCTCTTCGGCGTCAAGCCCCAGGCTCCCGATCTGGGCGTGGCCGCCGTGTCCCGTCCCCCCGCTCTGTGTCCCGGCTGCCCCCACCGCGGCTTCTTCTACACCATGTCCCGGCACAAGAACTTCATCGTCACCGGCGACATCGGCTGCTACACCCTGGGCGGCGCCGCGCCGCTGAACGCGGTGGACAGCTGCGTGTGCATGGGCGGCGGCTTCACCGTGGGCATGGGCATCGCCAAGACCCTGGCCCTCACCGGCGACCCCCGGAAGGTCTTCGGCGTGGTGGGCGCCTCCACCTTCTTCCACAGCGGCATGACCGGCGCCGCCGAGATCATCTACAACAAGG
>JAEEGH010023572.1_pt1 | contig 12506 bp, 10 predicted proteins | sample 9134181 | NCBI WGS metagenome assembly JAEEGH01 (sample SAMN16246544, study PRJNA631951) | gut metagenome | biome: gut microbiome; feature: rumen; material: DP-attached | host: Bos | place: Iran: Karaj | collected 2018-10 | reverse complement strand
GCTTTGAGTTGTCGTTTTGGTAAGAATGCCAACTCCTCTATTATGATGACCGAGGATTATGCAGGTGGAGCCAGCAAGGTTACTTTCTATGCTGCCAACTGGAGCAATGACGCGACTCCTACTGTTCAGGTGCAGTACAGTACTAATGGTGGCAGCAGTTGGACGACAGTAGGTAGCTGCACGCTTAACTCGACATGGAAACAGTATAGCTTTGAGATGAATGTGACTGCAATGTGCGTATCAAGATAGCCCAGACCGCTGGCTCGAGATTCAATATTGACGACATTGCCATCACAAGCAATAGTGGCACGCCCGTAACTAACCCGCAGATTACAGCACCAGTGAACGGCTCCACGGTAGATGTGGGCACAATTGCGCCTACTGGTACTTCGGTGAGCAAGACAATCTCGGTTAAAGGTTCTGATTTAAGCATGCCGTTAGACGTTAGCGTGAGCGGTAATGGTTTCAACGTGACCCCAGCGACCATTAGTGCCGCCAATGCCAATGTCGGTACATCCGTAACGGTGACTTACTCTTCCTCTAACCCTGGTAATGCCACTGGCACCTTGCTTATTTCCAGTGGTGAAGTGAGCGTAACAGTAAATCTTACTGCAGCCAAGGCAGTCATGCCTTATATCGCCTTTAGTGGAATTGGTGAAGTGACAGCAGAACAAGATGGAGTTTCCACTGTTGAGAGTAGTAGCGTAAGCTCAGAGAATAATACCGAGAATATTACCTTAACTGTAGCGGGTAACTTTGAACTGAGCTTGAACCGCAATACTTGGGCAAAAACCCTCACTCTCGATCCTTCAGGTGAAACGTTCTATGTCCGTTTGCAGGACACCTCAACTCCTGGAGACTATGATGGACACATTTCGGCCACAACAAGTTTGGCCCATGCGTATATTGATATTTGGGGCACGGTTTATGCCAAACAAGTACAGAATGGCGATGTGAATAAGGATGGTCATGTGTCGATTTCGGATATTACCGCACTGATCGACTATCTGTTGGGCAGTGAGGTCTCGCCATTTGATGGTGTTGCTGCTGATGTCAATCAAGACGGTAACATTTCGATTTCGGATGTGACCGCACTCATTGATATACTGTTAGCTGGTCCTTCATCTGTGATGAAACAGGAACGCTGGGATGCTGTTCCTGACGAGAATGGAATTGTTGTCTTCAATCCCATGGGCGAAGAACTTGAAGTATATGATTTTGATGCTAATTGCGTGGCAACGGTAACGTCAGCAGGAGAGAGCGTAGTATCTCTTCCAGCAGGCATCTATGTGGTTGCCGATGAAATGACATCTCGCAAAGTCGTAGTCAAGTAATAATATCAAAATGGCTTATCAAAAAAGCAGCTCTGCAATTGCAAAGCTGCTTTTTTGATGCTTTATAGTTGATGATTTTTATTTCCCGATACAGTGATATTCAAAACCGGCTTGCTGAAGTTCTTCTCCGTCAAGGATATTCCTGCCGTCAAGGATTAAGCGTCCTCTCATTTTATGCAGTAGAGTCTCGGCATTAGGCATGCGGAGCTCTTTCCATTCGGTGACCAGTATCAAAGCGTCAGCATCGGTGGCGGCATCATACATGTCTGTGGCATAGGTGACAGCGTCGCCCAAACGACGACGGCATTCGTCCATGGCGACGGGATCATAGACTTTGACGGTCGCGCCGACTTCCAATAACTTGTCGATCAACACCAGGGCCGGGGCCTCGCGCATGTCATCGGTCTCGGGCTTGAAGGCCAACCCCCACATTGCAATCGTCTTGCCCTGTAAAGCTTTCTCGTCCCCATAGTGGTTAACAAGCTTTTGGAACAATACCAGTTTCTGGTCGGCATTCACATCCTCAACAGCTTGTAGCACCCGCATGGGATAACCGTGATCGGCAGCAGTCTTTATTAGGGCCTTGACATCCTTGGGGAAACATGAACCGCCATAGCCACAACCGGCATAGAGGAATTTTTTCCCGATGCGCGTGTCGCTACCGATGCCTTTTCGCACCATGTTCACGTCAGCTCCAACCAGTTCACACAAATTGGCGATGTCGTTCATGAAGCTTATTCGAGTTGCAAGCATTGAATTGGCGGCATATTTAATCATTTCGGCCGAAGGAATGTCGGTAAAGATAAGCCTGTCGCTAACAATCATAAAGGGCTTGTAAAGGCGTGCCATAATCTTGCGGGCACGTTCAGTCTCGACGCCAACCACAACACGGTCGGGGCTCATGAAATCCTTCACGGCGTTGCCCTCTTTCAGAAACTCAGGATTACTGGCAACATCAAATTCAATGTTGCTGCCGCGCTTCTGCAATTCTTCTTGAATGGCGGTTTTGACTTTCATAGCAGTACCAACAGGCACAGTGCTCTTGGTCACCACGACAATATAGCGGTTCAAGTGCTTGCCAATGGTATGAGCCACTTCAAGTACATATTTCAGGTCTGCGCTGCCGTCTTCATCTGGTGGCGTTCCCACAGCGCTAAAGACGATATCGACGTCATTCAGAACGTCCTCGAGGCGAGTGGTGAATTGCAGCCGCCCTGACTTGGTGTTCTTGCGGACTAGTGTCTCAAGTCCTGGCTCGTAGATAGGAATTAAGCCGTTCTTGAGCATATCGATCTTGTGGCTATCGACATCCACACATGTCACATGGACACCCATTTCACTGAAACAGGTGCCCGTGACTAATCCTACATATCCGGTTCCAACAACCGCGATTTTCATTCAACAGGAATTCTTGGTTCTTTATTGGTCGCCGATATTAATTCTCTTGGTTGCCGGTGACTCCAAAGTCATGAGAAACAGCTGAGTCTTTTGGCGTGTCATCAACATAATAACCGCCACTGTCGCCACCGTAACCATAGCCATAACCATATCCGTATCCATAACCGTATCCCTTGCCATAGCCGTAGGCGTATGAGTAGTTATAGCGGGTCTTGCTCAACTTAATATCATTGATGAGAATGGTGAGGTTCTTGATCTTCCTCTCGTCGGCCAAACGCTCAAGCTCATACATGTATTGCTGTTCAACCCTACCGTCGCGAACCACATAGATTGTCAAATCGGCATATTTGTTAACAACAGCAGCATCAGCAATTAGGTTATAAGGAACGGTATCAAGAATAATCAAATCATATTCCTTCTTGAGCGTATCAATCATCTGAGCCATATACTCAGACAGCAACAATGCCGTGGGGTTGGGTGGGATGGCGCCAACACTGATGATGTCGAAGTTCTCGTGAAGCGGACCGCGATGGATGACATTGTGGATGTCGGGCTCTTTGCCTGACAGGTAGGCCGTCACACCTCTACCGTCCTGTACACCGACATACTCAGAGAACTTACCTTTACGCAAGTCAAGGTCAACTACAATTACTTTCTTGTTGACATAAGTGTATGACAAAGCAAGGTTTGCTGCTACGAAGCTCTTTCCTTCGCCAGACATGGTCGAGGTGAACTGGATGACAGTAGCGCCGTCGTCAGGCTTGTCTTGACTGGTGACAAAGTCAAGGTTGTTGCGAACAATCCTGAAGGCCTCATTCATACGGTCGTTGGATGTTTCATTAACCACAATCTCGCCAGTGACATGGTCTTTCTTTGCCGGCAATTCTCCAAGGATGGGGATATCGCAGGCCTCTTCAACCTCTCGACGTGTATGGATAGTCTTGTCAAGCGAGAAGTACCAGAATACTCCATATAGGACAAAGGCGGGAATTAATAGACCGATGAACATACCAGTTAGTACGATACGCGAAAGAGGTGCAGTGATAGGCACATTATTAGGAATAGCCGGTTCCATCACCTTGGCATTAGGCTCGGTAATGGCCATCTGCAATGCGTTTTCCTCACGTTTGTTGAGCAGATAGAGATAAAGTTGCTCCTTGATCTTCTGCTGGCGGGTCACCTCGGTGATGGCTTTCTCGTGCGAGGGGTTGGCGGTCATGCTGCTTTGTGCTTGACTCTGCATGCGTTGTGCCTGTCCCTGACGGGTGCGCAGGGTGCTCATGTAGTTGTCAAGACTGGCAAGTAGGTTTTTCTTTTGAGCAGTAAGTGAGCTGGAAAGCTCTTTCATCACAGGATTCTCGGCACTTGAAGTTGCAGAAATCTTTTGATATTCCTGCATAGCTTCGTTGTATTGATTGATTTGCCCATTGATGCCGACGTTGTTCATGCCTGAATTGGCGGGAATCAGTTCACCTGGACCCATATTTGCAATATGGCGGCGGATTTGCGAAGCCAGATTGATTTCGAGGGTTACATCCTCGGTTTGAGTAATCTGGTTCATTGTGTTGCCTTCGGAGCCCCACATGCGAGAGTTGGCTGACCCAGCAGTGAGAATTGCGACCTCGTTGTCGACACCACTCAGGTCCTTAGACAGATCGGAAACACGTTCGGCGATGAAGGCTTCGGTATTGCGTGCCACCTGGTTCATGTCGTTGATGCCCTCTTGATTGTAGGCGACAACCAGCGCATTGAGGATATCGGCGCACATCTCGGGGTTCTCTCCCCTAACGGCGAGGTTGAGTACATCACTGTGTGCATCGGCATTCTCGACATGCAATGATTTGGCAAAAGCTCTTGCTATACTTGTCGGATTAGAGATATTGACAATAACCGTGTAGTCAATGAACTGGTTTGTGAAAAGTTTCGTTTTTGTAATGGCAACGGGTCCGAAATCGGTATTGACCTTGTTGCCAAAGTGTGCCTTTTTCCACTCGCCGCCGTTCACTTTGAATTCATATTCCTCGGAACTCTTAGGAACAATGGTCAAAGAAAAACCACGTGTCACCTCTTTGAGCGGGGTAACTTGTACGGGCGTATCCTTGTAGATATTCACATCACGAAGGAACATGTGCCCATAGTATTGCACATTCAGTCCCAACGAGTTGACCACAACTTCCATTACTCTTGATGACCTGAGTTTGTGGGGCTCATTGGGTATATAGTTGACCGTGTTCAATCCCAGATCGCTGAATGTCATTGACGGAGTGCCTTGGGCACTGTCCTTGGAACGGATTAGGATCGACGATCTTGCCATATAAAACTGTGGCTTGGTTTTAGCGTAGAGGTAAGAAATGCTGGCACATACAATCATGGACAGGACAAACCAGTACCAGTTGTAGGCACATGCCATGAACAAGCGGTCCCACTTGATACCAGAGCGCGCACGTTTTTTCTTTTTCTCTTCGGCGGCCGCTTTTGCGACCAGGTCTTCTTGAATGATTTGTTGCATATCTAGTTAATTGTGTACCATATGTGTTGAATAATGTTGCCTTTAGGCGGGCTTCAGCTCGTGTTTGGGCATATTCAGGTGCAAATTTACTGTAATTAGTTTAAATGGCAATACCATATTTCAATAAAAAATAATTAAAAATGCGGCATCAAAAATAATGGCATAAAAAAAGGAGTGGAAACCGTCAATGGTTCCACTCCTTTGTGTGTCTTATTTCCTTTAAAATGAGGAATTAGTCCATCTCCTCATCAGCAGGATAACCACCCATCTCGCGGATGGCGTTCTTCAGCATCACATACTGCTGGAAGAGGTGGTTTACGGGAATTTCGTCCTTGGTGTAGTCGTGCATCGGGCTCTTGAGGAAGAAGCTCAGGAAGCGCTGAGTGCCCCAACGACCGGCGCGACGTGCCAGGTCGATGAGCAGACACAGGTCAAGGCACAACGGAGCTGCGAGGATGGAGTCGCGGCACAGGAAGTTGATCTTGATCTGCATGGGGTAACCCATCCAGCCGAAGATGTCGATGTTGTCCCATCCCTCCTTGTTGTCGTTGCGGGGAGGATAGTAATTGATGCGGACTTTGTGGCAGTAGTTGCTGTACAGGTCGGGCTGGTTGTCGGCAACGAGGATTGATTCGAGAGTCGAGAGCTTGCTGACCTCCTTGGTGCGGAAGTTTGCGGGCTCGTCAAGTACGAGACCGTCACGGTTGCCCAGGATGTTGGTCGAGAACCAACCATTCAGACCCAGCATACGGGTGCCGATGATGGGAGCGAAACCGCTCTTCACCAGGGTCTGGCCAGTCTTGAAGTCCTTGCCAGCGATGGGCATCTGCTTCTTCTCGGCAAGTTCCCACATAGCGGGAATGTCAACGGTGGTGTTGGGGGCACCCATTACGAAGGGAGCATCCTCCATCAGTGCTGCATAGGCGTAGCACATTGAGGGAGCAATCTTGTCCACAACATTGTCCTTCATAGCCTGCTCCAAATCGGCGAGCTTGCCATGGTACTTCATGTCGGGCTCAACGTAAATTTCGGTCGATGCGGCCCAAAGAACAACCACGCGGTCAACACCTGTGTTCTTCTTGAAGTCGCGGATGTCCTGACGGATCTGCTCAGTCATGTCCCAGCGGTCCTTGCACTGCTTCACGTTGTCACCATCCAGACGCTTTGCGTAGTTAACGTCGAAAGCAGCCTTCATGGGCTTAATCTTCAGCAGTTCGTCCTTAACGGGATTGATGTCCTTCTCCTTGAGTACCTCAGCCTTGATAGCGCTTTCATAAGCGTTCTCGGGGAAAACGTCCCAAGCAGCGAATTCGATGTCATCGAGTGAGGGCATCGATACGATCTCATTATAATGTAAATACTTCTTGTCTGCGCCTTTTCCAATGCGGATTTTGTCATACTGAGTCATGCTACCTACGGGCTTTGCAAGACCCTTGCGGATCATCATAACGCCAGTCATGAACGTGGTGCTCACAGCACCCAATCCTACTACCATAATACCTAACTTGCCGGTAGCGGGCTTAACGATTTCTTTTGCCATAATCTTTATAAAACAGTTAATGTTTAAGTTGTTATCAAAGCTTGTTAAAAATGACACCAATATAAGGGTCGTGTCTTTTGCCGAAGTTTGCTCTCGCAAAAAACGGCGCTAAATTACAGTCTTTTTTATAAACGGAAAACTAAATAATTAGTAAATTATATATAAAAAAATTAAAAATCGGGCAAAACATATAAAAGATGCAAAATAGACTCCAATTCGACCGCATAATGTTAATTTAGGTTAACCACACATCTGCATTTTTGCAGACATAAAAGGGTGTTTTTTGCGTTTTTGCTGCCACTCTTGGCTGTGATAACATTTTTTTAGAAATCAAGAATGGTCAGCCGTTTTGACGTAAATGCGGGACAGGTTTATGACGGGTTACTCCTGTAAGAAAGCTTCGGCCGTTGCAATGTCTCCAGCATGATCTACATCCACGATTTTCTCGATGCTGAAAGCCTGCAGTTTGTGCCCTGCCTCGATGAGTGCGCGCTGGAAATTGCGCATCCGGCTAATGCCCTTTTCGATGCACATGTCGAGCACTTCAAAGGCTTTATCGGTCATGGAATATACTCCGCCAGATACGTATTTGGCGCCTTCCCAACCCTTGTCGCGGAATGCGGTAATGTTCATCTGCTCATCAACTTCGACCCACAGGGGCTTTTCGTCATCGACAAATGGCGTGACTGCCCACATGCCGTCGTGAGTCTCGTCTTGTTCGAAGGCTTGGATGTACTCTTTGAAGTCCTGCTCCCTGAAAATTGTGTCGACTGTAGTGAGGCAGAATTTTCCCTGGGGAATGACTCGGCACAGATGCCACAGGCTGTGCATTGAACTTGGGGTGGTCTGGACTACAAGGTGGAGAGGAACAGGCAGTTCAAGGCCCTCAAGGTACTCGCGCACCTCAGTCATGTGTTCGTTAACGATGATGCTGATGCTCTCCGCGTTACATCTGAGCATGATATTGATGAGTCTTCCTATCATGGGCTCGCCTTGCAGTTCAACCAGCGGTTTGGGCTTGGCGATGCCTTCTTGTGCCAGTCGCGAGCCTTCGCCCGCGGCGATTATTGCATAGTTCATTGTCTGTTGTTTTGCTGAGTTATACCTAAATATTGTTGGCTAGAAACGTTCTATCCAATCCGTGACTTGCGTAACACGGGTGATGGTGTTGGGATGGGTTTGTTTGTCCTCATCTTCGGTCCATCCTTTGCCTTTGAGCCAAAGTACATGGCAGCCGAGCTTCTCGGCGGGTTCGATGTCTTTGCGCAGACTGTCGCCCACCACAAGAACCTCATGGGGATCGAGTTCTAATGCGTCTACTCCTAGCTTGAATAGGGTGGGGCTGGGCTTGCGCACCCCAACGACAGCGCTTTCGATGATGCCCTTAAACAAGTGGCGGATGCCATATGCTCGTAGCACCTCGTCGATGTTACCGTAAAAATTGCTTACAAGCATCATCGGGAATCGATCATGTAGCATCTCAAGCATGGGCCGGGCCTCATTGATGCATTCTAGGGCTGCTTGGTCGCAATATTCGGCTACGCTATCGATCCAGCGTTGGCGGGTGTCTTCGTCTGGCTGTTGGGGCAAAAAGGAGATCTCCAAAGCTACTTTTTTGAGTAGCAGGGTATGGAAATCGTCCTGGGGTAGAATTATTCGCTCGCGAGCAAGTGCGCGTTCTCCTTCGACATAGGCGGTGCGGAAAGTTTCCTTGTCGATGGGCGCTCCTGCTTGGCAATAACCTTGCCACAGTACTTCGCTCCAGTGCACACCACGGCTGTCCAATGTGCCGCCGTAATCAAAGATGATTCCTTTTATCATGGCTGCTGGGCGAATTAATCCTCCTTGGTCAGGTCGAGTTTCACGTTGTCGCGTCCGCGGTCCTGGAAAAGTTTGGGCAATGGATTCTGTTTTGCTTCATCATAGCGGATGCGGTTGCGGTATACGTCAATGGCCGTGTAAATGGCATGGCGCATTGATGACTCGTTAGCAATTCCTTGGCCGGCAATGTCGTAACCGGTGCCGTGGTCGGGGCTGGTGCGTACGATGGGAAGGCCGGCGGTGAAATTCACGCCTTCGTCCATAGCGATGGTTTTGAAGGGGGCGAGACCTTGGTCGTGGTACATTGCGAGCACGCCGTCAAAACGGCGGTAGTGCCGGGCACCAAAGAAGCCGTCTGCAGCATAGGGGCCGAAGCTCTGTATGCCTTCTTCGTCGAGAGACTGTTGAATGGCTGGCATGATGATGTCGTGCTCTTCTGTGCCCAGGATACCGTTCTCGCCAGCGTGGGGGTTGAGCGACAGCACGGCGATGCGGGGGCCGTCAATATTGAAGTCGCGTTTCAGTGATGCATTGAACAGGCGCAGTTTCTCGCGTATGCCCTCGATGCTTAATGCTGTGGGCACCTGTGACAGCGGTAGGTGGGTGGTTGCTAGTGCCACGCGCAATCCTGAAGTGCACATAATCATGAGCGCTCTGTTTCCGTCTCCTGCTGCGCTCTCGAGGTACTCTGTATGTCCAGGGAAGTGGAATTGTTCGCTCTGGATGTTGTCTTTGTTGATGGGTGCCGTGACAAGTACGTCGATAAGGCCTGTTTTGAGGTCGCGTACGGCAGCTTCCAGCGCAAGGAACGCAGCTGTTCCTGCTTGCTTGCTGGGGTGACCCAGTTCTACCTTGATTTCCTGATCGATGCATTCCACTAGGTTGGGCATGTTCTCCTTGATGCGGTCTGCGCTCTTGGTGTGGTTGAGTTGAAATCCCGGCACGTTGCACGCGTTGCGGTGGTAGCTGACCACCTTGCTGGAGCCGTAAATCACAGGAATGCACAGGTCCATCATCTCAGGAGTGGCAACGGCTTTAATGGCAACTTCGATGCCGATTCCGTTGGTGTCGCCGATGGTGATGCCGACTTTCAGTCGTTGGTTATTGTTTTCGCTCATTTGGTGTTGTCTATATTTTCTTAATGTATTTTCATCGTTTTCAACGTGCAAAGGTACATCATTATTGCAAATCCTGCAACCTTGCGTCGACTGTTTGTTGTCAAGACGCATGAGGCAGGACCATGAAAACCAAGTTTTGTTATGGGTTATTTGAGTGGGCTGGGGTGTGGACTTGTGGCCGAAAACCTTTTGTAGACCAGATGGTGTAAAATGCTAAGTACGAGCACCGAAATGACATAGATAGCTACCATAGCGGCAACCCCGATGTCGCAGTTGTTCAGTGCTTTATAAAGTACCATTCTCATGAATGGGTGAATCACAAAAATACTGGCCGAGATTATGCCAATGGCATTGATGGCCTTGAGGTTTAACAGTAAAGTCAGGCTGCCGAATAACAGGGTGGTGCTTACTTCGGTGAGCGGTGTCAATTCCTTGATCGTCAGGCAGAAGAATAAGGCGACTAAGGAAACAGGGCATAAGATTGCCAACCACCGCTTGGACGGTTGCCATCGCGTCCTTGCCGCTATCATGCCAAACAGGAATGGGGCGCCCCAACCGATGCAGTTTTGTCTGAACCACCACATCGTGTCGTCGTTAGTATTGTAGAGGAAAAAGTAGTGGAGCGCTAGAGTGCACAATATCAGCCCTGCCAACCAGTTTGTTTTCCATTTTCGAACGAATAAAAATACTAAATAAAATTGCAAGATAACACCAAAGAACCAGTATACTCCTGGCTCGATGACGAACTGATTATTTCCATAGCTCAGGAAGTTGATCGTGAAGGTCAGTTGGGCTATTATCGACTGCCAGTTGTGAGGCTCTCCGCACCAGTAATCTTGTACCACAACATACAGTAAATAAACAGGAATGAGCAATATCCACAGCTTGACCAAGTGGTGACGGATGAAATGTGATGTGTTGACGTTTCCATTGCCATATTTTCGCATCAGTCCGTATCCGCTGACGAACAGGAACAGGGCGACTCCAATCCAACCGGTAAATGAAAAAATATGCCAAATTGATGGTTGGGAAGTGGCCATGCTAATGAAGTCGGCTGTGGCTGCTGGAGAATAGGCCATCTCGTTACAGTCCATGCCCATGATATGGTCCACAAAATTGTGAATCATGATCAGCAGGATGGCATAACCTTTCATGCTGTTGCATTGTTCGCGTGTCAGCTCCATATCTTCTTGAGTGTCAGTGCCACATGAAAAAACACTCTCGCGGCGTCTTGACAGCGCAAAAATACTGCGATTTCTTGCAATGACAATCATTTGTGCTGTTTTATTTGCTAAGGCCTGATTTTTTCGGCTGCAAACTTGTGCATGTCGGTAGAAAAAGGTACTTTTGCAAGTTGAAACTATGCGCGGCAATCGCCCTAATCATGGGCATGGAAGCCACTGCGCATTGTGACATAAAGAGGTAACTCGCTGATAATGACTACTGCGATAGTGTCGCCAGCATTGCCTACTCTCCACTGGTTCGCCAGGTCCACAAGACCCGGTGACCCCCGTTTTATCTCCAACTGACGAAAGCGATGAATAAGGATTTGATTACTGTGACTTCCCCTCTGTTGCCCGACCTTGACGACTTCAACCAGATGCTCCGCGAGATTTGGGACAGCAAGTGGATTACCAATAATGGTAGTTTCCATCAACGGCTTGAACAGGCGCTGTGTGAATACCTCAAGGTGCCTTACATCAGCCTGTTCACTAACGGCACGCTGCCGCTCATCACGGCGCTGCAGGCCCTCAACATCAGTGGCGAGGTCATCACCACGCCTTACAGCTTCGTGGCAACTACCCATTCGTTGTGGTGGAACGGCATCAAGCCCGTCTTTGTCGACATCGATCCCGCCACGGGTGGCATTGACCCCGACCGCATCGAGGCCGCCATCACGCCGCGCACCACGGCCATTATGCCGGTGCACGTCTATGGCAAGCCCTGCCGCACCCGCGAAATCCAGGACATCGCCGACAAGTACGGTCTGCGCGTCATCTACGACGCGGCCCACGCTTTGGCGTCGAGGTCGACGGCAAGAGCATCCTCGAGGAGGGCGACATGGCCACGCTGAGTTTCCATGCCACCAAGGTGTTCAACACCGTCGAGGGCGGAGCGCTCGTCGTGCGCGATGCCAAGATGAAGTAGCGCATCGACTACCTCAAGAATTTCGGCTTCAAGGGTGAGACCGAGGTAGTTGCCCCCGGCATCAACGGCAAGATGGACGAGATCCGTTCGGCCTATGGCCTGCTCAACCTGCAGCAGGTCGACAAGGCCATCAGCGCGCGCCGCCAGGTTGCTGTCCGCTACCGCGAGGCGCTGCGTTCCGTCGAAGGCATCACCTTCTGGGACGATATGCCCGGCGTGCGCCACAACTACGGCTACTTCCCCGTCTTTGTCGACGCTGAGCGCTACGGCCGCACGCGTGACCAACTCCACGACCTGCTGCGCGAGCACGGCATCCTCGCCCGCCGCTACTTCTATCCGCTCATCAGCAACTTCTCCACCTACCGCGGCCTGCCCAGCGCAGCCCGCGAGAACCTGCCCAACGCCACGCGCATGGCCGACTCGGTCATCTGCCTGCCCATCCACCACCTGCTCACCGATGCCGATCTCGAGCGCATCCTCGACATCGTCATCTACCGCTGATATCCTGTCCCCCTGTCCAACTCATGGCCGCCGCAGTCAAGCAACGCGAGAGCAACATCGAACTCTTCAGGATTGTCCTGATGCTCATGATCATTGCCCACCACTACGTGGTCAACAGCGGCGTCGAGCGACTCTAT
>JAEEGH010023571.1_pt1 | contig 12506 bp, 14 predicted proteins | sample 9134181 | NCBI WGS metagenome assembly JAEEGH01 (sample SAMN16246544, study PRJNA631951) | gut metagenome | biome: gut microbiome; feature: rumen; material: DP-attached | host: Bos | place: Iran: Karaj | collected 2018-10 | reverse complement strand
TATGTACTATGTTTATGAAGGCCTGTCAATTATTCTACAAAGCCCTATTATTCAAATAGATGGGCAAGAGAGAGCTATCATAACCGGAAGAGATTCCCTCCGCGAAACACTCGATAATGGTTATTATCATCTTTCTCCCTATCTTTCAAACAATACCATTTATCGGATTGCAGACTCGTGTTTCTTGGAAAAAGGGAAAACTTACTATCCAATACAAAGGAACATCTCTAGTAAAGGATTTAATGTGGAGCTTTTTAGAAAAGCCTCATTGCTTTCGTCTCTATTTGATGGAAGCACTCGCTACGAGGCATTGTTCTCTGTGGTTTTGACGCCAAAAAAGTTGTATAAAAAAATAGCTCTTGAACAAGGCGTTATTATTGCCGATAGGCCCCATTCAAAAAGAAAGCCATTCTATGGGACACTCCCTGATACAATTATATCAAGGCCTTTCGTGCTACCGAAAAGATTATCCACATACTATACCAGCATAGAGGGACGATACTATTTAATCCCAGATTGTTACTGGCGAGATGATGATTCTATTGAATTCGAACCTATTGAAATACTAAACATTTTACCTTCTGAAACGGATAGTCTTGTTACTACGATTAACGGGTATCCTGTTTTTAAGATAGATCTGGATGGCATAAAGATGCAGATTCTACTAACTAAGAAGTGCTCTGAGGATTTCAACGGAGAGATAGCCTATTCTGGCCATCTATTAAAGGCGGAATAACGGACGCCCTTCCCGACGCCGCCCTCCCCGGTGACCGATATTCGCAGGGATTTGTTACCTTTGCGTGATTGGTAACGGAAGGTATGGCACTGTTCGTCGATACACATTCGCATATCTATGACGAGGCGTTTGCCGAGGACCGCGAGGCGGCGCTGGCGCGCTGCGTGGCGGCGGGGGTGACGCGGCTCGTGCTGCCGGGCATCAATGCAGCGGCACACGGTCCCCTGTGCGAATGCGCCGATGCCCATCCCGAAATGATGTTCCCCTGTATCGGCCTGCATCCCACGGAGATCGGTGAGAACTGGGAAGCGGAGATGGCCTTCCTGCGGGCGCATTTGCACGAACGGCGGTTCTACGCCATCGGCGAGATCGGCCTGGACGAATACTGGTCCACCGAGTTCCTCGACCTGCAGAAAAGGCTTTTCGCAGAGCAGATCGAGATCGCCGCACAGGAGGACCTGCCCATCATTATCCACAGCCGTGAGGCCACGGAAGACATTTTCCGGGTGCTGGAAGAGACCAAAGGAGTGCCCGTGCGAGGCGTCTTTCACGCCTATTCCGGGAGTTACGAGACCTATAAACGCTGCCTGAAATACGGAGATTTCAAATTCGGGATCGGCGGCGTGCTCACCTACAAAAAGGCGGGTATCGCGGAGGTGGTGACGCGGATGTCGCCCGACGACTGGGTGCTCGAGACCGACTGCCCCTGGCTGACCCCGGTTCCGCACCGCGGCGAGCGCAATGAGAGCAGCTACGTTCCGCTGGTGGCGGAAAAGCTCTCCGCGCTGACCGGAATCCCCCTTGAAACGATTGCCGAACGGACCACGGCGAACGCCGAAAAACTGTTCGGGCTCAATAATTTACCGCTATGAAACCTTCGATTCTCCTGATCTACACCGGAGGCACTATCGGGATGAAACAGGATCCCGAAACCGGCCACCTGAAGCCCTTCGATTTCACCCAGATTTCGGAGGAGGTGCCGGAACTGGCCAAGTTCGGATATCATATCGAATCGCTCTCTTTCAACCCAATCATCGACTCGTCGGACGTCCGGCCTGCCTTCTGGGTGAAACTGGCGGAAATCATCCGGGACCACTACGAGCAGTTTGACGGATTTGTGGTGCTGCACGGGACGGATACGATGGCCTATTCCGCTGCAGCCCTGAGCTTTATGCTGGAGGATCTGGAGAAGCCGGTCATCTTCACCGGAAGCCAGTTGCCGATCGGGATGCTCCGCACCGACGGACGCGAGAACCTGATCTCCGCCATCGAGATCGCCTCGGCCAAGGGGGCCGACGGTCACGCGCGGGTTCCGGAAGTCTGTATCTGCTTTGACAGCAAGCTCTTCCGCGGGAACCGGACCGCCAAGCTCAACGCTGAGGATTTCGGCGCTTTCTCCAGCCCGAACCTGCCGCCGCTGGCCGATGCCGGCATCCACATCCGCTTTGACGATGCGCTGATCCGCCGTCCCGCGGTGTGGGGCAAGTCGCTCAAGCTGCACACCGCCATGGGCGCCGATGTCGCCATCCTGAAGATCTTCCCGGGCATGAGCCGGGCCTATGTCCGCTCCGTGCTCTCCGCCGAAGGGCTGCGGGCCGTGGTGCTCGAAACCTATGGCTCCGGCAACGCGCCGGCGCTCGACTGGTTCCTCGCCGAATTGAAAGCGGCCGCCGGGCGCGGCATCATCCTGGTCAATGTCACCCAATGCCCGGCCGGCAGCGTGGACATGGACGCCTATGCCAACGGTGCCATTCTCAAGGAGGTAGGCGTTGTCAGCTGCCACGACATGACCTGCGAGGCGGCGCTCACGAAGCTCTGCGTCCTGCTGGGAGAGGACCCCGACAACGCCGTGGTCAAGCACCGGATTTCCGAAAATTTACGCGGAGAAATTTCAAGCGAACGTTAGTATTTCCGATTTTTTATTGTAAATTGCGGATTATTTTGAGCCTGCAAAGGCTCCCGATTGGAAAAATAACTATTTAAAACATTGTTTAATAACTAATTACAAAAACACCTATGAAAAAATTTTTCATGTTTTTGGCAGTGGTTGGCGTAATGTCAATTTCTGCTCAGTTCCAGGCTAACGCACAGGATGCACAGGTTGATCCTGCTGCTACCGAACAAGTAGCCGCAGCTGCCGACGACGCTGTTGCTGTCGCTCCCGCAACGGAAGAAGTCGTTGACCCGTTCGCAGCCGGCAAGAGCGACGAGCCTCTCCACCAGCAGCTGAAGAAACTCTTCATCGATGGTGGTGCAGCCTTCATGTCGTTGGTTCTGTTGTGCCTTATCCTCGGTCTGGCTATCGCTATCGAGAGAATTATCACCCTGAGCCTCGCGCAGATCAACACCAAGAACTTTGGTGAGAAGATCGAAGAGAAGATCAAAGCCGGTGACTATGACGGTGCGCTCGACATCTGCCGCAATACCCGTGGCCCGGTGGCAAGCATCTATTATCAGGGCTTGCTCCGCGTGAAGGAAGGCCAGGATATCGAAAACATCGAAAAATCCATCATCTCCTACGGTTCCGTCCAGATGGGTGCCCTCCAGAACGGTATGACCTGGATCTCCCTCTTCATCGGTATCGCTCCGCAGTTGGGATTTATGGGAACCGTCCTCGGTCTGATCGAAGCCTTCAACGCAATCGAGGTTGCAGGTGATATCAGCCCGGCACTGGTCGCAGGCGGTATGAAGGTCGCCCTCATCACCACCGTCGGCGGTCTGGTCGTTGCCATTATCCTCCAGCTCTTCTACAACTACCTCATCCAGAAGATTGATTCCATCGTCGTCGATATGGAGAACGCTTCCATCGACCTCGTTGACACCCTCGTCAAATACAGAAAATAATTTCCCGGGCTTATGAAAAAAATGAAACTCGTTGAGATCGTACTGCTCGTCGTCTCGGTCGTCGTCTTCATCATCGCCTTTGTCGGTATCAAGAATATCGACTCCCCGATGCTGAACGTCTACCTGGGCTGGGTGTACATCTTGATGGCTTGCGCTCTTGTTGCGACGCTTGCATTCCCGCTCGTGAATGCATTCAAGAACAAGAAGAGCCTGATCAAGCTGCTTGTCCTTATCGCAGCCGTGGTTGTGATATTCGGCGGTGCTTATCTCATTGCCCCGGGTTCTCCTGTGGAGATGAACAACGAAGTTCCCGCCTCCCAATTCAAATTCGCTGATACCGCCCTGTATGTGGTGTACCTCTTCGTAGCCGGCGCTTTCATCGCCCTGCTCTGGAGCGGCATCCGCAAGGCAATCAAAAAATAGTTATTTGGTATGGCATCAAAAAAGACTCCTGAAATCAACGGCTCGTCAATGGCGGATATCGCTTTCATCGCGCTGATATTCTTCTTGATGGTGACCACGATGGACAAAGAGGAAGGTCTCTCGAGACGTCTTCCCCCGCTGCCTGCTGAGGATCAGAAGGTAGAGGACCAGAAGGTCAACCGCAGAAATATCATCCAGGTGAAGATCAACGCCAGTGACCGTTTGTTTGCCGGAAATGAACCGATGGATGTCAGCCAGCTGAAAGACAAAATCAAGGAATTCCTGACGAACCCCACCAACGATCCGAATCTTCCCGAAAAGGAAGACATCGATATCGAGGGAATCGGCACGGTCAAGAAATCGAAGGGTGTCATCTCCCTGCAGAACGACCGCGGTACCACTTACAGCAAGTATATCGCCGTTCAGAACGAGTTGATCAAGGCGATCAACGAAATTCGTGATGACTTCTCGATGCAGCATTACGGCAGGGTGTTCAACCGCCTGACCTCGGAACAGCAGGATCTGGTCCGTAAGGCAGTGCCGCAGAACATCTCCGAGGCCGAACCGAAAGACGTCAAGAAAAGATAGGAGGATTCAGTATGGCAAAATTTGTTAAGAAAGGCAAAGGCGGCATCCCGCAGCTCAATACTTCGTCGCTTCCCGACATCGTGTTCATCATTCTGATGTTCTTCATGGTGTGTACGAACATGCGACAGGGTGAGCACAAGGTCAAGGTGACCATGCCGCAGGCATCCGAGATCGCCAAGCTCGAGCGCAAGGACCTCGCATCCTATATCTATATAGGTACGCCGCTGATGCAGTACGCTGCACAGTACGGTACCGAGTCCCGCATCCAGCTGAATGACTCTTTCCGGACCATCGACGATATCCGCGACTTCATCGCTTCGGAGCGTGAAAACCTCAGTGAGGTGGACCGTCCGTTCATGACCGTCAGCATCAAGGCTGACCAGGATACCCGCATGGGTATCATCACCGATGTCAAGCAGGAACTCCGTCGCTGCTCCGCACTGAAGATTATGTACGGCGCCACCAAGGGCGGCAAAGTTCAATAATCGACGCTGAAAGGAAGAAGGGTGGCCGCAGCGTCACCCTTCTTTTTGTTTTTTAATGACTGCTTTTTTCAGATGAAAAAAACTACCAGTATCCTCGTCATTGTCCTGGCGGCCACGCTGATGACAACCGGCTGCAGCAGCAACAAGGCGAAGTATGTTTTCTACTTTATCGGCGACGGCATGGGTTTCTCCCACGTCTCGCTGGCTGAAGCTTACCTGGCGCAGGAGCGGGGTGACGCATGCGCGCAGGATCCTTTGACTTTCACCCAGTTCCCCGTATTGGGCATGGCGACCACCTACTCCGCCAGCAACCCGATCACCTGCTCTTCAGCAGCCGGAACCGCCCTCGCAACGGGCACCAAAACCAAGAATCACATGCTGGGCATGGATCCCGATTCCCTGCCTCTGAAAAGCATAGCCTACACCATCCATGACGCCGGTTACAAGGTCGGTATCATGACCACGGTGGGCATCAACCACGCAACTCCCGCTGCCTTCTACGCGCACAACGTGAGCCGCAGCGACTATTACCCGATCGGGCTCGAGATGATTGAATCGGGCTTTGAATTCTTCGGCGGCGGCGGTTTCCTGCACCCGACCGGAAGCCCCAAGCTGGAGGAGCCGCTCCCCTCGCTCGACGGGATCGCCGAGGAGGCCGGTTACACCTTTGCCCGCGGCCTGGACGAGTTCGCGCAGAAGAAATGCGACAAGATCATCCTGACCCGCCCCGAGAACTGGGACGGCGCGCTGCCCTACCGTTTTGGCTGCGCGGAAGGCGAACTGAACCTGGCCCAGGTGGTCGATGCCGCCGTCCAGGTGCTCGAAAAGGGGCGCAAAGGGTTCTTCCTGATGGCGGAAGGCGGTCTGATCGACTACTCCGCCCATAGCAACAACACCCTCGCCACCATCTTCGAGACGCTCGATTTCGACCAGGCGGTTGCCGTGGCATACGAATTTTACAAAAAGCATCCCAAGCAGACGCTGATCGTCGTGACCGCCGACCACGAAACGGGCGGAGTCAGTCTCGGCCGCGAGAAGGGGTACCGGTTTGACCTGACCGTACTGGATGAAATCGAAACCAACGAGTCTTCCAACGACGTCGAACTGTACATGACGACCAAGGCCGTTCAGGAGGAGTATTCGGAAAAGGCACACATCGGCTGGACCACCGGTTCGCATACGGGCGGTGCCGTTCCCGTCTGGGCCGTGGGCGTCGGCAGCCAGCTCTTTGCAGGCCGCCAGGACAATACCGACATCCCGCGCAACATCTGCAAGGCGATGGGGATCAAATTTTAATGTAATTGATTGAGAATGATTAAGAGAATCAAGGAAATATTGGGTGAAAAGCCGGGATGCGACGTCCTGGTGAAGGGCTGGGTCCGCACCAAACGCGGGAACAAGAACGTGGCGTTTATCGCCCTCAACGACGGCTCTACCATCAACAACCTGCAGGTGGTCTGCGACCTTTCCGCGTTCGATGAGGAACTGCTGAAACAGGTGACCACCGGCGCCTGCCTGGCCGTGACCGGTCCGCTCGTGGAATCGGTGGGCAGCGGTCAGGCCGTGGAGGTCCAGGCCCGCACGATCGAAGTGCTCGGCACCGCCGACCCGGAGACCTATCCCCTGCAGAAAAAGGGCCACAGCATGGAGTTCCTTCGTGAGATTGCCCACCTGCGCCCGCGCACCAATACCTTTGGCGCGGTGCTCCGCATCCGCCACGCGATGGCCTTCGCCATTCACAAGTATTTCAACGACCGCGGATTCTTCTACCTGCACACGCCGCTGATCACCGCCTCCGACTGCGAAGGCGCCGGCGAGATGTTCCAGGTGACGACCCTCGATCCGGAGAATCCGCCCCGCGGCGAAGACGGCAAGATCGACTACAGCCAGGATTTCTTCGGACGCCACACCTCGCTGACCGTCAGCGGCCAGCTGGAAGGTGAGCTGGGTGCCACCGCCCTGGGCAACATCTACACCTTCGGGCCCACCTTCCGCGCCGAGAATTCCAACACGCCGCGCCACCTGGCCGAGTTCTGGATGATCGAGCCCGAAATGGCCTTCTACGACGTCAACGACCTGATGGATCTTGAGGAAGAGTTCATCAAATATCTCGTGCAGTACGCCCTCGACAACTGCCAGGACGACCTGGCGTTCCTCAACAAGATGATCGATCCCGGCCTGATCGAACGGCTGAAGCAGGTCGTGTCCACGAAATTCGTGCGCCTGACCTACACCGAAGGCATCGAGATCCTCAAGGCCAGCGGCCAGCAGTTCGAGTTCCCGGTGGAATGGGGCGTCGACCTGCAGAGCGAACACGAGCGTTACCTCGTGGAGAAGCATTTCGGCAAGCCGGTGATCCTGACCGACTACCCGAAAGACATCAAGGCCTTCTATATGAAGCAGAACGACGACGGAAAGACCGTGCGCGGCACCGACGTGCTGTTCCCGAAGATCGGCGAGATCATCGGCGGCAGCGAGCGCGAATCCTCGCTCGAGAAACTCAACCGCCGTATCGAGGAACTGCATATGGACACCACCAACCTCTGGTGGTACATCGACACCCGCCGTTTCGGCTCCTGCCCCCACAGCGGCTTCGGCCTCGGCTTCGAGCGCCTGCTCCTCTTCGTCACCGGCATGGCCAACATCCGCGACGTCATCCCGTTCCCCAGAACGCCCAAAACCGCAGATTTTTAAAATAATAAGATGAGAAGTATCTCTTTCAAGACCGTCTGCGCCCACGCAGTCGTGAGTGGGAGGGGCCCGTCGGAACGATGGGAGGGATAGGACCGGAGGTCCGTAGTCTTGAAAGAGATACTTCTCATCGCAAAGAATTATCTTTTATATGTTGATCATCGGCATCGCAGGCGGCTCCGGCTCCGGAAAGACGACCGTCGTTCGGGAGATTGCCCGTAGAATGTCTCCGCACGAGCACGTGACGGTCATTCCGCAGGACTCTTACTATAAGGACCAGGGACATCTCTCCATGGAAGAGCGCCAGGCCCTGAACTTCGACCATCCCGACTCCATCGACTGGGACCTGCTCGTGCAGCAGCTCCGGGAGCTGAAGGCGGGGAAGGCCATCGACCAGCCCACCTATTCCTACATCACCTGCACCCGGCAGGCGGAAACGGTGCACGTGGAACCTTCCGACATCATCATCGTCGAAGGCATCCTCATCTTCACCTGCAAGGAACTGATGGACGAACTCGACATCAAGGTCTTCGTGGATGCCGACGATGACGACCGCCTGATGCGCGTCATCACCCGCGACATCGTGGAGCGCGGCAAGAACGTGGAATGGGTGATCGACCGCTATACCAAGACGGTCAAGCCGATGTACCTGCAGTTCATCGCCCCGAGCAAGCGCTACGCCGACATCATCGTGCCCCAGGGCGGCCATAACAAAGTGGCCATCAACGTGCTGCTTTCCGGTATCCGGAAAATGGCCAAAGAAAAGGAGCAGGAATAATGAAATGGTGGGGTGGCCGGAATCAGGAGGACCGGGTCGGTTTCTACACGACCCTGGTCTTTCATTTGGCGATTCTGGTCATCTTGCTCGCTTTCTCCGTCGGCCGTGTCGCCACGCAGGAACAGTCGTTCGTCCTGGATTTCACCAAACAGGAGGAGCTGGAAAAGCTCCAGAAGGAGATTGAACTCAAGGAAGAGGTGAACAAAAACCTCGAGGACCTGCTGGCCCGCCAGCCGCGTGAGCGCATCCGCAACGTGGCGGTCGACGCCGGCAGCAAGCTGCGCGACGACCGTTTCAAGAACCCGTCGGAAGTCTACGACGAGGCGCGCGAGCTCCAGCGCAAGCTCGACGCTTCGCGTCGCGATGCGCTGGCGCAGCAGGCCAAGGAGGAGGCGGTCGACCTGGGCCCGCAGAAAGGGGAGGAGTCGTCCGAACCCGCCCCGGCGTACCAGGGGCCGTCGGTCATTTCCTATGAATTGGACGGCCGCAAGGCGTTGAACCTGCCTGTCCCGGCCTACAAAGGCTATGGGGCTGGCGACGTGATGGTCGACATCGAAGTCAACCCGGCCGGCCGGGTGACGGCGGCAAGGGTCCGCCCCGAAGGTTCGTCGGCCGATGCGTCGCTCCACGCCTTCGCCATCGACGCCGCCAAACGATCCCGTTTCTCCGCATCCACCGACGCCGGCAAGACGCAGGCCGGGTGGATTCTCTATAGATTTATCGCCCAATAGTATTCTTTCAACCTGAACCATGAAACCTGAAATCGAAGCCGCCATCGACAGCATCAATGTAACGATGAATGCGGGGGGCATGAACACCATCAACATCGTCCTCGCTTTCGTGATGTACGGCGTAGCCCTGGGCATCAAGCCCCACACCTTCGTTGAAGTTTTCGAGAAACCCAAGTCCGTCATCCTGGGCGCGTGCTGCCAGCTCATCCTGCTGCCGCTGCTCACCTTCCTCCTGGCCCTGCTGATGGACAGCGTGGGCTGGATCTCCTGGACGATGGCGCTGGGTATGATCCTGGTGGCTTCCTGCCCGGGCGGCAACATTTCCAACTTCATGAGTTCGCTGGCCAAGGCGAACATCGAACTGTCGGTGTGCCTGACGGCCATCAGCACGGCGCTGGCCGTCCTGATGACACCCTTCAATTTCTGGCTGTACGGCAACCTGTTCCTGAAATTCGCCTCGGTCCACGGGGAAGTTCCGTACCTGAGCATTCCGCTTTGGGATGTGTTCAAGACGATCTTCATCCTGCTGGGCGTTCCTTTGACGCTGGGCATCCTGACTTCCCGTTACCTGCCGAAGCTGGCCGACAAGATGAAGAAACCGTTCCAGTGGGTGAGCATCGTGTTCTTCCTGGTGATGGTCGTCCTCTCGTTTGTGGGTAATATGGACGCCTTCCTCAAGTGCATCAAATACATCTTCGTCATCGTGCTGGTCCACAACCTGCTGGCGCTGCTCACCGGTTTCGGGGTGGGTTCGGCCTTCAAGGTGCCGCGTCGCGACCGCCGCACGCTGACCATCGAGACCGGCATCCAGAATTCGGGCCTCGGCCTGGTGCTGCTGCTCGGTACGTCGATTTTCGCCGGCCTTCCGCCGCACGGCGGCATGCTGGTCATCACCGCCTGGTGGGGCGTCTGGCACATCATCTCCGGCCTGACCGTCGCCGCCCTCTTCAACCACTCCAAGAAGCCGTTGGAGGAATAGGTGCGGCGTTCGGGAGTCCTCCTTCTGGGCATTTGGCTCTGTTGCGGATCTTTGCAGGCTTGCGGGCAGGAGATCCGCTGCACGGCGTTGCCGCAGCAGAAACTCTCGGTCAAGCCCGGCCAGTATTCCGGCATTACCTATGTTTCCGACGGCCGGTACGCCGTCGTCGATGACAAGAAGCGGGGCGGGGGCATCCTTTTCTTCGACATCCCCATCGATGAAAACGGTGTGGTTCGTACGGCCCGGGTCCAGTGTACCGTTCCTTCCGGCACGGCGGCGGCCACCGGTTCCAGTCCGGACAACGAAGGCGTCGTCTATGCGAACGGAAAGCTTTATGTTTCCGCCGAGAACCAGACCATCTGCGAGTATGACCTCGACGGCGTGGCGACTGGAAAATCTTTCACAATTCCGGCCGATATGCGCCGGAAATCGATTGCCGCCAACGGCGGTTTCGAGGCCCTGGCCTACAACGAAGTGACCGGCCGTTTCTGGACGACCACCGAGTTTCCCCTGAAACAAGATACGGTTCCGCCCCGCCTGCACCGTCTCCAGCGTTTCGGCGCCGATTTCCAGGCGGACGCCCGCTATCTGTACCAGATGGATGAGCCCGTCAAGACGGCTGCCGAGGGGAAAGCGGCCTGGGCGTATGTCTTCGGCATCCCTGCTATGACGGCGCTCGACGACGGCCGGCTCCTCGTGCTGGAGCGGGAGGTTTATGTGCCTCGCAGCCGTCCGATGGACATTTTCTCCCAGTCCTTCACGAAAACGAAAATCTACCTGGTCGATCCTTCCGGCAATCCGGCGGAGATCCTCCCCAAACAGCTGCTTTGCGAATTTGAGACGCGCATGGCCTTTACGGCATCGGGCATCGATGTGGCCCTGGCCAACTACGAAGGGATGTGCCTCGGCCCACGGTTGCCCGACGGCCGGCGCTGCCTGGTCCTGATTGCCGATTCCCAGGCGGGAATGGCATCCCTGGCGGCTTCGTTCGGCCGCAAGCAGCTGACCTGCGAGTTCGTGAAGGTCCTTCTGCTCGAAGGCAAGGGCATTTAATCCGTCTCTCCTGCGATGAAGACACGTCCGGATATCGACGAATTGTTCCGCCTGTATTATCGGCCGCTGTGTATGTATGGCGCCCGGTTCCTGGGCGATGCGGATGCGGTGGAAGATGTGGTGCAGGCTGCGTTCGTGTCGCTTTGGGAACGGCTGCAGGCCGGCGGGCAAGTGGATCAGCCGAAATCCTATCTGTATCGCACCGTCCACAACCGTTGCATCGACCAAATCCGGCAGAAGCAGGTGGAAACGCCGGTCAGCCTCGGGCAGTTGACCTATGACGTGCCCGATGAAGAGACCGTCGACCGTTCTTTCCTTTGGGCCCGGCTCTGGACGGCCATCGACCGGCTGCCCCGCGCCAGGCGGGAAATCCTGCTGCTGAGCAAACGCGACGGACTGTCGCTGGCCGAGATCGCCGAGCGGCTGGGCATCTCCAAAAACACGGTCCACAACCAGTTGACCAAGGCGCTGCAGACGCTTCGAAACGGCTCCGATCCGGTTTTCTTCAAAATTTTCCTTTGGTGAGTAGTCATTTTTGAGGTCTTCTCCGTCATAGGGGTGTAAAGCAAGAACAACCATGACGGAATTCAACGAAAATGACCTCGAATTCGTAGCCCGGAACTACCGCTCCGACAAGTTCGATACCCGAAAAGCCCTCCGCCGTTTCCACGCGGAAACCGATAGCCCCGTTCACCGCCGCTGGTGGATGACGGCCGCTGCCGCGGCCGCCTCCATCGTCGTGCTGTTCGCCGCCGGTTATGGCATCCGCAGTTGGGTGCGGCAACGGCCCGAGCCGGCGCCGACAGAGCGGCCCGCCCTCAATCCCGATGTGGCTGTGACCCACGAATTCGTGTACGACAACGTCCCGGTCGAAGCCGTGCTGGCGGAGCTCTCCGCTTATTATCACTGCACCCTGACTACGGCGCCTACCGACAAAAAACTGACCGCCACGTTCCCCGACGACGACATCGACTACATCGTCGGTCTGATCGAGACGGCCTTGGACATCCAAATTACGGTGGAACGATGAAACGCGCCCTTGTCTTCCTTTTGCTGCTGCTGCCGTTTGCGCTTTGGGGCCAGTCGCAGGATGCGACTTTGAAAGCCCGGATGGACAGTCTGGAACGCGCTTTCGGCGTTCACTTCGTGTACGACGCCAGCCGGCCGGTCGAGGTGCCGACGACGTTCGAAGTCGATG
>JAEEGH010023570.1_pt1 | contig 12506 bp, 9 predicted proteins | sample 9134181 | NCBI WGS metagenome assembly JAEEGH01 (sample SAMN16246544, study PRJNA631951) | gut metagenome | biome: gut microbiome; feature: rumen; material: DP-attached | host: Bos | place: Iran: Karaj | collected 2018-10 | reverse complement strand
AATGAATATGGATCAAAGAAAAGAAGTCTGTATCAACGACTCCATGATCCATGTTGACTTCATGATTGGTACACGCGATTTATCAATCGTTGGTGTTGATAAAAATGGTAAGCAAATCCAAATCTTTAAAGATGGTACTTGGGCTATCTAAGCCTTTCTATCTTGATTAACTCAGCGAAATAGATTGTCTTTCTGTCTGGGAGGACAATCTTTTTGTTATCGACATCAATTTTCTTGATAATAGAGGACACGCTATTGATCTTTTCATTTCGCCAATAGGTAATTAATAGTTCTTCACCAGCGTAATTCACTAATATCTCATTTATTTCTTCCATTTCATCAGAAGACATCACTGGTCTAACTGGCTTTTCTTGTTCTTCTTTAAGTTTCTTTAAATATTTTTCTTGTTCTGGTAAAGATTTATAAGGAGCCCATTTTTTCATTCCTCGTTCACTCATTTCCTATGACCTCCTATAAATTCATTTCTTTCTCTGACTGTACTTTCTTCTAATAAGGAAGAGGCTCTTAAAACAGAGTTTTTACCATATTTTTGATGTAAAAAATCAAGTGCTTTTTGTAAGTTATGTCTCGCTAATTGCTTTTCTTCGTCTTCAAAGACATTTAATTGTTGGTGAGAAGCTGGCGCTAAGTCACCAAAAGAGATACTAATATTTCTAATTGGTAAATCTTTGATGTTCTTCTTATAGATTTCTAAAATAGCCTCTAATAATGTTTGAGTATCATCGGTAGCGGCTAATAGTGTACTTCTTCTCGCAAATCCGCCTAAATTCTTACTATATCCGATAAAAAGAGCAACCACGTGTGTCATCTTTTCTTGGTTTCTCATTCTAGAAGCCAAATCATCAACCATCTCTCTAATAATAGTGATAGCCTCATCTTTTTGATAATCTCTGAATAATACTTGGCCTAAAGATAAACTCTTTTCTCTTGGCTCATATTTTTCGTGAATATCCGCGTCATCGATGCCGTTTGCGTGTCTCCAAAGTTGTTCACCCATAATGCCGAATTTGGCTTTTAAATAATCAACATCAGAAGTCGCAATATCTTTAACGGTAAATATATTCATTGCATTAAGCTTTGCTTCCGTTCTAGAACCAATGCTCCACACCTTTGAAAGTGGTGTGATTGGCCATAACTTTTCTTTAATTTCATTACTAGTTATTCTAGCGATGCCATTTTTCTCTTTTTTCGCGTAGATATCTAATGCGACTTTTGCTAAAAAGAAGTTATCACCGATACCCGCGGTGGCTTGTAAGCCTGTGTCTTCTTTTATTTGATTAATAATCGTAGTCACCATCTGTAGTGGTGTCTTTTTGTAATAGTCTAAATAACTTGTTAAATCAATAAATGCTTCATCAATAGAGTAGACATGGACGTCTTCTTCACTCACAAAGTGATATAAAACATTAATGACTTCCGCGCTTTTCTCTAGATATCTTTCCATTCTTGGAACAGCGTAGACGTATTTAAACTTTCTTGGTAATTCCTTAATACGACATCTAGAAGGTACACCGTGTTTCTTTAAAAACGGAGAAACGCTTAAAACAATCGTATTCGTGCCTCTTTCTTTATCGGCCACGACAAGTGGTGTCTTCCATGGATCAAGTCCACGATCAAGGCATTCAACATACGAATAAAAGGCTTTCAAATCAACGACGGCAATGACTCTTTTTTCCATATGGGGACATTATTATAAACAATAAAAAAATATATTTTCAGTCTTGACATGAATTTTTGTACAAATGTGCACATTTTTTGTAAAAAGAATATCTAAATTTGTTAAAATTATTACGATCAATATTGATTGGAGAATTCTATGGAAACCATTATTATCATCGTTTTAGCATCCCTTATCCTTGCCGCTGTTATTGTGGCTATTGTTTTAATTGTTGTTAACTCTAAAAAGAAACAAGAACCTCAACAAGTTGCTCAATTAGATTTAAAAGAAATTGGTGCCTTATCTAAACAACTAGACAATTTATCTAATGAATTAAAAACAAATATTAAATTATATGTCGCGGAAGAAATGAACCGCGTTATCGAACAAAGCGGTAAAGTTAGTGAAACTAACAATGAAAAATTAGAAAGATTCCAAAAGAATATTACCGAATCTTTAGCGAATCGTTTTGATGCTTTGAATAAACAAATTGATGATAAACTCTTTGAAATCAATAAAAAGGTCGATGAAAAACTCGCGGAAGGCTTTAAAGGCACCGCAGAAACAATGGCCCAAGTGAGAGAAAGACTCCAAGCTATTGATGATGCGCAAAAGAACATTGAAGCCTTGTCAAAAGATGTCGTTTCTTTAAGAAGCGTTCTTGAAGGCAATCAATCAAGAGGCCAATACGGTGAATATCAATTATCCATGGTCCTCCACAATGTTTTTGGCGATGTCACTGGTTGTTATGAAGAACAATACACCATGAAAAAGGTCAAAGATGGTGATGATGTGAGAGCGGATGCAGTGGTGTTTATGCCAGAACCAAATAAGATGATCTGTATTGACTCTAAATTCCCATTCCAAGACTATCAAAGAATCTTCGATACTGATAATCCAGAAGAAAAAGAAAGACTCACTAAAGAATTTGGTAACGCTGTTAAAAAACACATTACCGTTATCAAAGATAAATATATCGTGGAAGGCAAGACCGCTCCTGAAGCATTAATGTTTATTCCTAACGATGGTGTGTTCGCCTTCGTGCATCATAATTTAGAGGATGTCGTGGACTATGCTAGAAGTAAGAAAGTTATCTTAACAAGTCCATCTACATTACCGGCTATCTTAGTGACCATTAATATGGTTCGTATTGAAGTGGAACGTTCAAAGAACGCAGAGGAAATTAATAAACACCTCCATCGTTTGGCGAAAGACTTCGAAATGTTCGGCCGTGAATGGGACAAATTCTCTAATGCTTTAGAACAAACAAGTAAGAGAAGAGAAGAGTTAGATCACCGCGTTGGTAGACTCACAAATAAGTTCCAATCTATCAGCACAAATAATGGTTTAGAAGATGAACCAAAACAAATTGATGAAATAAATAACGAAGATAATTAAAAAATATATAGATTTCAAAATCTAAAACGAGTATTCTATTGTGCTACGGTGGAATACTCTTTTTCATTCGTTAGTGAATTATGGAAGTTTATAACAAGAATTCATTAGTCAATCTCTCTAACTCAATTCTCAAACACTTCGGTGCGGAATCTTTTCATGAGAGCATTCCAGAAATTGATAACTTATTAAAAGGACACAAGAAAGTAGTGGCCGTTCTTTTTGATGGCATGGGTCAAAACATCGTTAGAAAACATCTAAAAGAAAATTCCTTTATTAGAAGTCATTACGCCACAACGATTAATTCTACATATCCACCAACAACTGCTGCGGCAACCACAGCGTTCCTGACAGGTAAATATCCAGTGGAAACAGGTTGGTTAGGTTGGACTGAATATTTTAAAGAATATAATCGCAATATTATTCTTTTCCACAACACTGATTACAATACTGGTGAAGAAATTAAAGATGCCTATGTCGCAGATAAGTATTTCCCAACCACTAAGGTATTTGATTTAATCGAAAAAGCCGGCACCCGTGCATTTAATATTTCCCGTTTCCCAATTCAAAAAGATGGTCCAAAGAGCTTATTAATCACAGGTGTCAATAAATTAACTAAAGCTTTAAAAGAAAACGATAGTTGTTTTATCTATTTCTACTGGGATTCTCCAGATCGAGAAATGCATGAAACAGGTATTGATTCTTTAACTACGAGATATCAAGTTAAAAAAGCCCAAAGATTCATGAAGAAGGTAGTTAAGAAAAACCCAGACACTTTATTCATCCTTCTCGCTGACCATGGTCACGTTAATGTGAAGTTCTTAGATATTTGTGAACATGAAGATATCTACTCTTTATTAGATAAACCGATGACATTAGAAAAAAGAACACCTTCATTCTTTGTTAAAGAAGGTAAATCAGAAGAATTCAAAGAATTATTCAATAAGTACTACGGTGAACATTTTGAACTTCTCAGTAAAGAAGAAGCTTTCGCTATTAATTTATTTGGTGAAGGTGAACACGCGAAAGGTGTAGAAGAAGTGGTGGGTGACTTTATCGCTATTTCTCATGATGAATATGGCTTATTAGCCTCTAAAGAATTATCTTTCTTAGGCGCATTTAAAGGTCACCACGCTGGTGGCACAAAAGAAGAAAGACTTATTGATATTCATGTATTCAATAATTGATTTTTGAATCAATAACAAATATTATATTTAGGCGATGGGTCCATAGCTCAGTTGGGAGAGCGCCTCGTTCGCAACGAGGAGGTCGCGGGTCCGAATCCCGTTGGATCCACCATTTTTTTATGCAAATGTCATTGTCCAAAGTCACTTATTCAAACTTAGACAAAAACTTCTATCTCAAATAATTAACACAGATAACTTACTCACAATATAAATCAGATCTATCTCACTCATAGATCTTTTTATTACTTCTCACCAACCGCCCTTGCACCAGACTCAATCTAAAGCTCCAAACAAGCTCCACAGCGCACCGAATTGACCAGCTCAAGCAAACGCCGGCTCTCAAAACAACTCCCCACACGTCCCGCCGCAGAAATGCTATTTTACCCGCTCGCAAATGCTTTAAAACACGACATAATACGAATAGGCAAAATTGTCTAAAACGCATAAACGAGTTATTTAGCCACATAAATAAAGATGCCTTCGCGACTTTTTAATCAAACGGCACATTTTTAAGGCTTTTATTATATAAGTTGATAAGTTGACATTATATATTTTGTGGTTATATAAATATACTAGAAAGAGAAAGAAAGGAGATAATACTTTATGGGCAATTTTTTTGCTGCCAAAAAAGTTAAAGTTACTTTTTCTATTACCGCTTTAGCCGCTATGGCGATAATAGGTGTTGGTTTAGGGATTGGTAATAACCTTGCTTTTAATAGATACGAATCTGTTCTTTCCCACTATTTAGCGCCACCGAGTGGTGCTGTCGCTTCTGATGAAGCTGCGCGTAATATGGGTAACGAGTTAGCGCGTGATATTGAGCGAGAAGGTATTGTAATGTTAGAAAATAATGGTACATTACCTCTTTCTAAATCAATAAACAAAGTCAATGTGTTTGGGCATGGATGTATTGACTGGTATTACATGTCATCAGGTTCTGAAAAAGTAGAATTAAATGGTCTTACTTATTATGATTTCCTTGGTGCTTTATCTCATTATGGCCTTGAATATAATAACGAATTACCGACTTATTATAAGAAATGGCACAAAGCAGAAGGCGATACTGATACAGTTAATTCAGACTACGATGAATTCTATCAAGTAAGAGAACCAGGACTTGAAGATAACGACGAATATCAAACCATTTATGAATCAGCAAAATCATATTCTGATACCGCTTTAATGGTTATTTCTCGTCACGCTGGTGAAAACTCTGACTGTCCACATTATCAAAATAAAGTTGAAGGCCAGCCACGAGATGAAACAAGAACATATTTACAAATCTCAACTGAAGAAGAATATACATTAAGACAATTAGCACAAGATTTTGAAAACGTCATCGTCGTTATCAACTCTACAAACGCTATGCAATTAGACTTCTTACAAGAGATTGAAGGCATCGATGCTTGTATCAGTGTTGGTGCTACTGGTGTTCAAGGCGCTTTATCCATACCAGAAATTCTTTATGGTGATGCCTCACCATCTGGTCATTTAACTGATACATATCCTTATAAGCACGAATACAACATCACTTATTATCGCGCTAATTCATTTCACACTCGTTATTATGAAGGCGCTCCAGCTGATTGCACCACAAAAGGTCACCGTGGTGATTCTTTCTGGCAAACATCAGCTTATGTCGAATATAACGAAGGCATTTATGTTGGTTACCGCTGGTTTGAAACCGCTGATGCAGAAGGCTTTTGGAATAGTTATGGTGGTTATGATAATGTCGTTCAATATCCATTTGGATATGGCATGTCATATACCAATTTCAAATGGTCATTTAGCAATGTTAGTATCCCAGAAGGAAGCAACATTACAAATACCGATAAAATAACTATTACTGTCAACGTTAAAAACATCGGTGATGTCGCTGGTAAAGACGTCGTTCAAGTCTATTTAACCGCTCCATATACGCCAGGTGAAATTGAAAAATCATCTGTCAAATTAGTGGGCTATGCTAAAACTCCAGAATTAAAACCTTTACAAGAAGCAAATGTAGAAATCGAAGTCGAATGTCGCGATTTCAAGTCTTATGATTGCTACGATGATAATCATAATGGTTTCTTCGGTTATGAAATGGAAAAAGGTCAATACCAATTGAAATTAATGACTGATGCCCATCATTTAAAAGATATGGACCAAAACATCATTAAATATAAAGTCGCTAGCGATTTATTAATTAATGTAGATGAAGTGACTGGTAACACCGTTGAAAATAGATTTACTGGTGATACAGCTTACGAAGAACAACCAATCGATGGTAGTAATGCTGGTCAAAATATGGACCAAATCCATCGTAATAACTTCCCACCTTTATTAACTGAAGTTCCGGAATGTAAAGACTGGGATTCTAATCTTTTAAATAGAGCGGATGGCATTGTTGCTCCTAAGAGCGTTTATTGTACCGCGATGGCTAATGCTTGGGATAATGCTAGTTATGATTATTTTGGCGAACCAGTTGATCAAAGCATTCCAACATGGGGTAGCAATACGACAAATTATAAAGTGATGGACGATTCTGGTCAATTAACTGAAATTGGCCTAGAATTAGCGTCACCTGAAGGCTATGAAAGCGATAAATGGGAAGATGTTTTAGATCAAGTATCATTTAATAAAGCTAAAACAATTCTCACTATGGATACGATGTATTCTAGCCCAGGTATTGCTTCTATTGGCTTAAGACAAGATAGCAATTACGCTTTCTATCATGGTGAAGGTGCCTCGCAAGTCAACAATGGCTTTGGCAGCATTATTTCCACTAGCTGTGTTGGTTATCCTGGCTCAACCGTTTTATCACAAACATGGAATCAAGTTTTAGCCTATATGTTTGGTAAATCTGAAGGCAACGACATGGGTCTTGCTAATAAAGATGCTTTATATTCTCCTGCTTGTAATATCCATAGATCTCCTTATGGTGGTCGTAATTCTGGCTATCAAAGTGAAGATCCATATCTCTCTGGTAAAGTTGTTTGCAACATTATCAAAGGTTTAGGAGCATATGGCAAAACCACATTTATGAAGCACTTCATCTGTAATGATCAAGACTTCAATAGAATGGGCTTATACACATGGATGAATGAGCAAGCTTTACGTGAAATATATTTAAGAACATTTGAAGAAGGTGTCAAATATGGTGATTCAACTGGTATTATGACTTCTTTCAATAGATTAGGTTGTATTTGGGCAGGTGGTAACGAAGCTCTCATGACTGGTGTTTTAAGATATGAATGGGGCTTTAAAGGTTGCATCATTACCGATATGACAGAAAATGAAGACAATATGGATAGCGCCGCCAACTTAAGAGCTGGTGGCAATCTCAATCTTGGTGGTGATTCCGATCCTGTCGTGACATTATCAACTTCTTCTACTGGTAGAGTGCAACGTCGTATGAGACAAGCGATTAAAGAATACATTTACGCTTATATTCATGCCTCATGGAAAAACGTTACATATAACCAATCTGCTGATCCAAGCGAAGCGGTTGTTGTTACTGAACCAAAACAATCATGGCAGTGGTGGCGCCCAACATTGATATCCGTTGATATCTTGATTTATGGGGCTATTGCGATTGGTTTCTTTGTCATAATTAGGCAACTAATTGTGCCTCATAAAGAAAAACAAGTGAATAAGGAGGAATAATCAATATGTCATTTCTTTCTAAACACTATCCAAAAATCGTCATCTTTGGTATTGCTGGTGCCTGTATTGTGGCTGCTGGTATCGTTATGATTTCATCGAGAATACAATATAAAGCTTATTTAAAACAATATGAAATCAATGTGGAAAAGATTAAAGCTTCTTTCCCATCTTTGCCTGAAGAAGTTTTCTTCGATAATGATTATGTAACATATAATGGTAATGGTGATGATATTTTCACAACTGATTCATCTTTTAAAAATGCGATGATTTTATACGCTAGAGATGCAGAAGTGGCACCATTAAGCGAAAACAAGGCACAGGAATATAAAACCATTGAAGGTGATGATTCCGCTTTAAATGAATATATTACTGGTCTCGATAGAATGGGTGGCGCTATTACATTTACTATCAATACGGAAAATTATGGCATGTCTGATATTGAAATATGCTTAAGAAACAATTGGGTTGATGGTAGTGGTGTCTATCACGAGATTGAAAACCTTACTGATAAAATTAAAATTCAAGTGAATAAACTTGAACTTAAAACAGAAAATCTTTCTCTTGGTGTTGAACGCGATGGTTTCCAAAGTCTCATCTTCAAAAATACTTTCTTGATGAAAGGCGAAAATACCATCACGTTTGCCACAAGCGCTGTTAATGATTTGGATAATATGAAGACTGTCCAATTCATTATGCCAGATATTAGAAATTTAACCGTTTTAACTGATGTGGATTTAATACCACCAGTCAGAGATGTGGCATAAGATTTCTAATCATTAGACTATGTCTATAATTTAAAATAATCCACAAACCTTAAAAAACTAGTGAGGCATTCAAATAGTGCCTCACTTTTTTGTTGTTATCTTTAAAGCGATATTTATTATAAAAATATGTACGTTATTACGCATTTGGACAAAACTGACCTGGGGTATTAGGTCTTTTTTGAACTGTCTACTCTCGCTTGACTAGTTCACAACCCGCTTTTTTAATGCCCTTAAAATAATCGAATAAATACGATTATTAATTGATAATTATATTCTACTTTGCTATATTTTATGCGTATATGGAAAGAATCGATTACATTTTAGACTTTTGTAAAGAACTTGCTAAGCAAATGATTGTCTGCGGGGCTAATATCGAAAGAGTGGATCTCTGCATTGAACACTTATGTCACGCTTATGGTCTCCATGATGTAACATGCGCTAATTTGACCACCCGTATTTCCATCTCCGCGAAGGATGAACAAAAGAATTATGCTCATAGACAAACTGATGTTCCTCCTCAAGCCTTTAACTTAGAAAGACTTAAAAAGCTTAATCACCTTTACTATACAGTTAAAGAAACGACACCAGATGAAAAGACACTTTATGATTTACTCCATGAAGTGAAATCTAATGACTTCCCATGGTGGATTATGCTTGGTGGCTATCTTGTCGCTATGGCGGCATTAGCTAGAATCTTCCTTGCTGGTCCAGCGGAATTGTTAGTCACTTTATTAAATACTGTCATTTTGTTCTTCTTGGGTAAGTTATCTTCCAAGATTAGATTAAATAAAATCGTCACAAACTTTGTTTGTATGCTCCTATGCTCGACGATAGCGATATTGTTCTACGCTGCCGGGTTTATAAACAATTTCTATATCGTTATTATCACTAATGCCTTCTTCCTTATTCCAGGTATTCAAATGGTTAACTGCGCAAGAAACTTATTGTGTGGCAATGAGATGAATGGTGTGATTGATTTATTAAAAGTCCTTTTAGAAGTCTGCACAATCGTGGCTGGCATGGCTGCTGCATATGCGATGCTCAACCAATTAGCGGGAGAGCTTAAAATTGAGCAATTCATTGATGCCCTTAGCAAGACAAGTTTCATTCGTTCAGTAGAACTAGTGGTCTTATCATTTATTGCTTCTGCTGGCTTTGGTGTGGTCTTTAACATCCAATGGAAAGACTTAGTCTTTGCCGCTATCGGTGGCACAATCGTAAGAATTGTTTATCTCAGTTTACAAGCGGCATTACCAGACTATCGTTTTATCTTTACAATCGTTGCTGCTTTCTGCGCTGCTTTATATTCTGAAATCTTAGCGTTAGTTAAGAAAGAACCATCCGTTTTATATCGCTATCCTTCTATTGTTCCTCTTATTCCTGGTGACTTATTCTTCTATGTCGCCGCTGGTATTATCTGGGGCAATACTGAATTAATTACTACACATGGCCCAACATTAGGTCTTGTTCTCATTGGTATTTCCTTAGGCTTCGTTTTATGTTCCACAATCGTGCACTATATTAGAAAATTCAAATTCCTAAGAACTTCCAACGATGAAGCAAAATAATCTTCTTTTAGCGGTCAATGGCACTTTAATGCGTGGCTTAGAACTTGAGAACAATCTCAAAGAAGTCGGAGCATTTTTTATTAAAGAGAGCAAAACCGAAAAAGCTTATCGCTTATTTAGTATTAACGATAAATACCCCGCAATGATTAGAGTCGATAATGGTGGTAACACCGTTGATGTTGAACTCTACGCTATTGGCGAAGAAGGAGTGAAACAAGTCCTAGCTAAAGAGCCACCAGGCTTAACAATTAAGGAAATCACTTTAATTGATGGAGCGTCTGTTCTCGGTGTCGTAGGAGAAGATGATATAATCAAAGGACAAAAAGAAATCACCTCTTATGGTGGTTGGAGAAACTATCTCGCTAGTAAGGAGAAAAGTATGAAAAAGTTATTCATCTATTATTCTTATACCGGTCGTGGTGATATCGTCGCTAGTAAGATGCAAGAAAAAGGCTACGATATCCGTAAGGTTGAGACAGTAAAAAGCTTACCTAAATCATTCTTTTGGAGCATGATGGTTGGAGGTTTCCAAGCGGGCGCCAAAAAGAAAGCTCCTTTAAAAGAATTCGACCAAGATATTTCGCAATATGATGAAATCGTTCTTGGCTCACCAATTTGGAATGGGGCATTCACTCCTGCACTCAATTCTTTATTAAGCATATTAGACTTGTCTAATAAGAAACTGTCATTCGTCTTCTATTCCGGTAGTGGCGAAGGCCCAAAAGCCGTTAAACGTCTTAATAAAGAGTATCCAAACGCTCCTTATGTTTTACTTAAGGATCCAAAGAAATTTCCAGAAGAACTTAATAAGTTAGATTAAAAATGTTTAAAAAACTCCGTGGCATCATTATCAAATTATTAATCATTGTTATTCTTGTATTAACAATTGTTTTAATCGCGGTTCTTAAAAAGGATCCTGAAGTCGCAGAAGCAATGACAAGAGGCTTTTCTAGAGGCTACATTCAAGTCGCTAGCTTTATTACTAACCTAGTGCCTTTTGTCTCGTTTACTGAGATTATTGTTTTAACAATTGCGATATTATCGATTGTCTTTATCGTCCTAATGATTAGAGACTTTATCAAAATCCGTCCTTTTAAGGCGATTAGTAAAGTATTAAACATCCCACTTATGGTTTTAGTGGTCGTTGCTATGTACTCTTTATCTTGCCAAATGGCTTATAACCGTAAGGAAATGCCACTTCCATATTATGAAGCGGAAGTGGATAGAACCGAGTTCGTTGATATTTATAACTATTTTGCAGATGACCTTAATTATTGCATCAGTCAGTTAGAATTCGATGATAAAGGCGATGTTAAAGGCTACGACTTTAATAAAGCCACTAAGTTAGTTAAAGAATCATACAAAATCGTCACTGATGATTACTTCGCTATTTACTTTGGTGCGGTTAAACCAATGATGTCTTCATTCGTTTATCTTGAATTCCAAATCACTGGTGTTTCCTTTAACGCCTTTGGTGAGGCTAATATTAACACAATGAACACTAAAGTTAATCTTCCATTTACCATTGCTCACGAACTTGCCCACAATAAAGGCGTGATGAGAGAAGATGACGCTAACAAATTAGCGTTCTATGTCTGCATAAATAGCGAAAGCCCATATCTTAGATATAGTGCTTATACAAGTTACTTCTATCAAATGAGATCAATGGTCAGTGGCTCATATCTCACTGAAAGTGAAAGAGAAGGCTTGCATGCAGTTAATCCTGCTTTTAATAAAACACAAAGCTATGTTAATCAGTTCTGGAAGAAACATAACTTATTAGAGGATATTGGTAATTGGTTTAATAATCTCTACATCAAATCCAGTGGTGTAAAAGAAGGCACTAGTTCCTACAGTGGTGGCACACAATCCGAATTTGACCCAACCACGAATAAGTTACATCCATCTTTATATCAAAAACTATTTTTCGAAAAGTACTATCGACAATAGTGCTTTTGATTAGGTAAATATTTAAATACACGATAAAATACCCCTATGAAAAAAGAACCACTTATTATTAAGGATCAAAACTTTACTGGCGAAAGAGCGCTTTTTTCTACGCATAATGCGCGTATAGAAAACTGCTTATTTCATGACGGTGAATCTCCTTTAAAAGAGAGTTCTGATTTAAAACTTAATAAAGTCACATTCCAGTGGAAGTATCCTCTTTGGTACGTTAATAACGCTGTTGTTAGCGATTCTAAGCTTTTAGAAAGCGCAAGAAGCGGTATTTGGTATACTAACCACCTTTTGATGGAAAAATGTCTTA
>JAEEGH010023569.1_pt1 | contig 12506 bp, 10 predicted proteins | sample 9134181 | NCBI WGS metagenome assembly JAEEGH01 (sample SAMN16246544, study PRJNA631951) | gut metagenome | biome: gut microbiome; feature: rumen; material: DP-attached | host: Bos | place: Iran: Karaj | collected 2018-10 | reverse complement strand
AGGCTGCGCCAGGCCGCCCCATTGCCGTAGAGCGTCTCCGCGATGGTCCAGAGGCAGTCCCCTTTGCGTACGGTGTAGGTGTCGGGCAGGGCGGCGGTCTCCGCCGCCAGGTCCTCCTCCCAGTTCTCCGCCAGCCTGGGCGGGTAGTGCTGTCCCGCGGGGAGCCGGATGCCGGAGTCCTCCGGCTTCGCCGCGTCGGTGGGTACGGCCTCGGGCGGGGGACTGAGCAGGGGCGTGGGGGTGGGAGCCGGAGGCACCTCCCAGGTGACGGCGGGGGTCTCCTCCGGGACCTGGGGCACGATGCGGCTGCCGCAGCCCGTGAGCAGCACCGCCAGCAGCAGGACCGGAAGCAGGGCCTTCAATGCGTTGGACATGTCCATCATCCTTTCTCCCTCCTGGTATGCCCCAAAAACGGAAAAATATACCGGGATTGACAGATGGACTTTCCTGTGCTATGCTAGTACCGTTTTACAGCGTTAAAGCGAGGTGCCGACCATGTCCGATCTGCGCAATGCGTCCACGGACGCCCTGTTCAAGGCCATCCTGTCCCTGAAGGATGAGGAGGAGTGCTACGCCTTTTTCGAGGACCTGTGTACCGTTGGGGAGCTCCAGGCCATGTCCCAGCGTTACCATGTGGCCCGCCTGTTGAACGACGGTTTGGTGTACAGCGAGGTGGGCCGTCTCTCCGGGGCCAGCTCCGCCACCATCAGCCGGGTGAACCGCTGCCTCCAGTACGGCAGCGGCGGCTACCGCACCCTTCTGGAGCGGGAGAAAGAGTAAGGCAAAAAAAGCGCCCGCCCGCCGGAAAACTCCGGAGGGCGGGCGAAGTGCGCTTTCAGGTGAAGATCAGCTCCAGCAGGAAGACCACGCCGCAGCAGGCCCCGGCCACGGTGAGGAGGCTTCCCCCCAGGAGGGCGGTGACGATCCCCACTGCCAGGGCGGCGATCCCCGCTGCGGGCAGGACCGTGGCCTCCACGATGGCGGGGAAGGTCATCACCGCCAGGGTCACATAGGGCACATAGTAGAGGAAGGAGCGGAGGAAGCGGCTGCGCAGCGGCTTCCGGATCAGGGTCAGGGGCAGGACGCGGATAGCGTAGATGACGGCGAAGGCAATAAGGATATAAAGATAATTACCGGGCATCCTGCTCCTCCTTTCGCGGGAAGACCAGGGCGGCCAGGGCGGAAAGCCCCACCGTCAGCAGGATGGTCCTCGTTCCGGCGGAAAGCTCCCGCAGGGCGGGCAGCACCCCGGCGGCCCAGCTGCACAGGAAGCCGAAGACCACGCACAGGGCCACGCTGCGCTCCTTCCGCGCCGGTGGGATGATGATAGCCAGAAACATGCCGTAGAGGGCCACGCCCAGGGCGCTGACGATCCGGGCGGGTAAGATGGTGCCCATGAGGATGCCCAGGGCGGTCCCCAGGGCCCAGGCGGGCACCGCCACCGCCATGGCCCCGTAGTGATAGCGGGGCTCCAGGGGTCCGGGCCGGGCAATGCTGATGCCGAAGATCTCGTCCGTCACCGCCGCGCCCACCAGCCAACGGTGACCGTTCTTCATTTCCGGGGAAATGCGCTGGCTCAGGGCGCAGCTCATGAGGAAATAGCGGGCGTTGGTGATGAGGGTCACCAGCGCCACCTCCCAGCCGGCGGCGCCGGCGCCGATCAGGGTGAACAGGGCGTGCTCCCCGGCGGAGGCGGTGCAGAGGACGCTGGCGATGAAGCCCTGGAGCGGGGTGAGGCCCGCGTCCCGGGCGGCGATGCCCAGGGAGAAGGCCACGGCAAAATAGCCCAGCGCGATGGGGACGCCGTCCCGCACGCCCTCGGCAAAGGCGGACGCCGCCTTTTTCGCCGGTTTCTTCATGTCCTCGCCTCCTTCCGGGTGATTTGTGATTCAAATTAGCACATTCCGTCCGGCTGCGCAAGGGGTTTCGGTTTTGTTTGCGGAGGAATCCGCGCCGCCGTCGGTCCGGGCTGCCCTGCCGGCGGATGCGCCCGATCACAGCGCCAGCTTCGCCGCAGACAGCAGGGCAAGCAAAAGAACGTTGACGAGGAGGAACACCATCAGGAACTTCCCCGGCTTCGCGCCGGGGCTTCGGGAATAGAGCTTGAGGCTGATGAGGCTGGCCAGACTGGCGATGGGGGTCCCCAGGCCGCCCACGTCCACCCCCAGCAGCAGTTCCCTGGCCTCCTCCGTGAAGCCGGAGAGGAGCAGGGCAGCGGGCACGTTGCTGATGACCTGGCTCGCCAGCAGAGCCGTCCAATATTCCCGCCCGGCCAGCAGCCGCCGCAGCAGCGCCTCCACCGCCTCCATCCGCGCCAGGTTCCCCGCGAAAACGAAGAAGGCCACGAAGGTCGCCAGCAGCAGGAAATCCGCTTGCAGCAGGGTTTTCCGGTCAAGGATCAGCAGCGCCAGCGCCAGCACCCCCAGCAGCACCGGCCATGGCAGAAGCCGGAACACGGACAGGAGGCAGAGGACAAAGAGCCCCAGATAGAGCCAAAGCAGCTTTTTTTCCGGCTTCGGCGCTTCCCCGAGGGGCGCGGCCAGCTTAATGCGCGGCAGGGCCAGGCAGCCCAGCAGGCACAGCAGGAGGGACAGGGCCCACATCGGGGCCGTGATGCGGAAAAAGTCAAGGGCGCTCAGGCCGTAATAGGAATACAAATACAGGTTCTGCGGATTCCCCACGGGGGTGAGCATGCTGCCCAGGTTGGCCGCCGCGGTCTGGAGCACCACCACCAGAATGAGGTCCTGCCCCCGCCCCGTGAGCCCCAGCAGCACCACGGCGAAGGGCACGAAGGTCAGCAGGGCCACGTCGTTGGTGATGAGCATGGAGCTGAAAAAGGTCAGCGCCACAAGCGTGACGCCCAGGGCCCGCGCGCCGGAGGTCCGGCGGCAGAGCAGGTGCGCCAGGGCTTCAAAGGTCCCCGCCTTCCGCAGCCCCGCGGATACCACCATCAGGGCATAGAGCAGCGCCAGGGTGCGGAAGTCGATGTAGCCGATATACGCCCGGTCCGGCGGCACAAAAAAGCAGCTCGCCAGCGCCGCCAGGGCCGCGATCACCAGGATCGGCTCCTTTTTCAGAAACGCTTTCAGCTTTGTCATCCGCGCTTTCCTTCTTCCCCGCCGCATTGACGCATTGACGAAAATCCCGGCTGCGCGATCTGCGCGCCGGCATCTTACGGCGTTGCCCTAACATAGACCCATTCGCCCCGGTTGTCAAGGAAGCGCCGCACAATTCCGGCGCGGTTGACGGAGGAACGGAAAAACCATATAATCGGGGCAGAAGAACAAAAAAGGAGCGTGCGGATCATGCGGAACAAGAAGCGTTATTATCGGAAATTCGACCTGGACGTGCCCAGGGAGGAAGTGGAGCGGATCGTCAGGGAATGCAGCGACCCAGAAAAATACAGCCACAGCGTCCTGGCGGGCCCCTATACCCCGCCGGACGTGGACGATCTGACGGGCAGGACCCTGGCCTTCCGGGGAGAGGAAAAGGATTTCGACTTCCGCTTCACCGGCCTGAACGACGTGTGGTTCAAGGAGGCGGGGGCGGAGGAAAAGCGCTGCTTCGTGAACGTGAAGACCCTGGACGGGGAAGTGTACTTCGTCAATTTCCTGGTGCCGGGCTACGCCGCTTCCCGGCAGATCACCCTGATCCCGGACCTGAAGACCGGCTGCGCCACGGTGGTGGACGCCCACATCGGCACGGAGCACTCCAACATCGACGTGGACCGGGATTTCTACTTCGGCCGCCTGGAGGGTGATTTCGCCGGGGGAACGCTCCACGGCTTCACCACGGAGCTGGTGGGCAAGTCCATCATCTGGGATTACGGCCCCAAGATCATCAAGATCAAGCACATCTACAACTGCGACATCTACTATACCTACAAGAATCTGACGGAGTTCGGCACCTGGATGGCCTGCAACCCGGCGGACTATGTGAAGATCCGGGACGGCCTGTTCCTGTTCAGCTTCGTGGAGGAGCGGCAGGTGGGCCTCCAGGCTGTCTTCCTGATCGACCTTGGGCGGATGCACGACATCGGCAGCTTCTACGGCGTCTCTGGCGGTCACTTCACCAGCGCCTGCATCGGCGCCGTCGGGGAGATGACGGACCCCAACACCATCGCCTGAGGGACAGGGCGGAACGCGGTCAGGCAGGTAAGCCGCCGACGTCTCCGGGGATAATCTGCCGGAGCGTCTGCCGGCCCGCGCCCCCCCCGTCCCGACAGCGCGCCGGATTCCGAGCGCCGCAAGGCCTGCGGCGGGGTGGGGTGGACGGAATCGAAGCGCCGGAAAAGGGAAATGCGGCATATGCAGAAAGGCAGGGGCGCTCTCCCCTGCCTTTCGTTTTTTGCTTTTCCGTCCGGGTCCCGCCGTCCCGCTCACAGAAAGGGATCGGGGTCCCCGTAGCTGCTGAGTTCCAGAATGAAGCGCTGCCCTTCCCGGCCTTCTCCGGCGGGAACGAAGCCGCACTTTTCCAGGACCCGCCGGGAGGCCGGGTTGTCTTTCGCCGTCTCCGCGGCCACCGCGGTCACGCCCGGCTGGTCGAAGGCCCAGGCGAGGATCGTCTCCACCGCCTCCGTGGCATAGCCGAGGCCCCGGTATTCCTCTGCGATCCCGTAGCCCAGCTCCACGATCCCGTCCTCCGGGACGCCCCTGAAGGACAGGTTCCCGATATGGGAGCCGTCCTTTCGGACGATCATCCATAGGGCATACCAGCCCCAGTCCTCCGGGTGGGCCAGGCTGCCCCGCAGCATCTCCCCATAGGCTTCCCGGCGGTGCGCGTCGCCCTCCGCGGCTGCGATCCGGTTCATTTCGTCTTCCGACGCCGCGTAAACGACCAAACGGTCCGCTTCCAGCATCTTTGCTTCCCCCTCTCATGGTCCCGCTCATAAGGTTTTGACTATTGTAGCATCTTTTTCCGTCCCGGAACAGAGGGGACAGCGGAAATTCGGCGGATTTTTCCGGTCGTTGGGGGATCTGACAGCACAGCACCGCCGCTGTCACGCAAAGGTACATCGGCATTGAGCCGCAGCGGATCGAAAAGGCGATTGAAGGACATGCGAAGCTGATATGAAAGAGGCAGGGAGCCGAAAAAACTCCCTGCCTCTTGGCTTATTTCAGGCATTCACACAGGGGCAGGATTTCTTCCAACTTTGCCACAATGCGTTTTTGTTCGGCAAGCGGCGGAAGAGGGACCACACCATTAAAGAAGTCTTTTTCTCCAATTGCAGGATATGCAATACCCTTCGCCTTGTCTGTGGCATTTGCAAAACGCATAAAGGAAGGAGACAGAAGATAATAGTAAAGATACTTGTTATAAACTCCTTCAGGACAATGCATTACTGCAAAAGCGGTACTTACAATCGGCTCGTATGAGAAGATTCGGTCAATAATGCAGATATTCTGCAAATATGGTCTGACAGTGGCGAAAATCACATCCCCCTGCTTGACTATCTTTCTGGCTCTGGAAGATGCATCTTTTGCTGCGACAATAGTTTCATTCTCATCGAGAATATGCTTTTGATTATTAATTGACCCAACATCTACATAACAAAAGGTCTTATCTGGCTGTTTTTGCCCCCAACTGTATGTAATCTCGCCCAGTCGTTTCCACTTCCAACTATCGGGAATATCAAAAGGTATTTCATCCTCTGTGATTTCAGTCAGTGGCTTGTCTTTCTTGATTATTCCTTCTTTCACAAGCTTTGCTTTCTCCGCCTGAATCTGCCGATACAGCTCTTCGCCTGTTCCCTCCGAGGGGTCTTGTGGAACAAGCTTGCCCTGAATCGCCATCTGGAGGATGGATTTCTGCATGTCAAGCGGAAAACGCTTGTTGAAGTCCTCCAGTTTGGTCCACGCCTCTTCATAGCGGTCAATCAGTGGCAATAGCTCTTCAATCTTCGCCACGATGCGCTTCTGTTCGGCAAGAGGAGGAAGGGGAATAGGTTTGAATTTGAGATACTTATAATGTCTGCTATATCCACCCACTTTGCTCAGATCGATGCAATAGAATTGCATCACATAATATAGGAACTGAGGTAGAAGATCAGGTTTAGGGGCAAAAATCTTAACGCCATCAGCCCCAACAACAAAGTCGAAATCAACCAGTTTGACTTCTGCTGTATGATCTCCAAAGACGACTACTGGTTTCTCATGATGAAAAACCTTATCAGCTTCATTAGAATAGCCAATTGAGTATTCCTTTGACTGACTTATCACAGCATAGGAGCCTTCTTTAAGGACCTGAGATTCAAGCACCTGATACTGCTTAGAGGGGATGGTGTCTGTAATACATTCCAAATTGGCTGTAACCCACTTATTTGGTAGGTCAAATTCATATTCGTCTGTTGGCTTATTCTTGTATTTGGACAAATCAATAGGACAATCCGATTCTAATTGTTTTACCAACTTCCCTTGAATGGCAAGCTGCAAGATGCTGCTTTTCAATTCCTGCGGCGTCATGGCTGCTGCCCTCCCAGCTTCGCCGTGATTTCAGCCAGCACACGATCAATTTCAGCATTGAGGGAAGCCCGCTGCTCTTCATATCTGTGAATGAGGTCCAGCGGATCAAGGATTTCTTCTTCCTCATGGGGAAAGCCGCATAGGTCCAAGTTGTAGCCCAAATCTTCCGCCATTTCCTGAACGGTGAAGCATCTTGCTTTATCAAAGCCGTCAATGGTCATGGGCTGACGGTTATTCCACCATTCTACGACAGGCGCGAAATGCTCCAGCTTCATCGGCTTTGTCTTAGAGAAATGCTTGTAGCCGTCAGGCATGTCCAGCCGATAGAACCATGTCTTTTCCGTCGCTCCTGTGTTGTCGAAGAAAAGAATGTTCGTAGTGATGGAAGTATAGGGGGAGAATACGCTGCCAGGCATACGGATCACCGTATGCAGATTGAATTCGGAAAGCAGCTTTTTCTTGATGTTGATTTTGGCGTTGTCGGTTCCAAAGAGGAAACCGTCAGGCAGGATGACGGCGGCGCGTCCATTCTTTTTCAGGCGGTACATGATAACGGACATGAAGAGGTCCGCCGTTTCGCTGGAAGCCAGGTCATCGGGAAAATGATTCTTGACATCGGCTTTTTCGCTGCCGCCGTAAGGGGGATTCATCAGAATGACATCCACTTTGTCATCGTCGGTGTAGTCAAGGACATCCCGAAGGAGCGTGTTGTCGTGATAGACCTCTGGCACATCCAGGTCATGCAGCAGCATGTTCGTGATGCACAGCATGTAAGGGAACTGCTTCTTCTCTATGCCGTAAATAGACTGGCTGTATGCGTTTTCGTCCTCCGTAGTGTGAACCTTTTTCCGCAGTTCTTTCAGCCAGGAGGTGATGAAGCCGCCTGTGCCGCAAGCGTAGTCCGCCATGTGTTCCCCGATTTGCGGATCGATCATCTGCGCCATGAAATCCGTAACGGCACGCGGCGTATAGAATTCGCCAGCGGACCCAGCGCTTTGCAGCTCTTTCAGGATGCTTTCATAGATTTCCCCGAAAGCGTGGCTTTCTTCATAATCGTCAAGCTGGAGTTCGTCAATGATGTTTATGACCTGACGCAGCAGGACACCATCTTTCATGTAGTTGTTTGCGTCAGCAAAGGTAGTTTGGACGATAGCCTTTTTCAGCGGCGTCGTGGCGTCCACAGGCAGCTTTTTCAGCGTCGGGAAGAGTGTGTTGTTTACAAAGTCCATGAGCTTGTCGCCAGTCATGGCTTTGCCTGTTTTATCATCTTGCGCCCAATTCCCCCAGCGGCAGGGATCGGGGATGATGGATTCATAATCTTCATCATCAAACATCCAATCCTGTTCCTTCGCGTCATAGACTTTGAGGAACAGCATCCAGGAAATCTGCTCTATTCTCTGCGCGTCGCCGTTGATACCAGGATCATTGCGCATGATATCCCGAATTCGCTTGACGAAACCTGAAAGATTGCTCATTTACGCTACCTCACTGTAAATCGCTTCTTCTAACTCTTGGATTGCTTTCATATAACCATCCTTGCCGCCGAAGAAACTGGCAATTTTGGAGGGCTTGCCGATCTTCATAAAGGGATCGAGCTTCAAAACATCGGTTTTCTCAATCTCATAAATACCTGTGTTCATATACTTTTCCAGCAGCGCTTCCAGCACTTCACGCGCAACACCGCTGTATTTGCTGAGGAAATCGCGCTTCTTCACATTGTTTGCGCGTTCCCTGCGTGTCAGGGGCTTTTTGTCGAAAGCCACATGACAAATGAAGTCAAAATCGTCAACATCGGACATGCCCTGATCGGCTTTCATCATTTCAAGGTCAATACCGCGCTCCAAGAGCATGTTGCGGATATTCTCTTTCTTCGGGTCCTTGCGCCATTCTCTAATAAAGTTGTCGAGGGAGGCGTATTCTCCAAGAATGTTTGATTTTGTGTAGTCTGTGATGCTTTCCTGCCTGAGAAGCTTGCCGTCGGCATCATAGATGGAAACCATCTTGAAAATGACTTCTACCCTGCATCCGTTTTTATCCACGATAGGCTTGATTTTTGGAGGCTGCGGCGGAAGTGGGGGATCATTACCAGGACCGACAGGACCTTCACCCTGTGACTGCGGCGGATGATAGTTCGGGTCCACTTCGATGGGACCATCCCATTCAGGATCGGCAAAGAGCCTTGTCACATTGCGGAAGTCCATGACAACAAAATGCGTCTTTCCTTCCTTTTCTCGGATTCTTGTGCCGCGTCCGATGATCTGCTTGAATTCGGTCATGGAGCCGATCATTTCATCCAGAACGATGAGCTTTGTCATTTTGCAGTCAGCGCCAGTAGAAAGCAGCTTGGAGGTTGTGGCAATCACAGGGTATTCCGCAGAAACGGAAATGAAATAATCCAGCTTGCTTTTGCCGTAGATATCCGATCCTGTGATTCTCACGCAATAATCGGGATTTTTCTTCACCATGTCGGAATTCAGGTTCACAAGCGCCTGACGCATTCTTTCCGCCGCGTCTTCCGTTGCGCAGAAAACGATGGTTTTCGCCATGCGATCCGTAGCTTTCAGATAATTGGTAATCTCTGTCGCTACTTGCTGAATGCGGTCCTCAATGACGATGTTGTAATCATAATCGCTGTTCGTGTAAATGCGGTCCTCAATGGGATTGCCGTATTTGTCGAGCTGTCCTGCTGTTGGACGCCAGCCGTCCCCGATATCGGTCAGGATGTTGATGACCTTGAACGGCGCAAGGAAGCCATCTTCAATTCCTTCTTTCAAAGAGTAGGAATAAAGGGGATCACCGAAATAGCTGATATTGGAAACATACTTGGTTTCTTTCGGCGTGGCGGTCATGCCGATCTGCGTTGCCGTCTTGAAATAGTCGAGGATCAGCCGCCATTTGCTGTCTTCCTTTGCAGAGCCACGATGACACTCATCCACGATGATGAGGTCAAAGAAGTCTGGAACAAAGAGCTGGCTGAAATGGTCCTCTCCTTCATCCCCGACAAGCTGCTGATACAGGGAGAAATAGACCTCATGGGATGTAATCGTCGTGGGGTCATCCTTCGCAACATTGATTTTGTGAATAACCTTGTTCAGCGGCGCGAAATCCTGCTGGATAGACTGATCCACAAGAATGTTGCGGTCAGCTAGATACAGGATTTTCTTCTTCATGCCGCTTTGCAGGAGCCGATAGACGATCTGAAAAGCTGTGTATGTTTTTCCTGTGCCTGTCGCCATGACAAGAAGGATTCTGTCCTGTCCCCTGGCTATGGCATCCAGTGTGCGGTTTATGGCGATTCTCTGATAATAACGCGGCGGATAGGTGTTCTGGCTGGAGTAGTAGGGCTGCGCCATGACTTTTTCTTCTTCCTGCGTCATGCCGCCGCCAGCATTGCGCTCCGCCTTGTATCGCGCAATCAGTTCCGCTTCTGTGGGGAATTCATCAAGCGTTATTTGGCGCTCTTTGCCTGTCAGAAAATCATGCTCCGCGAAGCCGTCACCATTCGAGCTATACGCAAAAGGAAGGTCAAGCATTTGGGCATAGGTTATCGCTTGCTGCAAACCATGGGAAACAGCGTGATTATTGTCCTTGGCTTCCACGACAGCAATCGGATAATTCGGTCCGAGATAAAGAAGATAGTCCACCTTCTTCGGCTTCTCCCGAACAGCAAGATTGCCTTTGATGTTGATCCTGCCATCGGTGATCTGTGTTTCCATGGTTATCTTCTTGATATCCCATTTGCTTGTAAGGGCTGGGGTGATGTATTGAAGCTTGATGTCCTCTTCGGTCATCTGGCTCTTGTCGAGAATCACGCGCAGCGCCTCCTTCCAGCTTAGCCTTGAATACATATTATACAGTAAGGGTTCGTTTTGCGCTATATGGTTTTTGAAATTCCCTTCATTTGGTCCCCATTGAAAATGAACATTCAAAAGCCCCCAAGGGGTTTCCATCCATAGAAAAGGATATGCGGAAACCTTTGGGGGCTTCTTCGTTTATGTGTTTTTTCAGGGTGTCGCCAGAAAAATCCTCGAAATTTGTGACACATTTTGTGACACACTAATGAAAAAACCCTTGAAATACTTAGTATTTCAAGGGTTTTGGTGGAGACTACTGGACTCGAACCAGTGGCCTCATGCGTGTGAAGCATGCGCTCTAACCAGCTGAGCTAAGCCTCCAATGGTGACCCGTACGGGACTCGAACCCATGTTACCGCCGTGAAAGGGCGGTGTCTTAACCACTTGACCAACGGGCCGGGGAACGGGCCCGCCGGCGGATTCTCCCTCCGGCGGGCATGGTAGCGGCGACTGGATTTGAACCGGTGACACTGCGGGTATGAACCGCATGCTCTAGCCAACTGAGCTACGCCGCCAAATCGGGCGAAAATCAATATACTATATCCCTCTCGCCTTGTCAAGCACATTTTTTCGCCGTGTGCCGGTTTTTTCGCGGGCAGGGCGGCAGCGGCGCCGGAAATGACCTCTCCACCGCCTACGGCGGTCCCCCTCCCCTGTTAGGGGAGGCTAAGGGCTGCGGGCAAATTAAGCCTCCCCTGTTAGGGGAGGTGCCCCCGTGCGCTCACTGGGGCAGAGAGGTCTTTTCATGCCACGGACAGCCATGGGGAAGGTCGGCTCCATATGACTGCGGCGCGCCGCCTGGCCCTGCCGCCCCCCTCACTCCTTATAGAAAATCAGGGAAAACCAGGTGACGATGTTTCCGTTGAAAAACTCGATGCCGTGCTTCTCGGCGATGTCCGTGGCGATGATGCCGTGGCTCTCCACGCAGGGGTTCATGATCTCCGGGTGGCGGCAGGGTCCGTCGGGCCAGGCGCATTTTTCGCAGACGGCGCAGGCTTCGGTGGACAGGATCATGACCTCCGAGGCCTGTTCCTTCACCAGGGCCGCCGCCTGGCGGGTGATCTCCTCGTGGGGGCCGCGGGTGGCCAGGGTCTCTTCGATGTTGGCGATGTCGCTGACCTCGGTGACCGTGGTGATCATGAGGGCCCGGGGGAAGCGGAGGCAGCGCGCCTTACATTCCTCCACGGTCCCCACCGCCGGGGGGCAGGCCCAGGACTTGTTGTACATGGGGCACTGGTTCTCGCAGACGGTGCGGATGCGCTCCGAAAAGGTCAGCTCCGACGTGTCGATGAACTCATATTGGCACAGGGGCAGCTGGCAGAGCCCGGCCTCCAGCTTTTCATAATCCATTTCTTTCCACCTCGCGGGGGGTATCATACGCCCCTTTCCTCCGTCCGTCAAGGCTTGTCCGCCGCACATCCCCGTGATATACTATATATAGTAGTATAAATATGGACCGCCCCCGACGGGCGGGCCCGAAAGGAGTGTTTCTATGGCCTGGTTCCAGATGACCTACTTTTCCCAGTGTCTCTCCCGGATCGTGCCGCTGAACCTGCTGATCCCCCAGTCCGCAAGCCCGGACGAGCCCTGCCGCACCCTGTACCTGCTCAACGGCTACCGGGGGGACCAGACGGACTGGCTGCTGAACACGGACGTGAACGGCCTCAGCGGCCTCAGCCGCTGCGCCATCGTCATGCCCTCCGGCGAGAATTCCAGCTACACCGACCACACCCACTCCGGCGTGAAATACGGGGAGTTCATCGGGCGCGAGGTTGTGGAAGTCACCCGCCGCCTGTTCCCGGTGCTGAGCCGCAAGCGGGAGGACACCGCCATCGCCGGTCTCAGCATGGGGGGCTACGGCGCCCTGCGCAACGGCCTGAAGTACCACGAGACCTTCGGCTGGGTGATGCCCCTCTCCGCGGGCATGATGGGCCCCGAGAGCGTGACGGACGAAGTCTCCAAAGCCCGTTTCGAAGCCCGCTACGGCCCCATGGAGAAGTGGGAGGAGAGCGACACTAACCCCCGCTTCCTGGCAAAATCCCTGCTGGATTCCGGCGCCGAGCTGCCGAAGCTCTATATCGCCTGCGGCTGGAACGACCGGCTCTGCGTCACCAACCGGGAATACCACCACTATCTGGAGGAGATTGGCTTCCCCCATGTCTATGAAGAAGGCCCCGGCAGCCACGAATGG
>JAEEGH010023567.1_pt1 | contig 12507 bp, 11 predicted proteins | sample 9134181 | NCBI WGS metagenome assembly JAEEGH01 (sample SAMN16246544, study PRJNA631951) | gut metagenome | biome: gut microbiome; feature: rumen; material: DP-attached | host: Bos | place: Iran: Karaj | collected 2018-10 | reverse complement strand
TTATCTGACTCTGGTACAGGGGTTATTCCATGTATACAAATTGTGGAAAATGGAGAGCCTCAGCTGGCAGATTATTATATAGAAACATCTGAAGATGAAAAATATAGGGTAGAATTTTTTGGGTATGGTGTTATAAGTGATGGGAAACTTGTTGAATATTTAGGAAAAGATGAGTCTAACGGTTACGATTATGTGAAAAATCTTATTGATGAGGATTATATTAGTGTAGAACTAAATGGTGTTAAATTAGGGATTGCGTTAATTGCCTCTAAAGCCAATATTTTATTCGATTTTGATAATAATGATTTAAGAAAAATTATTATAAAAATAAAAACTAACAATTATATTTTAGAGAACGCTACAGGTCAAAATATTTTTGATAATGATGTTAAGCCTATTGAAGAATTGGAAAATGAAAAAATAAGAAACGTTATTATGAGTACAGTTGATTATTCTAAACAGATAGGAATTGATTTTTTAAACATTGGGGAAACACTTAAATTTTATCATCCATATAAGTGGCGGGCTATATCAGATAGTTGGAATGAGATTTTTAAAAATGTTAAATTTGAAGTTTTAGTAGATTCAGAAATAAACAATGGATACGGGATATTAGCAATAAATAGTAAAGGCTAGGGGCAAGGAGGAACTATTTAATGAATTTTTCTGAAGACAAAATAAGCATGAAACAAGCGGTTATTATTTTTTTCCTAGCTATTGGAGCCCCAAGTCTTAGAGTAATACCCAATTATATGGCATATTTTGCAAAGAATACGGCTTGGCTTTCAGCTATAATTTACTTAGTACCAGCATTTATTTTGATATTTGTATTAAAAGAGTTAGTACAAAAAAAGCAGAAAGGCTTATATGAGATATATGAAGAAATTTTTGGAACAACTATTAATAAATTTATAACTATTTTTTATATTGTTTGGAGCTTATTTTTAGCTTCGCTTTATCTAAGAATGTTTGGAGAAAGGTTCTTAGGCACCATTTTGTTTGATGCAAATCTTACTGCAATTATAATATTTATGGCATGTTTTGTTTATTTTATAGTTAATCAAAAAATAGATGTGTTAGGAAGATTGGCAGAAGTTTTAACACCTTTTTTTGCATTTGTTATTTTGGCAGTATTTTTTTTGATTTTTTCTAAAATTGATGTAAAAAATCTTTGGCCTATAACACATTATGATATGTTGCCTATGTTAAAAGGGTTAATTCCACTCCTTTCATTAAGTTCATATATTACAGGGGTAATGTTTTTGGGAGATAAAATTAGTGATATAAAAACTTTTGGAAGAAGAGGGAATATTGCTACAATAGTATTTTGCAGTGGAGCCATTATTTTAATTTTATCTACAATTGGAGTTTGGGGCTATAGATTAAACTTGCAATTTCTATTTCCGTATTTTGTGACTTTAAAAAATATTAATATTTTAAATACTATTGAAAGAATAGAATCTCTTGTCATTTCGGTATGGCTTGCAACAGATGCCGTTATTATTTCTCTTTTTACACTAATTGCTTTAAGTCTTGTTAAAAAACTTTTTAAAACAAATGCTCAAAGCAAAAATTCTATGTGGTTAATTATATTAATTGTTACATTGGCAATTAATATCTTTTCTAATGCGTATGATATAGAAGTATTTGCAAGAGATTATGGCTCATGGATAAATATTTCTCTTTTTATGATTTTACCAATCATAGCTTTTGGTATTGGGAAAGTAAGAAAAATCGTATAATTTTGCTAAAAATATTAAATATAACTAAATAAAAACCGATAAATTATTGTAGATTTAGATTATATATCTTGGGGGATAATTATGGCTAGGATAAAAAAGAAGATAGGTGAACTCTTATTAGAGGAAAAACTAATTACAGAAGAGCAGCTTACTGAAGCATTAGAAGCTCAAAAAATGACTGGACAAAAAATAGGCCAAGTACTTATTAGCAAAGGTTTTGTAAAAGAGGAAGATTTATATAAAATATTATCCGAAAAAATAGATAAAAAATTTGTAAATTTAGAAGATTATTCAATAAATGGCGAAGCAGTATTAAAGATTAGTCAATCATTGGCTCAGAAGCATAAAGCAGTTCCAATAGATATTGATGGTGGCAAATTGGTTGTAGCAATGGTAGATCCTACAAATATAATAGCATTAGATGATTTAATGCTTTATACTAATATGCGCATTGTTCCTGTATTGGCTTCTGAAAAACAAATAACAGTTGTAATAAATAAATATTTTGGAAAACAAGTAGTAAATAATGCGGCAGAGGAATTTAAGAAAGAAAATAATATAGTAGATGTCCCTGAAGATGAAGAACAAATTGATAGAGATGCAGAGGCTGATAATTCTCCAGTTGCTAAGATGCTTAATTCCTTAATAGAACAAGCAATTCGAGAAAGAGCATCAGATATACATATCGAACCATATGAGAAGAAAGCGAGAATTAGATTTAGGATAGATGGTTCGTTAAAGGAAATTTCTCAGTTAGACTTAAGAATTATTCCCGCTCTTACCACAAGGGTAAAAATTTTAGGCTCTATGAATATAGCTGAACGTAGAAGACCTCAAGACGGAAGAGCGAATTACAAACTAGATGATAAAGAATATGATTTGCGTATTTCAAGTGTACCTACTGCTTATGGTGAAAAAACTGTTATGAGGTTAACGGACAAATCTGGTTTTGTAAAATCAATAGAAAATTTGGGATTCTTCCCAGAAGATAGAAATGCATATAATGAAATATTAAAAAATCCTAATGGTATAATTTTGGTTACAGGACCTACAGGAAGTGGTAAATCTACCACGTTATATGCTACTTTAAGAGAATTTAATAAAGAAGAAGTAAATATACTTACGGTTGAAGACCCAGTCGAAGCTACTATCCCTGGAGTAAACCAGGTGCAAGTTAATCATAAAGCTAATGTAGACTTTGCAAATGTATTAAGGACTTTCTTGCGTCAAGACCCTGATATTATAATGGTCGGAGAAATTCGTGATACTGAAACAGCGGATATAGCTATTCAAGCAGCTTTGACAGGTCACTTAGTTTTAAGCACATTACACACAAACGATTCGGCTTCTACGATAGGAAGACTTATAGATATGGGAATAGAACCTTTCCTTATAGCTACTACTTTGAAAGGAATAGTTGCTCAGAGACTTGTTAAAAGGCTATGCCCTAAGTGTAAAGTTGAATATACCCCGACTGATAAAGAATATGAAGCTCTAGACCTTTTCGATAAATCTGATGTGCATTTTTATAAACCAGTTGGTTGTAATATGTGTGGCAATACGGGATACTCTGGTCGAATAGGTGTGTATGAGGTATTAAATATTTCGCCTACAATAAGACAAATGATTACTCAAAAAGCGAATGCTGAAGAGATAAAATTTGTTGCGATGCGTGAAGGTATGTCAACTATATGGAGAAGTTGTAGTAAGTTAGTAGCAAATGGAACTACTACAGTTGAAGAGTTAATACGTATTGCGTATGTTGAAGAATAGGGGAGGAATTAAAAAATGGATTTGAATACTATAATTAAAACAGCATTTGAAAATGGAGCATCAGATATTCATGTAACGGCAGGAACGCCGCCTGTAATAAGATGTAGTGGAGAATTACTTAGATTGGGTGAAGAAAAATTAATGCCTGATGATACCGTAGCGATTGCTAATGAAATATTTAAAATAGCAGATTATAGCAAAAGATTTGAAGAAAATGGTGAAGTCGATTTTTCATTTGCTGTTAGCGAATACGGAAGATTTAGGGCCAATATATATAAGCAAAGAGGTTCTACTGCAATTGCAATAAGACTTATTCCTAAAGAAATACCATCAGTTCAAAGTCTAAATTTGCCAGATGCAGTTGTAAAACTTGCAAATAAAAGTAGAGGTTTGGTTTTAGTAACAGGTCCTACAGGAGCTGGTAAATCTACTACACTAGCTGCATTAGTAAATATAATAAATGAACAAAAGAATTCACATATTATTACTTTGGAAGATCCAATTGAGTATTTGCATAAGCATAAAACAGGAATAGTAAACCAAAGGGAGATAGGAATAGACTCACATTCATTTGCTAGTGCTTTAAGATCTGCATTAAGAGAAGATCCAGATGTTATAATGATAGGAGAGTTAAGAGATCAAGAAACTATTTCTATTGCTCTTACAGCGGCTGAGACTGGTCATTTAGTATTTGGAACATTGCATACTATGGGTGCTGCTAAAACTATAGATAGAATTGTAGATTCATTTATGGAGAGTCAACAACAACAAGTTAGAGTTCAATTATCTTCAGTTTTACAAGCAGTTATTACCCAACAATTAATTCCTTCAGGAGAAATATTGGTACCTGCCTTTGAGGTAATGATGGTTACTCATGGTATATCTAATCTTATTAGAGAAGGAAAAACTCATCAAATAGATAACTTAATTCAAACGGGTAATAGATATGGAATGCAAACTATGGATGGTACATTACTTGGTCTATTTAGACAAGGAAGAATTAGTAAAGAAGATGTTATGACATATTGCTTTGATCCAGAAATTATGGAGAAAATGTTAATATAGTTAAGATATTAGAATAATAATGAGGCAATGGGAAGGAAATCCCCATTGCCTCATTTGACAATAATTCATAACTTTAATATAATATCGCTTGAAATGGAGGTTTTATATAATGACAAGCAAAGAACGTGCAAATTTTAGAAGTATGGCAAATACTATTCAACCAATTTTACAAATTGGTAAAAATGGCATTTCAGATAACTTTATAAAACAAGTAGATGAAGCATTAGAGGCAAGAGAACTTATAAAAATAACACTTCTTGAAACTGCAGGTGAAACTGCAAAAGATTTAGCTAATGAGATAGCTAAGAGTGTAAAAGCAGAGGTTATTCAAGTAATTGGGAGCAAGTTTGTTTTGTATAGAAAAAGTAACAAAAAGTAGGAAAATACTTTATATTTGGATAATATAGCCCCACGAAAATAAACATTTTTTGTGGGGCTATATTATTTTTTGTTTTTATATATGAAAGAAATTAAAAATTTTCTCATAATATTGAATTTATATTTTTAAACATATATAATAATTTTGGATTTTTAGGAAAATATATGGCTAAGGACCGGTTAGCAGAGGGAGAATACATGAAAAGATATACTATAAAAGAGTTACCGGTTTTAGAGCGTCCGTATGAGAAGTTAGAAACTTATGGCCCAAAATCATTATCTAATACGGAACTTTTGGCTATAATACTAAAGTCTGGAACGAGGGAAGAAACTTCTATTCAATTAGCTCAAAAGGTGTTGAATGAGTGCTGTTCAGTAGATGGTACATTTTCTCTAAGAAACGTTTCTTTTGATACTTTAGTTAATATAAAAGGAATTGGAAGAGTTAAAGCTATTATTTTACAGGCTGTTTTTGAACTTGCTAATAGAATTAATACTCAAGTTAGAGAAAAACCATTCTTATTTACCTTTAAACACGTTTCTGAGTACTTATTAAAGACTTTTTCTGATGAAAAGCAAGAGAAGTTTAGAGTTTTAGGACTAGATACTAAGGGTAGGCTTGAAAAAGATGTAACGGTCTTAATGGGAGCATTAAATAAAATAGAAGGAATTGAACCTCGAGAAATTTTTAGAATGCCACTAGAATGTGGATGTAAAAATATAATTGTTGCACATAATCATCCGAGTGGAGATCCTACACCAAGCCCAGAAGATATAATGTTAACACAAAATATTCATGAATGGGGAAGGATGTTAAAGGTTCAGTTAGTGGATCATATTGTTGTAGGGGACAAAACTTGTGTTAGTATAAGGCAACTGAATAAATTTAATTGGAAAGTAGATTTTGATTAATTGTAGTAATTTTATGTTAGAAGATCGGAGGCTTTATATGAAACTTTGGACTAAAGATATAGGAATAGACTTAGGCACAGCAAATACTTTAATAAAAATTGCAGGAGAAGAGGGGGTAGCTTTAAGAGAGCCTTCTGTTGTTGCTGTAAACCAAAAGATTAAACATGTATTGGCTGTAGGAAATGAAGCAAAAAACATGGTGGGTAAAACTCCAGGAGCGATTGTTGCTATTCGACCATTAAAAAATGGCGTAATAGCTGACTTTGAAGTTACCCAAGCTATGCTGAAATATTTTATTAAAAAGGTTTGTAAAGACGGTTTATTTGGTAAACCAAGAGTTGTTATTTGTGTACCATCTGGAGTTACTGAGGTTGAAGAACGTGCTGTAAAAGAAGCTGCTATTCAAGCAGGTGCTAGGGAAGCTTTCTTACTTGAAGAACCTATGGCTGCGGCAATTGGGGCTAAACTTCCTATTGAAGATGCTGCGGGTAGTATGATTGTAGATATTGGTGGCGGAACTAGTGAGGTTGCAGTTATTTCTTTAGGAGGAATAGTTGTTTCTAAATCTATAAGAATTGCGGGAGAGAAGATTGAAGATGCTATTGTAAACTATATAAAGAAAGAACATAACTTAATGGTAGGAGAAAGGACTGCTGAGGAGATAAAATTAGAGATAGGTAGTGCATATCCTATGGGGGAAGAAAAGTCTATGGATATCAGAGGTAGAGATTTAGTTTCTGGTCTTCCAAAGAATGTTATAATTACTTCTAGAGAAGTATTAGTTGCTATGAGTGAACCTATATCTGCAATTGTAGATGCTATTAAATATACTCTTGAAAAAACTCCGCCTGAACTTGCGGCAGATATTATGAATAGAGGAATTTATTTGGCAGGTGGAGGAGCTCTTATTAGGGGTATAGACAAGCTTATCCATGAAGAAACTGGAATGCCTGTTAAAATTGCAGATAATGCGTTAGATTGTGTTGTTACAGGTGCAGGCAGTGTAGCTGAAAATTTAGATGTCTTAAGAGACATTTTAGTTAGCAGAAGAATGAAATAATTTTAGGGGGGATACGAATGAAAATTAAAGTGCCTTTTAATAAAAGAACGTTAGTTATCATAGTAACGGCACTTTTGATAGTTTCAATCTCTCTTACCGTTGAGCCAAAAGATAACCCTAATTTTTTTGAAAGTGCTGTAAATACGATTTTTTTACCTATTCAAACAGTGGTAAAATGGCCTTATGAAAAAGTTAAAGGAGCAATTACTTTCTTTGTTGAAATGAAAAAATATGCTAATGAAAATGAAGAACTTATTGCTGAAAATATAGAGCTTAAAGAAGAAGTTAGACAATTAAAAATTATGGAAGTTGAAAATGAAGAGCTTCGAAATTTACTTAATTTAACAAAGAAATATGATAAATCCAATGCAATTACTGCAGAAGTTATTTCTGTTGATTCTAATTGGTTTGAGGTTATTACTTTAAATAAGGGTAAAAATGCTGGAATAAAGGAAAATATGACGGTTTTAACGCCTTCTGGTTTAGTAGGAAGAGTAATGAAAGTATTTCCGTTTTCTTGCCAGGTCATAACTATTTTAGATAATGCCAATCAAGTTAGTGCATCTCTTACTAAAACAGGTGATTTAGTTACAACAGTTGGAGATGAAGGTCTTGTAAAGGACGGAATGCTAAAACTGAAGAATGTTCCTTCAAATATTTTGCTTGACGAGGGAGATGTTATTGAAACTTCAGGAATAGGTGGAATATATCCTAGGGGTATATATATAGGTACAATAAAAAAAGTTGAAAAAGATGGCGAGGTTACAAAAGATTATGCATTAATAAAGCCGGGAGTAGATTTTGGAAAAATAAGGGAAGTATTAATAATAGAAAACATGGAGGTAAATCAGTAGATGAGAAATGTAAAATTGGTGCTTATTGTGATTATAGCATATGTTTTACAGACTGTTATAGTTCCTGATTTGAATATTTATGGCGTGGCACCAAACTTACTATTGGTTGTTGTTTGCAGTGTGTCATTTCTGTTTGGTAGTACTATTGGAGGAACTGTGGGCTTTTTTTCAGGGTTACTTTTAGATTTTAATCAAGGACGAGCTATCGGGTTATATGCTTTTTTATGTATGTATATAGGAATGGCATTAGGACAGTTTAATAAAAGATTTTTCAAAGACAATTATATAGTAGCAATTGCCATTACTGGGGTGGTTACTGTTTTTTATGAGATTTTAGTGTATATTTTTGGAGCTTTAGTTTATTTTCAAGAATTTGATTTCTTTAATTTCTTTACTACAGTAATGCTTGCAGCTTTAGTTAATGTTATTGCTACGATTATTGTATATCCGTTTATTTTAAAAATTAATATAGGTATTGAACTTAATAAAAATATATTTGGAAAATAATGTGTGGTGATTTTTTTGATTAATAACGGAAAAAATGATATGCGAATTTTTATTTTGAATTTGCTTATGATTTTAGGTGGGGTTATTTTAATAATAAGACTTTTTGATTTGCAAATTGTTAATGGTGCAGATTATAGAAAAAAAGCGGAAAATCGTTCGTCAAAGCAAGTAACGGTAGTTGCTCCTCGTGGAGAAATTTTAGATAGGCATGGAGATATATTAGCAACTAATAGAGATGGATACAACGTACTTATGTATAAGCAAACAATGACTACGGATGAGAGAAATTTGGTTATTTTAAATCTTGTTAATTTGCTTATAGATAATAATGTTACTTATAGAGATACTTTTCCTATAAAATTAGAAAAAGATAAAGCTGATTTTTTGTTTGATACAGATGAAGAATTAGCAAAGTGGAAGAAAAAATATAAGATAGCTTCTAATTTAACAGCTATGGAAACTCTAGAGGAATTTAGAAGTAAGTATAAATTAGAAAAATATACTCTTGAAGATAGTAGAAAGATTATAGGAATAAAATATGAATTGGATAGGGTTGGATATAGTGCATTTAAGCCTTATGAAGTGGCAACAGATATAAATAAAGAAGTTGTAGCAATTTTAGAAGAAAGGTTTAATGAATTTCCAGGTGTAAAGGTTGAAATTCAGCCTATAAGAGTTTATCCAAATGAAAATTTAGCTAGTCATATTTTGGGATATATAAGCAAGATTTCTTCTGAAAAGTATGAGGAATTAAAAGATGAAGGCTATAGTGCTAATGATAATATAGGAAGAAGTGGTATTGAAAGTACAATGGAACGTTTTTTGCGAGGAGAAAATTCTTTGCAAAAAATGGAGGTTAGTGCTAATGGTAAAATAACATATTATAAAAATGAAGAAACTAAAACAGGTGCTCAAGTTTATTTAACAATAGATTCACAACTGCAAAAAGTTGCTGAAAAAGCACTAAAAAATACGATACGAGATATTGCAAATGGCAAATATTCAGACGGTTCATATGAGGCAAAATCTGGTGCGGTAGTAGCAATAGATGTAAAAAGTGGGGAAATACTTGCTATGGCGAGCTACCCAGATTATGATCCGAATGTATTTGTAAAAGGGCTTTCAAATGAAGAATGGAGCAAACTTAATGTAGAAACTAAGCCTATGTTTAATAGGAATATAATGGGGTTATATTCGCCAGGATCAATTTTCAAAATGGTTGTTGCAGTAGCTGCATTAGAGGAGAAGAAGATAACTCCGAATACAATTATTGTTGATGAGGGTGTTTATACAAAGTACAAATCGCCACAGCCTAAATGTTGGATCTGGAGTTCTGGTAGGACCCATGGACCAGTTAATGTATCTGATGCAATAAAGACATCATGTAACTATTTCTTTTATAGTGTAGGAGAGATGGTAGGAATAGATAAAATAGAAGAATATTCGAGAAAATTTGGGCTTGGAGAAAAAACAGGAATTGAGTTAGAGGGAGAAAAAACGGGTATAGTAGCAAGTAGAAAATATGTTGAAAAGAAAGAAAATAGAGAGTGGAAAATAGGAGAAACTTTAAGTGCTGCTATTGGACAATCTTATCATTCTTTTACACCTATTCAAATTGCTAGATATATTGCTATTTTAGCTAATGGAGGAAAAAGAGTAAGCCCTCATATAATAAAAAATGTTATTACAAATGATGGGACTATATTGGGTCGAGATGTAATTGAAGCATATTTAGGAAATGAACTTGGTTTTGATTATTATAATGATGATATGCCAGAAAATTTAAATATAAGTCAAACAACATTAAAAGCAGTATTTTCAGGAATGGAATCAGTTACAGGAGATGCAAGTGGAACTGCATATAATACCTTTAAAAATTTCCCGGTAAAAGTAGGAGGTAAGACTGGGTCGGTTCAAGTTAGTGGCTCTAAAGCGGATAATGCGTGGTTTATAGGATTTGCGCCTTATGACGACCCTGAAATTGCAATATGTGCTTTGGTTGAACATGGGGTACATGGAGCATATACTGCTTCGATAGTTTTAGAAATATTAAAAGAGTATTTTGGATTAAAAGAAACGGGAGATAATATTAATACTCAAGCTATTGTTAGTGATAATACTATGATGTAAAAGGAGAGAATTACAAATGATAGAAGCTGTTACTTTTAAGTTGACAAAAAATGGGCTTGTAATAGTACTTGATGATAATTTAGATTTTAATACAATAAAAAGGTTACTTAAGAAAAAGTTAGAAGAATCTAAAGACTTTTTTCAGGGGGCAATCTTAAAGACTACAATACAAGGTAGAGATTTAGAAGATTATGAGTTAGAAGAGCTTCGCCAAATTATATCTTCAGAGACTGGATTTGAAGATATTGCTGAAGAAGTCGTAACCTTTGATTGGAGTAAAAATACAGTAGAAGGGAAAACAAAGTTTTATAGAGGAACAATGCGCTCTGGGAATCAGATAAATTATAAAGGAAATGTTGTTGTAATGGGAGATGTGAATCCTGGTGCTGAGATTATTGCAACTGGGAATATTGTTGTCACTGGAGTGCTAAAAGGTACAGTTCATGCAGGCTGTAAAGGAAATAGGAATGCAATAGTGTCTGCTAAAGGGATATACCCAACTCAACTTAGAATTGCTGACCTTATAACTGTTTCACCTGAAGATAAACCGAATGAAGTTCAAAATTTTGAAACAGCGTGTATAAGAGATAATAATATTTACATTATTGAAGAATAAAATTGGAAAGGAGATACAAAAAGTGAGAGTTGTTTTTATGGGGACACCGGATTTTGCGGTTCCTACCTTGGAAAGAATAATACAAGATGGACATGAGGTTATAGCTGTTGTTACCCAACCAGATAAAACTAGGGATAGAGGACTTAAACTTCAATATTCCCCTGTAAAGGAATGTGCTTTAAAACATAATATACAGGTAATGCAACCAGATAGGATTAAAAAAGATATTGAGTTTATAGAAGAATATAAAGAATTAAAACCAGACGTAACGGTTGTCGTAGCATTTGGTCAGATTTTACCTAAAGACATTTTAGAATCACCGAAATATGGTGCTATAAATGTTCATGGCTCATTACTTCCGAATTACAGAGGAGCAGCTCCGATTCAGTGGGCAGTTATAAATGGAGATAAAGTTACAGGAATTACTACAATGCACATGGATGAAGGACTTGATACTGGAGATATGATTCTTAAAAAAGAAATAGAAATAGGAGAAGAGGAAACTGCTGGAGAGTTGTATGATAGGATGGCAATGCTTGGTGCGGAGGCTTTAAGCGAAACTTTAAAGTTAATTGAAAAAGGAGAAGCAAAAAGAGAGAAACAGCCTGAAGAATATACCTATGCGCCTATGCTTACAAAGGAAACAGGCAAGATTGATTGGAATAAAAAGACAGAGGAAATATCTTCTCTTGTTAGAGGAGTTAATCCGTGGCCTGGTGCATATACAGAGCTTAATGGTAAGAAATTTAAGATTAGTAGAGTCGCTAAAGCTAATGGCAATGGTATTCCAGGTAGTATAATTAGTGCAAGTTCAAAGGAAGGACTAATTATAGCGACAACAGATGGTGCTATTGAGCTTATAGAAATACAGCCGGAAAATAAAAAGAAAATGTTGGCTAAAGATTATCTAAGAGGAAATACCATATAAAGGAGAAAAGGATTATGAAAATATCTGCATGTACAATAGCTAAAAATGAAGCACTTAATATTGGGAAATCAATAGATAGTTATAAGGACTATGTTGATGAAATACTTATAGTAGATACAGGCTCTATTGATGAAACGATTGAGATTGCTAAAAGCAAAGGCGCAAAAGTCCTTAATTTTGAGTGGAAAAATGATTTTGCTGCTGCAAAAAATTTTGCATTAGACAATGTTTCTGGAGATTGGATATTATTTTTAGATGCGGATGAATGGTTTGATGGAGATACTGCTAAAAATATAAAGGCAAGCATAGAAAGAGCTATTTCTTTAAACTATGATTCAGTAGCATGTAAATTAATTAATTTCTTTACAGAAAAAGAGATAATGGAAACAGTTTCTACTATTAGAATATTTAAACATGCAGATCATATAAGATTTTATAGAGCAATACATGAAGCACTTTTCGACATGAATAAAAATGTAGCATTACCAGGTTTATATAGCGAAAATCTTGTAATAAACCATTCGGGCTATATGAAAGATTTA
>JAEEGH010023566.1_pt1 | contig 12507 bp, 8 predicted proteins | sample 9134181 | NCBI WGS metagenome assembly JAEEGH01 (sample SAMN16246544, study PRJNA631951) | gut metagenome | biome: gut microbiome; feature: rumen; material: DP-attached | host: Bos | place: Iran: Karaj | collected 2018-10 | reverse complement strand
TCCAGTTCATCCACAACACCTGCCTCAACGCAGGGGAAGTGTGGGCGCATTGGCAACGGCCGAACAAGCATTCATGCCATCTGCTCGCCTATCAGGTGACGGCGCCGACGCGCAATATCATCATCCGTGACAACGTCTTCTGCAACGCCATCGAGGCGCTTGTCCTGCACCATGCGGATCTGCGGAAAGTCATCGACTGCGACCACAACCTCTGGTGGCAGGACAAGCCGGACGGCATGCTGTTACGGATCTTCAACGCGAAATATAATCTGAAATTCAGTGAGTTTGAAAAATGGCAGAAAGAGGACGGAAAGGATGTCCATTCGCTTGTCGGCAAGCCGATTTTCGTGAATGCGGATTTTGCGAATCCACAGGCGGCGGATTTCCATCTCACGCCAAATTCGCCCGGAGCACATGCGGCGTCCGACGGCGGTGCCGTGGGGATACGGTAGGCCGCATATATACAAAGTAATACTCAATTTCTATTAATAACTTAATTGTGTACGTATCTTATAAGAAAGTAGATGAATAACAAACGCAATAATGCACTTGACATCGCAAAAGCCATTTGCGCATTCATGGTTGTATTCATTCATGCAGCTGAGTACAATAGATTGGGAACTTACTTCAGAGTCATCTCCACATGCGCTGTCCCGTTTTTCTTCCTCATTTCTGGCTATTATCTCTCGTTGAATATTTCAGCGGGAAAAATGGATTATCTTTCAAGGCAGCTTAAGAAAATGTGGAAGTTATTCATTTTTACAAATTTATTATATGCTTTGTTTATAAGTGCCCTGATATTGATATTTCATGATGATCTTGCTGGATTTTGGAAAAAATCATTGTCTATAAAATCCATAATCATTTTTCTTGTCTTTAATCAATCGCCATTTTGTAATCATTTGTGGTACATAGGAGCGCAATTGTATGTCTTGATAATATTTGCCTTGTTTATTATGAAAAATAAATTCAAGACTATAGTCATATATATGCCTTATTTGTTGTTTGGAAACATAGTCATGGGCATCTATTCCAAAGTCTTTTTAAATCATAGTTTTCCAATTTATGTTGCCCGCAATTTTATAGGTGTTGGGATTCCCTTCATTGCCATAGGTTACATGTTACCTGTAGTTATAGGCAAAAATCGTCACCTCCATAAATATGTATTGCCATCCATTATTATCTTTTCAATGGCGATAATACTTGAGCGTTTAATTCTCTATCGCTTAGATCTTTTATCAACGGGAGATGTTTTCATCATGACCGTTCCATTTACGGTTTCCATGTTCATTTTTGCGGCGACAGACGAACATGCTCATTCATCGTTGATTATGAAAATTCTAGCGGATATCGGTCGGTATGATTCAGCCAATATCTACATATATCATATGATTTACATTTCGATTTTGAAATATATATCAATAAGCAAAAATATTATATATATTTATAGCAAGCCCTTTTTAATTTTTGTTTTAGCTTTGGCTTTATCAAAAGGATTGCGTTTTACTAAAAGTCATTTCTTGAAGCATAAGCAATAATTGTAATCAAGCAGGTGAAACAATGTTTTTCAGAAAAAAATCTTGATTCTGCTCGCACCTTGAATTTGAATGGAAATAAGACGTGCATTCCAATTGATTTGGGAAAACAAAAATCGATGAAAAGTCGTGCCAATACTTTTCAAACGACGTTCTTGTATTTCATAAATCCTTTGTATTTCCTGACTTTCCATGATGTTTGCCATATCATTGTTGTTTTTGAAACCATAAAAATGTTATTATTTTGGGTTTTTAAACCAAAATATACCATCTTTTTTATGGTTTGCAAACCATAAATGGCGTGGCGAAGGCGTCCCGCCGTCGCAGAAGACTTCGCGGGCAGAAGGTTGGAATGATTACCCTAGTTGGGCTCGTAGGCTTGCGGGTTCTCCTGGACGATCGCTTCGAACTCCCTGCCAATATCGTTGACCAAATTCTGGTCGTATTCGAACTCTTCGTCAAAGTCGAGACCCTGATCGTTATCCATGTCATGTCCGGCGGCTTCGGCGTCGAGGCTGTCGAACAACCGATTCAGCTCATCCGCGCATTGGGTGGCCAGAATCATCATCCTTATTGGGATAAGCGCATCGTTGCCAGCCGGCTGATACCCGGTGTGCCGATCCTGGAAGTCTCTGTAGAGTTGCAAAAGCTGCCCGCCTTCATCTCCGCGCATCGCTTCTGAGAGCGTCTGCATGTTCTGCCGTCCGCACTTCGCCAGAATCAGATGCCCGATGAACATCTTGAGCGGTACTCTGTAGAGGTGAAAATGTTACATGGCTTATGGACTTTTTTTCATATTGGCGTATCCATTTCACGATTAAAAAAAGGGCAGGGCTGGTCGTGAGGATGGCAAAACAAAAAAAATCTCCCCGTGTTCATCAAAACAGGCTTTCTGTCAAGCCGCCACGACAGAAGGTGGCAGCCATCGCCACTGGTGATGCCGCCTCCAAAATCAAATATCATTTTCCTGTGCAGCCTTCCTTGAAAAACGATTGATGGAGATGTACATTTTATTATGGTGTGTCTTATCCGTTATATTATTTTATAAGCAGCTATAATACAAAAACTTAGATGAAGAATTCATTCTTTTCGGCCTTTGTTTTGTGAAATATTCAAGATAATACTCAATATACTAAATGGATAAACAAAGAAACATATCACTTGACATTGCGAAAGCCATATGCACGTTGATGGTTGTGTTTCTTCATGCAGGGGGAAACAATACTGTTGAGACGTATATCAAGATTATCTGCACATGCGCGGTACCGTTCTTTTTTCTGGTATCCGGTTATTACCTTTCGCTAAATGTAACTGCTGGAAAAACAGATTATATCTCCAGACAACTCAAAAAGATAGGGGAATTGTTCATAACATCAAATCTCCTATATGCCATATTCACAAGTATCCTCATGCTGATATTCCATGATGATCTGGCCAAATTCTGGAGAGAGGCTTTGAGTTTGAAATCGATCATTAACTTTATTGTTCTCAATGAATCGCCTTTTGCCTATCACTTGTGGTACATTGGTGCGTTTTTATATGTGTTGTTCGTATTTGGCATATTGATTTGCAAACATAAAAAAAATGTGATTGCCTATATGCCGTTGCTGCTGATTCTGGCCATGATTCTGGGGGTATATTCCAAGTTTTTTTTCAAGCATGGTTTCCCAATCTATCTGTCGCGCAACTTCATAACGGTCGGATTTCCTTCAATGGCAATAGGTTACATGTTGCCGACCGTTTTAAACAGGAAGCAACATCTTAACAGATACGCCTTGTTATCGATTCTTGTATTCTCAATGGCGATTGCCATGGAACGATTCATCTATTATCGTCTGGGGATATTGTCGAAAGGCAGTATTTTCATCATGACCGTACCATTGGCGGTTTCCGTATTCATGTTTGCCGCAACAGACGAGCATATTCATTCGTCGTCGGTTATGAAAATACTCGCGGACATCGGCAGATATGATTCTGCGAATATCTATGTCTATCACATGCTTTTCATTTTAATTTTGAAATATGTGCATTCAACTGAAAACGCCATATGCAACCATGGTGTGGCGTTGCTGGTTTTTGTCCTGGCCTTGGCTTTTTCAAGAGGATTGCAATTTGCCAAAAGCTGTCTTTTAAAGCGCAAGCAATAATAACAAGGTAGAGAAAAGCGGCGTATTCTGCATGCGAGACGCACGCGGGACCTCCTATCCGCATGCGAGACGCATGCGGAACCTCTTAATTCGGGAAGGAGGTCATCTGGCCGTGATCACGCAGATAGGCGTTGCCGGCCGTGTTGACGGTGGTGCCGTAATGGCCCGTCGCGGGATTCGTTGTCATCACCTTTTTGATGTTGGACGGCAAAGCGTTGTAGAAGGCGTAGACGCTGCTGGGGAAGCAGACTTCGTCGACGAAGCCCGTGCAGACGAACGTGGGGCAATGGAACATCGGAGCGAAATTGACGGCGTCGTGGTAGGCGAGCGCCTGGGCGACGTTCTTCTTCTCCATGATCTTGGGGTCGCGTCCGGCCAACACCCATGGCGACAGGCGGCCCGCTTCCGCCGCGTTGAATTCGCAAGCCGTGGGGACGTTGATCAGCACAAGCGACGCGGCGGGCTCGAGAGCCGCCGCCACGATGGCCTGGATGCCGCCCAGGCTGCCGCCGCGGATGATCAGATCCTTCCCGTTCCATTCGGGGCGCGACTTCATGTAGTCCAATGCGCGGAGGACGCGAAGATACATGTCGTGGAAGACCCAATCCGTATTGGTGGCGATGGTGTCCAGCCCGCCGTTTTTGTAGAAGAGGTTGCGTTGCGTGGCGTACCATGCGGGTTCGTGGCCCGTCTCCAGGCCATGCCATGTGACGTAGATCGCGATGGCGTGGTACTGCAGGGCGGCCTGCGCGGGCACGTTCGGCGACGCGTCCGCCGTGACCATGCTCAGATAATCGGCGAGAATCGGCGAGCTTTTCGGCGCGGCGTCCTTCGGGATGGAAAGGTATCCCGTGACGGGCAGGCGGCCGAGGCAGTTGATGGAGAAGGCGAATGAATCGACCTTGTCGGCGTTCGGGGCGTTCGGCAGCGGCGTCAGCTTGACGTCCATCGGAAGATCCTGCAGGCGTTTGCGTTCGGTGGCCCAGAAAGCCTCGAAATCCTTCGGGCACGACGGCTTGGCGATGATGCCCTCCGGCTCGAACATGGCGCCGATTTCATACAGCAGATTTTTCTTCGGGCCCTGCCGGATCTGGCTGCCGGGATTCGGAACTTGCTTGCCGTTGGCGTCAAGTACTTCAAACGCCATGTAAAGCCAGCCGGGCTTGTCCGACGCATATTCGATTTTGGCGGTGTCCGCCGTCGTCTCGACGGTTTCCTGCTTGACGACCTGCCCCTCCCATTTCAGCGTAATGCGGAGCTTTTCGCCGACGGCTGGCTGGCCGTCCTTCTGCAACTTGTAGGTAAGCGCGACGGATTCGCCGCGCTTGACGATGCCATCGGCGGGCGTCATGGTCGCCTCCAGAAAATAGGGGCCGTTTGCGGCGATCGCTTCGCTGGCCGCGAGCATCATCGATAAGATCATGGTGTTGAATGCTTTCATGGTTTGTTGTCTCTTTTCTGGATATTCTGGAAGTTCTGGATAAGATTTAGCTCACTTGCTAACGCCGCGCCAGCCGCGGACGGCGAAACCGCCGTCCTTCCACGGATCGAGATTATGGAAGCCGCTGCGTTCGATGAGTTTGGCCATGTTCAACCGCCATGCGTACGTCACCTGCGGATCTTGCGTGAAGACGGCCATGTTCTGGACAAGGTCCTTTGGCACGACGAGCGCCTTTTCGGCTTCGTCCAGCCAGGCGGACTGCTCGGCGGAGCGGTTCTCCACAAGTTTCATGCGGCGGACGGCTTCGCGGAGGATGCAGTGGTAGGCGTAGTCTTCCAAGCCGTCGCGGTAATTTTCGAGGCGGATCGTCGGGATGGGGCGGCCGTCCTTTCCAAAGCAGAAAATGCAGCCATCGCCGTGGTAGGTGGTCCATGAGACGGGATTCCACGTCGTGTAGGGGCCCGTGACGATGGGCTTGTTGTCATTCCAGATGGTCATGGAGTAGTAGAGAAATCCGTCGGGCTGGTATTTGGCGGTCTGGGCGCCCATGAGCGTGCGGATGTCCTGCGCGGGATATTCGACGAACCAGTTCGCGTAGGGATGATGCGGGCCGCAGCAGATGTACCACCAGACATAGCGGCCGGAGGCATGGGCGGCATCGGCTTTTTTGACGTCGTAACTCGGCGTGAGGGGGCACCAGGCGTCGATGGATTTGACGACGCTGTTCGCGCCGTAGCTATGGTCGTAACTGGTGGTTATGAGGATGACATCCGGGAAGGCCTCCTTGAGGGCTTTTGCACATTTTTCGATGAGCGGGAAGCGGTCTGGCTGGCATTCATCATATGCGTAGATGTAGGCGTATTTCAAGAGGTTGCGGCGTTTGGCCTCTTCATAAATGGGACGCAGGCGTTCGATTTCGGGGGCTATCTTCTCCTCTGAACGGACGGTGGCGTCGCCGAGGCCGAAGGTGGTGAGTTTTCCTTTGTCGTGGAGGTATTGGACGACTTCGAAATCCGGCGGTGTCGTGATGTAGATGTTGCCCCAGTCAAGCAGGTAGTCGGTCAGGAAGTCCGCATAGACGAATTTCATCTTGGGCCAGTTTTCGGCTCCGCCTCGTTGCTGCATGGCGGTCTTTTCGAAGGACGGGTGGTTCCATGAGATGGCGGTCGGCAGCGGCGGCTGGTCCGGAAGAGCGAAATCGAAGACGGTGACGGAGAACGGAAGCTGGATGGACGTAACATTGTCCGCCTGAACGGTCAGCGTGCCGCGATAGACGCCCGGCGTCTGGCCGCGGCGCGCGTGGGCGCGAATCCAGAAGGACTGCAGTTCGCCCTGCTTGACGGCGACGGACGGGCAGAAATCGAGAATCGGATCGGGCCACCAGCCGACGTAATCGACCGTGTACGGCGGCGATTTTTTCGTCTCGACATAGCCGACGGTGTTGATCTGGACGTCCGCCGGCGGATAGACTTCATGCGTGCCGTCCTTCAGCAGCGGCGACAAACGGACGGAGACGTTCGTGAGGTCGCGGTGCAACGGCATGACGCTGACTTGAAGCGGTTCGTATTCATTTTGCGCGAGAGAGACGGCGCATTCGGAGGCGCCGCGGGCGGTGACGGGCATGTCCTTCGGCAGGATCTTTTCCATGCCGGTGGAGACGCCGACGAGCATTTCGCGCGTGTCAAGCCCGGCTTTGACACAGGATACAGCGAAGGTGACGACGGAGACAGGCCGTTTGAAGCTTTCCGGTATGCGCTTCAATTCTTCTGTCGCCGTGACGAAATCCTGCGGCGCGGTTTGCGGATCGCGAAGCTTGGCAAAGAGCTCGTCCTGCTTGCGACGGCTGTCCGCAAGCAGTTTTTCGACCATGGCGCCCGCGCCTTTCAGGACATCCGACGGGATGTTTTGCGGGACGAGCTTGTTGAAGGCGTCCTGCTGTTCGCGGATGAGCGGCTCGACGAGTTCGAGGCGTCTTTTCAGCAGTTGCGCGTTCCATTCCTGCGGGACGTCGCCGGCCTCTTCGCCCGGCTTCAGGAGCATGATGCGGTCGATGTAGATGTCGATGTTCTCCGCGGGGCGTTCCGTGAAGATGTGGAAGACGCGTATGTCTTTGATATTGACGGTTTCCGGAAACTTCAGCGGGATGACGAGCCGCTGGCTGCGGCAGGGGAAGATTTCGCTTTGGCATTTGTGGAGAAACGCCTGGCGGACGGGCACCTTGCTGTCGGAAACATAGAACGACAGATATGGCTGGAGAATGTTGACGTTCGTGATGTCGATGACGATGCGGTCGAATTCCGTCCAGTCCTTCAACGGCGACGGGACTTCAAAACATGGCCATTCCGGCATGCCCGGCACGAATTTCTTCGCCTGATAGCGGAGGGAATGGGCGCCGGATGTGGCGTATTGATCCGACATTTCCATCCAATGCCACGCATTGGAATTTTTAGTCCATAACTTGGCGTCCTCCTCTTTTTCAAAGTCGAAAAGCATGTGTCCGCCGAGCGCCGTGCATGCCATGGACATGCTGATTGCCAACAGGAAATTTTTCATTGTCTTCACCTTGATGCGAATATGTTATTGTTTTGACCACTACTGCCGAACGCCGATTGTCATGCCGTCCTCCAGGCCTTCCTGCCCGGAGATGACGAAGACGGCGCCCCTGAGATCCTGCGTGTTGACGACTTCCGTGAAATCGCCGTCCACGATGCCGGTGACGACCTGCACGCTTTTGGCCGTCCCGTCCTCCTGCGCGACGAAGGCGACGGCGTGGCTGCCGTCGCCCGCCATGAGGGCGCTGCCGGGGATGCCCCAGGCTTCCTTTTCAAGCAGGATGAGCTTCACGTCGCAGGGCGAGCCGCAGATGACGGATGTGTTCTTCGGGATGGCGATTTTCAGCTTGAACGTCTGTGTTTCAGGCTCGATGGAGGGCGCCTTGTAGGTCACGATGCCCGAACATACGGACTGCCCGTTGACGAAGATCTCCGCCCGCGTGCGGCCGACGGCGACTTTGTCATATTGCGAACTTTCCAGATTGCAGACGACTTGAAGGCGGTCGTGGTTTTCGATTTTCAGGATCTTCCGGCCGGGCAGGACGTATTCATGCGGGTCGGCGAAGCGTTCCGTCACGACGCAGTCGTAGGGCGCCTTGTACATGGTGCGCTCCAGATCCCGCAGGGCGATGTCGAGATTGCTGCGCGCCTTCTGGAGGCGCGCCTGCGTCTTGATGACGTCGATTTTGGTGTCCGTGATGTCCAGCGTGGCTTTTCGGTAGGCGGTTTCGGCGGCCTCGTAGCTTGCCTGCGAATTGACGTTGGCGTCCCGCAGCTTGCGTTCGCGCTCATAGTCGCGTTCCAGCTGGCGGAACGTGAGTTCCGCCGTTTCCGCCTTGATTTTGGCGCGTTCGAGCATGGATTCCAGAATTCCGACTTCGTCCTTCCTGACGTTGGCGACGGCTTCCAGGCGGTCGCGGTCCGTGCAGAAGAGGACGTCGCCGGCCTTGGCGTAGCCGCCTTCCACGATGTTCATGTTGACGAGCATGCCTTCCGTCTGCGCGGAGATGACGGTGGAGTCGATGGGATGGACGATCCCCTTGACGGGAAGATGCTTCTGGAAGATGCGCTTCTGCAGTTGCGCGACCGTGACGACCGCCTGCGGTTCCTTCGAAGCGTCGCCATGCCTGCGGCAGCCGGCCATGCCGAAAAGGGCGGCGGCCGCCACCATGACGCTCAATAGTCTATGGAAAAAAATCACGGGATCTCCTTGTGAATGATGACGCCGAAATCAGTTTTTGGAAAATTTACTATAATTAATAGCAATATCAATCATTTTCAAGAAGGGTTTTCGGCATATTCCGCAAATTATGCCTGTGGCGATTCCGGCGACATGCGCCATGTCCGTCGGAATGAATTCTCTCGTGACGAAAAACGTGTGCCCTTCGTGGTATTCGACAAATGTCTTGGCGATGATGGCGGCCAGCGCCCAGAAGCCGATGGTTTTCGAATATCCGGCGACATGGAACGCCCATGCCACGAACAACGCGCAGTTGACGCCGGACAGTCCGCCGTAGGCCGTCATCTCCGGATAGGAATGCGTGACGACGATCGCGACGACGGGGGCGGACACGGCCAGGCAGGCGATTGTTTCCCACGCGGGCAGCATGGCCGCGATGATCGCGAAGCAGATTCCGTCGTAGAAAAGATGCTTCGCGCTCCAGTGGACAAGATGGCAGGTGGACATCCGCCACAGGAAGGAGGCGTCGCAATGGTTCGGCCGCAGGGCCGCCGCCTCGCCCGCCTCCGGACAGAATGTCAGGATGGCGGAGGCGAGCAGGACGGCGGCGATCAACAGGATGCGTGCGTGGTTTTTCATGGGATGTTGCAGGGACATAAGGGACTAAAGGGACATAAGCGATAGGCTTATTGGTTTTGCTTGCCGTAGCGGGTAGTGATGGCGTGCAAGGGCGGGGCACCATCATTACCGTTTCAAGGGCGAGACGCCCTCGTTACTCCTTTCTGTAGCGGGCGGCGACGGCGCCCATCGTGGCGACGATGATGACCGTCCAGACGTCCATGGCGCCGCCGCCGTGGCTGATGTGCGGCGCGTGGTACTGGAACATGCCGTTGCCGTGCCGCGGCGCGGGGCTGTTCATGGGCGCGGGGGACGCGGGGCTCGGGACGTCGACGCGGTAGTTCTTGACAGGCTGCGTCTTGCGCTGCGCCTGGGCTCTCCGCTCCTCCTGGACGCGCTTCTGGTTGTTGCGGTCGATGCCGTGCTTCGCGTGCTGTTCGTCCGTCAGCATGACGAGGGACGTCTCGTCCGTGACGATCTGGTATTTCAGCCCGATGTTGCGGACGATGTCGGTGTTCTCCGACTGGTTCTCCAGCCCCTGGTTGACCATGTCCTCATGCATTTCGATCTGCGCGACGGCGAACATGCGCTCCAGCTCCGGATTGTCCTCGTCCTGCTCGGGGAAGGTCATCTTGCAGGTGTAGGTCTTGTCTTCGCCGGACAGGCGTGTCTTCATGGCGACGGTTGCCTCGCCATGGCCTGTATAGCGGCCGAACATGACCAGCTGCTGGCCGCGGTAGAGCTTCTTCACGCAGTTCTTCGTCACATCGTATGTCTTGACGCCGTCGATGGAGACTTTCACGTCGTGGATCGCCTCGCTCGTGATTTTGGATTTGGCGAGCATGATCTTGCCGATGATGTCGTCGTCGTTGGAGACGGCGTCGTAGAAACCGCCGGAGACGTCGCAGATCGTGCGCATCAATGGCCAGTTGCAGCTATTTCCCATCAGGAAGCCGAACACGCGGATATCGTTGCGGGACATCAGTTTGGCAAACGCCTGCGGATTGACTTCGCCTGTGTTGGTCACGCCGTCGGTCACGATGACCATGCTGGTGACGCGGTCGTCGTCGAGCTTGGACAGGGCGGTCTTCAGGCCGTCGTAGAGGTTGGTGCTGCCGTAGGCGTTGACGCTGCCGAGTTTTTCGACGGCTTTCTGGATGTTTTCAGGCGTGGCGGGGAGGTAGCCGCGGGTGATGTCTTCGGCCCGGCTGTTGAACATGACGATGCGGAAGCGGTCGTTGGGGTTCATCTTCTGGATGGTCTGGGTGACGCCTTTCGCGAGGGTCTGGATCTTGCCGCCGCACATGCTGCCGGAATTGTCCAGAACGAAGACGTAGTCCGCGCCGTTGGTGACGGGCTTGAGGTCGATGCCGGGCGTCAAAACCATCATGAACGTTCCGTCTTCGCCGTTGCGTTTGAAGGGGATGACCTCCAGGCGGCCGGGCAGGTTGTCGGCGAGGCTGTAGTAGAAGACGAAATCCTTCGAGAGGCCTTCGGCCAGTTCATAGGTGATGTCGGCCGTGCCGTTGGCGAGATCGGCCTGTTCGGAGGCGACGGCTCCCTGCGGCGCGCGGTAGGCGGTGACGGGCCAGGCGGAACGGAGGATGACGCGGACGGTCGTCTTGCCCGTGGGCTTGTCGTTGCGCTCCCAGAAGCTCATGGCGCCGACATCGTCGGTGTTGCCTTCCTCCAGCGGGTACTGGTAGCGGCAGACGCCCGTGTCGACGGGCAGCGGCTGGTAGTAGGTGAAGGTGATCCGCGCCGTGTCCTGCGGCCCCAGATTGGCGATTTTGAACGAGAAGTCCTGATAGCCGTTCTTGTCCGCGACGCCCGCGTTGTTGCCGGCGTTCTTCTCCTCTTCATAGACCTGCTTCGCCTTGTCCTTCGCGACGACTTCGCCGTTCATGGTCTGCTCGCCGATCTGGACCTGGCAGTCCGCCAGCGATGCGGACTGCGGGACGGGGAAGGAATAGACCGCTTCCATGACCGTGTCGTTGATGTTCTTGAACTGCTGGTTGACCTCCGTCTGCGCATAGCCGTTGTTGATGGTGACGACGACGTCGTGGCTGACGATTTCCGCCGGCTTCAAGCCGGAATTGGCGGGCGCGAGCGTGCCAGCCGCCTGCAGGATTGCCGTGACGATGGTGAACATGGTGATGATCGTTCGTTTGATGTTCATGGTGAAACTCCTTTTTTATGCTTGCTTCAAATGATTCGTTTTTCTGTTTTCTCTTGTCGTTGGCGCCGACAAAAGCTTTTAGCAAACACCGTGCCAACTCGAAAACAGGCTGAAAAAACCATGAAAAATCAAAAAAATCGGCCTCAACCTGACATTTTTTGTCAGGCAGGTTGACATTTTTTGTCAGGTGGATTAAGTTTTTTATCAAAAAATACCACTGTGTCAAGCAAAACAGAAAAATCCTATGAAAACGGCCACATTATTTAACAAGGAAGAACGCCGTCTGGCGGAGGCCATCGGCAGCCTGAACTACACGAACCCCTTCACGCCGAAGCGGTTGGAGCAGGAACGCGCCATTCTGGGGCCAAATGCTGCCAGCTCCTATGCCGTGTGGCATAATCAAGACGGTAAACGGTTGGTGAACCGCAACATCAGCCCGATCTTCAAAGTCTGCGACGAACTTGTGAAAAAGCTCCTGTCGCGGTTGCAGACGCTGAAGAAGCCGCCGTCGGAGGAGGATATGCGCGTCTATGACGAAATGGTCCTGTACTGGCTGTTCGAGAAGCATCGCGTGGCTGTTTGCGAGCTTATGCAGACGCAGCCGCAGGAGACGCATTACGAATGCTACCAGGCGTTTCTGGAGGATTTTGAGGCCGCGATCATGCGTCCGCCCCGCCGCCAGCCAAGCGAATTCACGCCGGAAAAGACGTTTTCCGTGATTTTCCAGATCCATCGCGCGTTCTACCATATCTTCGATTTCATCGCGGGCGGTTCGCTGGAGGCGGCGCAGATGCGGGCGGACATCTGGCAGTCCATCTTCACCTATGACATCTATCGCTACCACCGCCTGCTGTT
>JAEEGH010023565.1_pt1 | contig 12507 bp, 9 predicted proteins | sample 9134181 | NCBI WGS metagenome assembly JAEEGH01 (sample SAMN16246544, study PRJNA631951) | gut metagenome | biome: gut microbiome; feature: rumen; material: DP-attached | host: Bos | place: Iran: Karaj | collected 2018-10 | reverse complement strand
CCCCTGAACTCGCGCACCCCCGCCTGCCAGAGCTTCATCGAAAGGTCCGGATCGCTGTACATTCCCGGCGAGAAGTCCGTGCTGAACCCGCCCACCAGATCCCACAGATCCCGGTGCATCACGCTCGGCGGACGCGTCGCCCCCGACCAGTCCGCCTTCCGCAGCCCCTCATACTCCCGTAGCAGCCGCTCCTCCTCGAACGTCTCGATGCTCGTTCCATAGTTCTTTCCGCCCACCACCGGCTTGCTCCGCGTCGGATACGGCTCGATCATCGTCGCTGACAGATAAAACGCCGCGTGTCCGATCTTTTCGATCTCCTCCACCATCGCCGCATCCCACCCCGGCAGCACATACATGTCATCATTGAAATAGAAGATGTACGGCGTCCGCACCAGCGGCCGCGCCGCATTCACCCCGAAGCACACCCCCACGTTTCCCGGCGACCGCGAAAACGCCAGATGCTCCGCCTTCGCCCATTCCACCGTCCCGTCCGATCCGTCGTTGATGTGCAGGATGATCTGATGCGGATAGCTCGAATTCTTGCGGAGCGATTCCACGAAAAGCCGCAGAAACGGCAGATTGTTCCACGTCGGAACGACGATGGAAAACCGTTCATCCCCCCTGAATTTCCCCTCCACCCGTTCAAATTCGTTCTTGTTCAGAAACTGCAAGTTCTCTGCTGGCATGTGCGCCTCCTGCCTGTCCGCTCTCGCTTATTGCTGCTGCTGACTTCTCGTCATCTCGCGGAAATACTGGCAGATTCCGCACTTTCCCGGTTCGCATCCGCGCGGCTTCTCCTGTGGTAGCGCCCGATAGAGGCCCGCTCGCATCTCCGGCCAATACGCCACCGGGTTCGTATCCATCAGCGTCGGGTCCGGGTGATGGCCGAAAAACTCCGACAGCAGATAATGCGTCGTCGCCGGATGCCAATGCCATTCCGCCTCATCCGGCAGCGCATAGTTCAGCGAATAATAGTAAATGTTGCTCCCGAACATCTTGAAGACCGGATTGCGCTCCGTCTGCGGCGATTCCTTGATGCCGCAAGTCTCATCCATGTAATACCCGAACGTGTATTTTATCGGATCGGTCAGCCCCACCACCACCGGCCGCCCATACGACTCCTGCGCCAGCTTCGCGATGGTCCGCACGATCTCGCTCTGATGCGCCATCGACTCGTTGGCCTCGCTGTGGTCCAGATTGATCTCCCGCCCTGCCACCACCACCGCCACGGCCAGCGCCGCCAGGTTCAGTCCCCGGAGCATCCATTTCCAAACGCCCTCGGATTCGTCCATCGCAAACACGCATTGCGCCACGATCAGCGGCCACAGGAAAAACGTTGTCCGCTGGACCAGATACTGCACCCCTGCCACCGCATGCCCCACGCCCGACAGCACCCAGATCCCAGCGAAGAGCACCGTCAGCAGAATCGTCGGCGACTCCAGAAAATCCCGCACCTTCCGCTTCTGTCCCCGCCAAAGGCAAATTCCCACCGTGACCGCATTGAGAGCCATCAGCCCCGTCACCGCCCATGCAATCATGGGCAGATAGGGCGTGACCGCGTTGGGCAAATACTGCGTGAAATGCGGGTACGTGTTCACGACGGCGGCCATCGTGTCATGGACAAACCCCGTCTCTCCCCCCCATTGCATGGCCGGGTGGTCTTGCAGGAGGAGATACCGGGGCATGTAGAACACGCCAACGGCAAGCCCCGTCGCGAAAATAAAGCCCGACCGCTCCCATGCCGCAGCCACACGCCGCCGCCATCCAACGGGGGGCTCTCGCATCTCGGCTTCATCCGATGGAGCTTGCGCATCCAACCCATATCGCAAAATCAGCAATCCCGCAATCATGCAAAACGCAAACACGAACACCATGATCGACAGCATTGCCGCCGCCGCCGCCAGAATCGCGACATAGCTCCACAGCGACTGCCGGGCCAGTCCTCCCTTCCTGTCATACGCCTCAATCACGCCCAGATAGGCCAGCGAGGCAAACGCCACCAGCAAACTGTAGCCGCGCACTTCGCTGAAATAGTCCAGCACCCACGCATTTGCGAACCACCCCAGCAGCAGCACAACCCGGAGCCAGCCGTTTTTCAGCCGTCTCCCCAGCCGCCAGCCCACCCAGGCATACAGGAAGAACGCCAGCACGCTCGGAATCCGAATGCCCGTCACCGGATTGCCGGGCCACAGATGCAAAAACGGCAGCGAAAGGAGCTCAAGCAGAAAATGGCTCTGCGGATCCTGATGCTGGAACGTCAGAATCGCCTCCAGCCCAGGCTTGAGCGAGTCCTCCATGAACCCCCACTCATCGCTCGCCAGCTCCAGCCGGGCCGCCCGGATCACCACATACGCTCCCGTCAGGACAATGAGCAGGAGACATGCCACCCCCCCCCACGTCAAAGGCCGACGCACCTTTGTTGCCTCCGCCTTTTCCAGGGCCTGCTTTCCCGCCTTCGACTGACCTGCTTGCTTCTGCGCCTGCTTATTGTCCTTTTTCATCGTCCGACTCTCCTAATCCGCATTCCGCCCGGACTATTCCCCCGCCGCCGCAACCGGCATTCCGGCAATCTGATCAAGCGCCTGGCAGATCATGCACCGCTTCGGATCGCAGCCCACCCTCCCCGTCGGAGTCTTCGCCTTGTACAACGCCACGTCGGACTTCTCGAAATAGCGCACAGGCGTAAGATCCATCAACCGCTCATTGGGCAGGTTGCCCGGCACGTTCGGATCCAGCAGATAGTAGTCGGTGTGCGGATGATGATGCCAGATCGGCGGGAACGGCCATGGATATCCATAGTTGAGCGAATACGTGAACAACACGTTGTCGCCATGCAGCCGGAACACCGGATGCTCCTTCAGCTGCGGATGCACCGCCATGTCGGGATACTCATACTCCCAGTAATACCATAGCGTATAGCGCATCCAGTCCGTCATCCCCACCACCAACGGACGCCCCTCCGCCCGTTCCTGCTGCGCCAGGTCGTACAAGACCTTCGCAATCTCCTTGTTCTGGGCATCCTGGCGGTATTCGTACGTCTTGTAGGTGTTGTATGTGCAGACGGCAAACCCCAGCACGCCGCACAGCGCCAGGACATTCAGCCAGCGGACCGCCCCCCATCTGAGCTCCTGCCAGGAAAACCCCATGAACAACACGATGAGCGGCCACAGATAGAGCATCGACCGCCGCACGGGAAATTGCATGCCCCCCACCCAGAAGGCTCCCTGCAAGATGAGCGCGGTGCCAAATAGCAGCAGAGCGGCCAGCGCCAACGGCGATTGCAAGAATCTGGAAAACGTCGGACGCTCGCGCCACAGCTTCCAAATCCATGCGACCAGGTCGGCCACGCACACCCCGAAGACCGCCAGCCCGAGCCAGAAAACAACATTCTCGCGCAAAAAGTCCACATACGTCACGCATCCGATCACCGAAGCGAACGTATCCGAGACGAAGTTGCTCGTTCCGCCCCACTGCATGGCCGGCGAATGCCGCAAGACCAGATAGCGCGGCAGATAGAAGGCCATCAGCACCACGCCCATTCCGATGACGAACCCGCCCCGGCGCAACACCGCCCCCAGCCGCGTCCGCACCGTTCCCTCCTCGTCCAGATAATAGCGAAGCAGCAAAAGCACCGTGATCAGAAAATACCCGTATGCGAACGTCAGCAGCGACAACAAGGCCAGACCCGCCGCAAAAATGGAAATCTTTGCCCAGCGATCTTTCCAAATAGGCGTGTTTTCCGGATTGAACGCTTCAATCAGGCCGACACACGAAACCCCGCACCATGCCAGCAGATACGCATATCCCCGGGCCAGCCCGAAATATTCCAAAATGATCTGCGGACCGATCCACGCCGCAAAGAACAAGATTCGAAACCACCCGCTCGACAAGCGTCTCGTCAGACGCATGCCCGCCCAGGCATACACCAGGAACATCAGCGCACTAGGAATGCGGATCGCCACCACCCGGTCAATCGGCAGATACTTCAGGAAAGGCATGGAGCAAAGCGCTTGCAGAAAATGGCTTTGCGGATCCTTGTGCTGGAAGGATAGCAACGCCTTCAGGCCTGGCTGGATCGAATCCTTCCACATCCCCCACTCGTCGCCGATGAAATCCACATTGAATACGCGGTATACGATGAACGCGAAAGCGGCAAGCGCCAGCCCGCAGCGCACCCAGAAATCCAATGTCGGCCTAGTCTTGTCCATCGTCTTCTCCTTCTTCTTCCGCCGATGTCGCCCCCCGCCCGTTCCGCGCGGCCGCTGCGCGGCGCTCATCGAGCAGGAGCTTGTACTCCACGCTGTCGGCGAGGGCCTGCCACGAGGCCTCGATGATGTTCGCGCTGACGCCGACGGTGCCCCAGCGCTGGTGGCCGTCGGACGAATCGATGAGGACGCGCGTCGTCGCCCGCGTCGCCACCTCGGGGTCGAGAATCCGCACGTGGTAGTCTTCCAGCACCACCTCGTCGATGGCCGGGTAGAACCGCCGCAGGCCCTTGCGGAGGGCATCATTCAGCGCATCGACCGGGCCTGCGCCTTCGCCCGCCGCCAGCTCCGTCTCGCCGCCCACGGCTACCTTCAGCGTCGCCACGGTCGTCGCCCCCTCCGACGCGCTGTCCTTCTGCACCATCACGCTGAACCCCAGCAGGTCGAAGAACGTGTGATGGCTGTTCATCGCCCGCTCCACGAGCAGCCGGAACGAGCCATCCGCCGACTCGAAGCGGTAGCCGTCCGATTCCATCGTCTTCAGCTGCCGCAGCACCTCCCGCACCCCCTCCTCGCCATCGGGCAGGTCGGCCCCCAGCTCCTCGGCCTTCAGGCGCACGTTGTCCTCCCCCGACAGCCCGCTCACAAGCACCCTCCGCCGATTCCCCACCGCCCCCGGATCGACATGCTCGAAGCTCCCCGGCGCCTTTGTCACCGCGTCCACGTGCATTCCGGCCTTGTGGGTGAAGGCGTTCGCCCCCACGTAGGGCCGCCCCTCGTCGGGGCGCCGGTCCAGCAGCTCGTCCAGCAACCGCGACAGCCCGCGCAAGTCCACCAGATGGGCCCCGCATTCCATCTCCACGCCCATCTTCAGGGCCAGATTCGGCAAAATCGAGCACAGATCCGCGTTTCCGACCCGCTCCCCGTATCCGTTGAACGTCCCCTGCACCAGCCGTGCGCCCGCCCGCACCGCCGCAAGGGTTCCGGCCACCGCCACATCCGAATCGTTATGCAGATGCACGCCCACGATCATTTCCGGGAACCGCGCACACGCCGCCTTCACCCCGGCCGCGACCTCCCACGGCAGGCGTCCTCCGTTCGTGTCGCACAACACCACGCGGTTTGCGCCGGCCTCCACCGCCGCCTCCACCGCCGCCAGCGCATACTCAGGGTCCTCCGCCCACCCATCGAAGAAATGCTCCGCGTCGAAAACCACCTCGCGCCCCCGCTCCCGCAGAAATGCCACCGACTCCCCGACCATCGCCAGGTTCTCCTCCGCCGACACCCGAAGCACCCGCTCCGCCTGCGACCGGCTCGCCTTCCCCACCAGCGTCACCACCGGCGCGTTCGTCCGTAGCAGCCCCTGCAACCCCACGTCCTCGGCCGCCATCCGCCCCGGACTCCGCGTCCTGCCGAACGCCGCCAGCCGCGCATTCCGCCATGACAGCCCCCCGAGCTCCTGATAGAACGCCTCGCCCTCCCCGTTCCCCGCCACGAGCACGCCTTCCACGAAATCCACCCCGAACTCATCCAGCGCTGCCGCGAATCGCAACGCCCCCGACGGCGAAAACGAAATCCCGGCCCCCTGTGCCCCATCCCGCAACGTGGTGTCATACACCTCCACACGCCTGCCAGCCGTCTCCATCATCTTGTTCTCCTCGCTCGTCCTTCCTTTTTACTCCCCTGCCTGCATCGACATCCTCACGCCGCCCCCCCGCAAAAGCTCCCCGCGGCAACCACCTCCCAACTCGATGGCCGCGAGTTTTTCGTCGTCCGGCCGCCACACGATGCGCCCGCACAACTCCCGCTCTTTTTCCGACAGTCCCTCCACGTGCTCCACCCATTCGGGAACGCTCTCCAATGTTTTCGGGAACCCGCTCCCTCCATCTTTCATCACGCTTTCAAAGACAATCCGATAACAATCCGACATCACCTTCGCCGCCAACGCGACCTCCACCGGGTCGCCTCCCACCTTTGCTCCCCACATTGAGTCGAACACCGCCGACAACTGTTCCGCCTTCTCCCTCACCTCCATCGGCCACTCGTCCTCCGGCAGGCGTTCCAACACCATTCCCGCCGCCTCGCGCTCCCCCGCATTCCACATGGCTTTCGCCAGCGCCAGCCAATTCCAGCCAGCCTCCGCTGTCATCCCCAAGGACGCCTCCGCCTGTCTGCACACAACCACCGCGTCATCCAGCCGCCCTTCCCCAAGCAACTGCTCCACCGACTCCATGGACGCCGCCCCCGCCCCCAGCACCATCGCCGCGACCACCGCGACTATTGTCAACATTCGCCGTTCCATTGCTTTCCCGTCATCCTTGCGTGCTTGCGACTGACTCGCTCGTCCTTCCTTTTTACTCCGCCGCCCCGCTGCCCACAAGCACCAATCCGCCGCTCATGCCTCCTCGAGAGTCCATGCCGCCTTGGAATACCGCGCCCGTCGGGGATTCAGCGAGCCGCCGAACGGCTCGTAGACGAGGAACGACTCGCATCCCTTCTTCGACAGCGAGCCGGCACAGTGCACCGGGATATCCGTCCCCGGCAGGAACCGCGAATACGGCGCGTGGTTGTGTCCGTTCAGGAGGTGCAGATTCTTCCGTCCGTGCAGCACCTGGGCCACCTCGTTGGCATTCCGCAGACCATGGAAGAACCCAGCCTCGTCGAGCGGATAGTGCGTTAGGATCAGCACATACGGCCGCCCGCCGATCTCCGGGTCGTCCAGCACCCGCTTCAGCGCCTCCAGCTCCCGCGTCGGCACCCGTCCCGACGAATTCCAGAACGCCAGATGCGGCAGCGACGACGAAAGGGTCACGCACACGACCTCCTCGCTCAGGAACCGGACCCTTGGGAATCCGCCCTGCGCCACCGCCACCTCCGGCCGCTCGTTCCTGTTTCCGAACGAAAACCACCGCTGGAAGTCCTTTACAGACCGACCCGTGTACAGATCGTGGTTCCCCGGCACCGTCACCGCGCCCTTCCGCGCCATCTCCAGCACGCTGGAAATCCGCGGCGCCGCGGCGATCAGCTCCCCGCGCAGCCCAAAGTTGACCGAATCGCCCCCATACAGGATCCAATCCGCCGGATGTGCCCGCAGAAAGGCCCCCAGCGCATTCAGCTTTCCCACGCCCTCCCGGTACTTCGTCCCCCGCCGCGCCCAGAAGTTCAGCAGCGCCGGGAGCCGCTTCGGGTGCAGCATCTCCGAAAGCCGCATCGCGCCGGGCGGTAGCGGAAGATGGACATCGCCGAAATGCAAAATCCTCATCGGTCGCTCCGTGCGCATCACCGTTCCGCCTTTCCTTCCAGAAACAATCAAATTTCCTATTGTTTCACCGTAAACTCACGCCTTCTGGGCCACCCGGTCCGAGCCTTCCGGAAACGCCCCGTCGAACCGGGAAAACCGCGCGAACGCCTCCTCGTCCGTTTCGCCGACCTCCCACCTCAGCAGCGCCCAGCAGAATGGATGCGAATACTGTGCGCACCCGTCCTTCCCCTTCGGCAGCCCCGCGAACAGCACCTCCAGCCGCCGCACCTCCGCCTTGCCGAGCTCGCCCAGCCGCCAGCGCACCGACTCCACGAACTCCTCCGCCGAGCCATAGCTCATCCCGCCCACCGACGGCAGAAACACCGTGCTGCAGCAAATTCCCATCTGATGCAGCATCGCCACCGCGTAGATGTAGTCCGCCCGCGGATGGATCGTCCGGTCCAGCGCCTTCAGCACGTCCGGCCCCAGATACGTCCCCCCCGCATGAAGAACCAGCGCGCACCGCTTTCGCGCGTACCGATGCATCTTCCGCAGGCACCGTCGCAGGTCCCCGAAGTCCATCGCCCGCGAACACAGCACCAGATCCGCCGGCACCACCCCCTCCCATTCGTCCGCCCACGCCAGATGCCGCACCCCCAGCCGTCCCTCCCCCACGCCCGCCGCAGCCGCCCGCTCCCGCAGCCGCCGTAGCATCTCCTCCGAGAAGTCCAGCGCCTCCACCCGCCGCAGCCGTCGCGCCAGCGGAACCGCCACGTTCCCCGTTCCGCATCCCACATCCAGCGCCGTCTCCACCCCCTCCAGATTCAATTGCGCCAGCAACGCCTCCACATACGTAGCGTCGCCCCCCCCGCGCCCTTTCCGACCCGCCCGCCGGTTCCACGCCGCCTGCCCCCGGCTCCCGAACGCCGACGCCTCCCTCTCCCGCGCCAGCAACCCATCCAGGGCCAGCTCCGAAAAGTACGACGCCTCCAGCATCTCCGTCCGCCCTCCGATTCCTTCCCCGCCGCGCCTACCCCAGCTCCTCCAGAGTCTTCCGCAGCACGCTCGCCGACCGCCGAAGCGCCGCCGCCTCCGCCCCCGTCAGGCTCGCCTCCACGATCCGCTCGATGCCGTTCGCCCCCACCACGCACGGCACCCCCAGCGTCACGTCCCGCAGCCCGTACTCCCCGTCCAGCCCCGCCGAGACCGTCAGCACCCGCCGTTCGTTCCGCAGGATCGCCCCCACGATCGCCCGCATCGCCATCCCCACCCCGAAGCTCGTCGACCCCTTGTAGCCGATGATATGATACGCGCTCTCCCGCACCTCCCGCTCGATTTTCTCCCGCTCGATCGGCGACTCGCACCGCCCGCACACCGCGCAGAACTCCGAAAACGGCGTCCCCCCCACGTTCGCCAGGCTCCACGCCGCAAACTCGCTATCCCCGTGCTCGCCCAGGATCGCCGCGTGCACGCTCTGCGCCGACAGCCCGCAATGCGCCGCCAGCAGATACCGGAACCGCGCGCTGTCCAGCACCGTCCCGCTCCCGAAGATCCGCCCCCGAGGCCACCCCGTCCGCGCCGCCGCCACATGCGTCAGCACGTCCACCGGATTCGACACCACCAGCAGGATCGCATCCGGAGACACGCTCTTGACCTGCTCCGCCACCGACGTCACGATCTTCGCGTTCACCGCCAGCAGCTCCAGCCGCGACTGCCCCGGGCCCGCCTGCGCCTTCCCCGCCGTGACCACCACCACCGTCGCGTTCTCGTACGCCTTCGGCGCCGACTCCGCCCGGATGCTCACCGTCGGATAGAACGGCGCCCCGTGCGCCAGATCCAACGCCTGTCCCTTCGCCAGGTCCTCGTTCAGGTCGCAGATCACGATCTCCTCCGCCGCCCCCGACTGCGCCAGCGCATACGCAAACGCCGACCCCACCGCTCCCGCTCCCACCACCACGACCTTCCGACTCGTCACTTTGCTCATCTCAAAACCTCACTACGCTTTCGTTACCGCCTCCATGCCCAGCCTTTTCCAGCCCGCACTCCGCGGTCCCCCCACCATACCCTTCCCCCCCCCCTCCCCGCAAGTTTCTTCCCGTATCTTCCCGCATTCTCTCAGAAATATCCTCACCCTGTCAACACCTAATTGTCTGGTAATTTATCGTTCTCCCGCCTTTTTCGGGGGTTGGGGTCATGCGGGGGCGGTGATGGCGTTTTTGCGGAGCTTGCGGACGCTGCAAAGTTGGATGCCGTCCCATTCGGGGCAGAGCGGCGCACCGAGCGGCGGATGCTTTCGTTTTTCGCTGAAGGCGTAGCGGTGTTTTTCGAAAATGCTCGAGGCAAAGGTCTTGCTGCCAATCGCGAGTCCATTCGAAAAGGCCCGGATTTTGCAACGGAGTAGCTGGGGCAGGGAAGGTTTTTCGCGGTCGGCCAGGACCTTCTTGACAGTGGCGGGGTCTAGTTCGGCGGCTCCCTTGTCGTAGAGCAGGCCACGATAGGCCTTCATCACCTTGTCGTAGTTGTCGGTCAAGTTGCCATAGACGCCGGAAAGCCCCCTTCGGGCATCATCGTCGCCAGTGGAGGCGGCCCCATAACCGCTGAAGGCGTAATCCTTCGGATCGGAGACGATTCCGGCACGCACTGGATTGAGGTCGATGTAGGCCGCGACTGCTGCCAGTGAGCCGCCACCTTCCACCAGCGTGCTTCCGAATCGGCTTTCCCAGAGCGTGCCTTTGTGCCCGGCGTGATGGGCACGATACCACACGGAAAACCTCTGATTCAGCGACTTCATGAACGGCGAAATATCGTTCATGCGCCCACGGAGCTTTTCCTGCTCCGCTTGTAGTGTGGAGATCAGCCCTTTCTTGCGATAATCGGCCCACCGAAGGCGCATTTCTTTTGCACGAGCATCGCCGTAGAGGGCTGCAACCCGGCGGAGTAGCTCTGGCTCGGAGATTGCGGCGGGTGAGGGGACATGGATGAGAATGTGGTAGTGGTTGGACATCACGCAATGGGTGAGCACGTCAAGCCCCGAAAAGGCCGCGACCCGCCGCATCATGGCGACAAAGACGCGTTTCTCCTCGTCTGTGAACAGGTAATGCTGCAACGCACATCGGCTGACCAGGTGGTAATAGGCCCCGCCAGCAACTTTCACTCTCTTCATCTCTGGACTCCTTCCGCATGGGGTTCGCCCCCCATCATCCACAAATCCCTCCCCCTGTAGACCTAATTGTCTGGTAATTATGCGTATGCGGGGGCGATTCCAGGCTTTGTTTCGGTTTGACCCGCGACTGGGTTTTCGCTACGGTTGCGGTCGTGTCCGGCTACGGCGGGCTTTCGCCCTCGCTCCGGCTTGTTCCATCTCCGTCTATCCACCTTCGCATCAATCGGCCCAACTAACGTGAATGCCGCCCATCCATTCCGCTTCGCCCACCACCTCGTCTTCGTGTTCCTCGCGTTGCTTCCGCACCTCGCCGCCGTACCGGCATCCGCCCAGGTGCCGTGCCTGGCCCCCGCCTACCAGCCCACCGGCCACGATACCGCTCCGGCCGCCAATCCCGCCGACACCACCCCCGGCTATCTTGCCGACAGCGGCGAAGCCCGCGGCCGCGCCGTCGCCGCCGAACGTGGCATCGACTTCGACATCGACGAAGTCCGCACCGCCCAGAATGCCGCCCTCGCCGAGCAGGCCCGCGACGACGACTCCGCCTGGTTCGCCCCGGACTCGTTCGCCTTTCTTCCCTACCTGGACACCCTCCACGACCACACGTTCATCCTGCTCGACAACCTCATCCGCATCCTGGACCTCTCCTGGACCATCCCTGGCGTCGACTATCACGCCGAGCTCTCCTCCCTCGCCCTGACGCCCATGTTCCGCGTCGGCGGGCGCGGCGATGACGGCGATTTCGAACTCAAGCTCAAGCTGCGCGCCGACACCGCCCTGCCCGGCCTCGAACGCCGCTTCCACCTCATCGTCGACAATGCCGGCCGGAACACCCTCCCCGGCACCGACCCCATGACCCGCAAGGAAGACTGGCGCCTCGGCATCCGAAGCGCCTGGGACACCTGGACCGACGCCAAGTTTGACCTCGGCGGCGGCCTCCGTTTCCGCTCCCACAAGCCCGTTGGCTACGGCGAAGCCTCCCTCGAATGGGACTGGGCGCTCGCGGACGGCGACCTCTGCCTCGTCCCCTCCGTCTACTACTATACCGACACCCACTGGGGTCAGGACGTCCACATCGCCTGGCGGCGGTGGTTCGGCCCCGACGGCCGCTGGGGCGTCGAACTCTCCTCCGCCGAGGAGCATTCCGAGCACAGCAAGGCCTTCGAATTCGAGCACACCGTGAAGATTGCCTACGCGCAAGGCCTCTACAAGAGCCGCGGCTTGCTGCTCCAGGCCAGTCTGTTCCCCACCATCCCGGTGGGCCACGACAACCTCTACCTCGACGACGCCCTTGTCTCCCTCTCCTGGAAATCCGCCGTCTATCGCCGCTGGCTCTACGCCACCCTCACCCCGCAGGTCGATTTCGCCGACGAAGACGACCACCGCCCCCATTTCTCCTTCCGCGCCGCCTTCGAAATCCTCTTCGGCGGCAAGACCCGCCGTCTCCTGTAGCGGAATTAGGCTGGCGCGCGTCGGGGCCGCGGATTGGGGTTGTGCGGGGGGCGGGGGTGTGGGATGATTGGAGACGGAAGTGGACGGCCGGGGCGTCCGGCCAGTCTGCGGACATGGAAGAACAGAACCAACGCGAGGTACAAGCCATGACATTTGCCGACATCGTCGCCGCGCTCTCCAAGGAGATGGGCACCGAAATCGAAACCGAAGGCGACGTGTGCGCCATCCAGGCCGGGGCGGCGGACGGGGATTCCGTCACGGTCGTCCTGCACGGGCTCGACGAATGCGGGGCCGTCCTCTTCGCCGCCGACCTCGGCGAGCCGCCCCCCGACGGCCGCGACCGCCTCCTTCGCGCCCTCCTCGAAGCCAACGACCTGTTCCGCAACACGGCCGGCGCCACCCTCTCGCTGGACCCCGACCGCGGACGCGTCCGCCTCCAGCGCGCC
>JAEEGH010023564.1_pt1 | contig 12507 bp, 6 predicted proteins | sample 9134181 | NCBI WGS metagenome assembly JAEEGH01 (sample SAMN16246544, study PRJNA631951) | gut metagenome | biome: gut microbiome; feature: rumen; material: DP-attached | host: Bos | place: Iran: Karaj | collected 2018-10 | reverse complement strand
ACGTACATAGGGGATTATTGGGTGAAACTGATTTGGAATTTACTGACCAACTGCCACTTGACACTATAGACGTACTGTTTTTCTGCATGGGACATGGCGACACACGTCGTTTCATGGAGAGTCATATTTTGCCGGAAGGATTGAAAGTGATTGATTTATCAATGGACTACCGTCTTAAGGACGAGAGTCATGACTTTGTATATGGCTTACCAGAGTTGAATCGTCGTGCTACTTGCTCTGCTCAGCGCGTAGCCAACCCAGGCTGTTTTGCTACTGCTATCCAGTTAGCATTATTGCCACTTGCCAAACACCTGATGCTGAATGACGATGTGATGGTAACCGCCATCACTGGCAGTACCGGAGCTGGCGTTAAGCCACAGGCTACCAGTCATTTTAGCTGGCGAGACAACAACCTCAGCGTATATAAGGCTTTCCAGCATCAGCATGTGCCTGAAATCAAGCAATCGCTTAAACAGCTGCAACAGAGCTTCAACTACGAGATAGATTTCATACCTGTTCGTGGTGATTTTCCTCGTGGCATTTTCGCAATGGTAACAGTGAAAACAAAGGTAGAGATCGAGGAATTGTATCGCATCTATACTGAGTATTATGAGGCTGACTCATTCACGCATGTAGTACGTGAGAACATTGACCTCAAACAAGTGGTAAATACCAACAAATGTCTATTACACTTGGAGAAGCATGGCGACAAACTGCTGATTATCTCCTGCATAGACAACTTGGTGAAGGGAGCCAGCGGCACAGCCGTACACAATATGAATTTGATGTTTAACTTAGAAGAAAAGGTTGGTTTGCAACTCAAGCCATCCGCATTTTAAACAATGAATCTATTCGACGTATATCCGCTATTCGATGTAAATATAGTGAAGGGCAAAGGATGCCACGTATGGGACGACAAAGGCAATGAATACCTGGATCTGTATGGTGGTCATGCAGTGATATCCATAGGTCATGCACACCCACATTATGTAGAAAGCATCAGTCACCAAGTGGCTACTCTGGGCTTCTACTCCAACTCAGTTATCAACCGTCTGCAGCAGCAACTGGCTGAGCGTTTGGGGAAGATAAGCGGATATGACGACTATAGCCTTTTCTTGATCAACAGTGGTGCTGAAGCCAACGAGAATGCTTTGAAGTTAGCGTCTTTCCATACTGGCAGAACGCGTGTGATATCTTTCAACAAAGCTTTTCATGGTCGTACTTCACTAGCTGTAGAAGCCACCGATAACCCCAAAATTATCGCACCCATAAATGCCAACGGGCATATCACCTACCTGCCACTCAACGACATAGAGGCTATGCAAACTGAGTTGGCAAAAAGAGATGTCTGCGCCGTTATCATTGAGGGCATCCAAGGTGTAGGTGGTATTAGGATTCCTTCTGATGACTTCTTACATGCATTACGTGATGCTTGTACAAAGTATGGAACTATTCTTATTTTGGATGAAATCCAAAGTGGCTATGGTAGAACGGGCAAGTTCTTTGCACATCAACATAGCGGCATTCGCCCAGACATAATCACCATAGCTAAAGGCATTGGAAATGGTTTCCCAATGGCAGGTGTATTGATTAGCCCTATGTTTAAGGCTGTTTGCGGACAGTTAGGCACCACCTTTGGTGGTAATCATTTGGCATGCAGTGCAGCTTTGGCTGTGATTGATGTATTTGAGCAAGAACACTTGGTAGAAAATGCAGCCAAGGTGGGTAATTATCTCCTTGAGCAACTTAAGCAAGTAAAAGGCATCAAAGAAGTACGTGGCAAAGGACTCATGATTGGTTTGGAGTTTGAAGAACCAATAAAGGAACTGCGCCTTCGTCTATTGCATGAGCAGTACGTGTTTACGGGAGCCAGTGGTACAAATGTACTTCGCTTGCTGCCCCCACTCTGCCTAAGTATGGAAGAAGCAAAAGAGTTTATTAATCGACTAAACAAAGTGTTATGAAAATAGCTATAATAGGTACTGGAAATATGGGAGGAGCAGTCTGCGAAGGACTGTTCAACAAAGGTTTAAATGCAGAATTTCAGATTACCGCATCAGATGCCTCACAAGACAAACTGGAGATACTGAAAGCCAAGTATCCAACACTTGACATCACCAACAACAACCAACAAGCTGCACAAGATGCCGACTTGGTAATTGTTGCAGTAAAGCCCTGGTTAGTAAAACAAGTGGTGGAAGGCTTAGGTTTGTCAGAGAAACAAATTTATGTTTCCATCGCGGCAGGCGTTGATTTCGCACAGTTACAAAGTTTCACGCAACTGGCTTGCCAACCGATGTATAGGGTAATCCCTAATACTGCTATCAGCGACCAGCAAAGCATGACATTGATATGCAAGTGCAACACCACTCCTCAGCAAGATGATCTGATTAATCGTTTATTCGGTAGCTTGGGTAGTGTACTGTTTATCCCTGAGAGTAAGATGGCTGCTGGGACTGCCATCGCTTCATGCGGTATCGCCTATGCACTGAAATACATACAGGCAAGCATTCAAGCAGGTATTGAATTGGGACTCACCGCCCAAGAAGCACGCAAACTTACTATACAGACACTGATAGGTGCCACTACTCTGCTTAATGCTCATGGACAGCATCCTGCCACAGAGATTGAAAAGGTTTGTACCCCTGGAGGACTCACCATCAAAGGCATTAACCAGTTGGAGCATGATGGCTTTACTTCTGCCATTATCAACACCATGAAAGCTTCACTGTAAGATTACTATTTTGAAACCATATTCTCTCCAGGCTGGTTCTTGAGCGTCAATGCTATCTTGCGTTGGTTAATCTTCACTTTGCCTGTTAACAACTCAGGCAAGTTATAGCTCATCATTTGGTCATTATAAAATTTATAGGGATGACGTTGAGGTAGTAAGAATGGTTTACTGGCATTGCCCTGCTCATCAATGTAGGTGATATAAGGGCGAGAGTAATAACCATCTATCCTACGACTGCTAAACACCATCCAGTGCGAATTGCTGCCCCAAGAGTGATAGGCGTCAGCGCGTACGCTATTAGCATCTTCTAATGCTTTCATCTCTCCCGTAGTCAAATCGATAATATAGAGGTCAGCATCTTTCTTGGTAGCAGGGAAGTTCCCATATTCCATTAGGCACACAACCATCCAACGACCATCGGGAGAAATACGCGGATGAGCAACACTCATACCTTTAGTCTTTGCGTTGAAAAGCGTATCAACTTTTGTACCTATTATTGCTTTATCGGCATCAAAATCAACCCGACAAAGGCTGTATTTCAATTCGTTAATGTGGTGCTCTACACTGTCAAACGCCTCGGCAGTACAATAATACAAGCTCTTACCATCGGGCGAAAAAGTAGGGAATGTCTCGTATGCAACCTGAGATGACAGTTGTTCATTCGTGAATGCCTCCAACTTCTCCATATCATACACCACAACATCCGACTCGGTATCATACACCTCCACCCTGTCTTGCGAATGATAATAATAGCTTTGCCAAGTAGCGTTGACAGATGCTACAATGTACTTGCCATCCGGATGCCAAAAAGGATATTGCATATTGCCTATGGTTTGATCCGTTTTGGTATTGAGCTTTTTCACCTGTTCATTCTCGATGAAAGCGGTTCCCGGTGCTTTGGCACGGCTATGAAATATCATCTTTTCAGGATTACGGCTATTGAAGGTGTGGCAGTTCACACAGCCATAATCTGTCAATCTGTTCTCAAATATCGGACTCTCCTCAAAATTCTCCAGATTGCGCTGATAGATACCCATGCGGTTCCATTGCTCATAAGGAGGAATAAGGCGATAGGCGAGATACGGATCAATCTCCTCAGCAGACACATGAATTGTTATATTAGGGTATGTGTGCCATCCATCATCTATTTTCTTTGCTACCGACAGTATCAAATCTGCATCTTTGTTTGCTTCTAGTAAGCTGTGCCAAGTTTTTACAGGAATATCAAAGTAACCTTCTTTTGCGCGAATGGTCTCTTCTGCATCATTCCCCTTTATAATAAGGGCATAATCACCATCAGCATCTATAACTGAGAAATTTAAAGGTGCTATGTTCACAGGCACAGTTACGCCATTATAATCAGGAAAGATGTTTATCTCTTCATCAATACTACCGGTTATATTGCCAATGCCTGCGCTACAAGAAACAAGTAACCCAAGACTCGTTAATATGACGAATATTTTAATCGTATTCATATTTTTTCTTTTATACAAACATATAGTAATACCAAAAAGAACCTCTATAGCTTGCCAATGCTGTTGATTGATTCTGTCCGCTGTGCCTTGCATCTAATGCTTTCTGGCGGAAAGCCTTAAAACGTATCATCGTTTCCTCTGCAACACCATGACTCCTGCAATAATCCTCATCGTTTTCTGAATAGGTTATAATAGCCTCTTGTAACAACACAGGCATCTTGTCTTTATAAGCATCTATGTCTATGGTCTCTACAAGAATCTTGATACCAGCCAGATTCTTGTCCAATAACAACATGGCTACTGCATACTCAAAAGTATGAGGATCGTTAGAGCGTGTGTCTATTACTGTCATCAAATCATTCATGATGCCGTCAACTACTACAAACTTCGATTGATTCTGAGGAAGGTCACATCGTTTCATCCCCAGTTCAGGATCATTATTCACCACCTCATCATTGTAGAGGAATCTGCGCATGTTTTTCGCCCAGTCTTTGTAAGCATAAGTACGTTCCAAACGAGTAATATATTTTTCCGCCACATCATAATCGCCGAATATCAACCTTTCCTTGATAAGTTGTTTCAGCATGGTAGGGTTGCCATAAGGCGTAGCTATCATCGTACCAAAAGCAAGACACATGGCCTCACTCACTATACCCATGCGATAATAAATGTGACTGAACAGCACGTTGACGTCATTGTAGGCCTGATAGCCAGCAATGATACTCTGAGAACCTTTCTGAGGATATTTGAACAGGTCAGTCAGCAAGGTCCCTTTATAGGACAATGCCCAATTCAGACAATTCAGATGCAGGTAGTTTTTCGTATTAAGACCTGGATGACGGATGATGCTTTCCGCATCCTCGTTATTGATATGGTGCATCAATGCTGTCAACACCACGAAATCTTTATCGGTGGTAGCAGCAACCTTTTTACTCACATACCAGCCACCAATCACCAAAAGTACTACCCCCAAAGCAATCTGGGCACTGATTTTATGCAATATTCTATGTCTAATCCAAGCCAATGGAAAAGCACAGAGGGTTAATATCCAGGATAGGCAGAGCCAGAAATCGGTTTGAACCTGATAATCGGTATAGCCATCCACCCACAATGCAGAGGCAAAACCATTGACTGCTCCTGTGTCAACACTACGCCAAGCCAAAATAAACAAGAGCACCACATAAAAGCCAGACACATAATGATATGGATGTCTTTTCAAGATATCATAGAGCCAAACTGTCAAGGTAAACAAGGCGGCAATACTGCCTGCTGTATAATATAAAAATAAAGTGAACAAGATACCCATCACGGTACGAGACTTCCAACCAAGATAGTCAGCTATGAGAGCATACACCCAAATCAACATCACAGCTTCCATCGTAGCCGTCAAGGCTTCATAATGATAGCCCATATTCAGCAAATAAGCACAAGGAGTAAATGTCGCCAACAGAACAACAGGCAATAACCAAAGACTACCTCCTAATTTTCTTATTGTCAACCATAAAAAGAAAGCTGTTATCACAGAAAGAATAGATGTGACAGCACTGCCCATAAAAGGAATAGTAAAGTATTGTATCAGTGATTGTGAGAAGGCAATATTCAAACCTCCAAATTGATGCATGAGTTCTTGCACATAGTCCCAGTCATTGAGGAAGATTTGTTGCTGCTCTCTGTAGAAAAACAGAGATGACTGGGTATCTTGCAGGTAGAAGAATAGAAAAACGCCTGCCAAGATAATGAAGAAAACTTCTATCAGTCTCCTTGTATTCATGAATACATATTTAATAAAAGAGGGGCGAATCAACTGACTCGCCCCTCTCAGGTTATAGAAACCGATTTCATGAAATTAGGTTCATAGAATTACTTCCAGTTCTCGTTCTGAACGAAACGGCCCATAGCGGTCTGAATCTCGGTAATAGGAATTGGGAAGGTTACCCAGTTCTCATTGTAAACGTTACCGAACTTGCCAGGGAAATAAGTTCCTTCGTATGCACGGTAAGCATTCAGCACATTAGCAACGGTACCCCAGCGGGCGATATCAAACCAGCGGTGGCCTTCCATACCGAACTCGGCACGCATCTCACGTTCAAGAGCTGTATGAGCCTCTGTTGCATTTGCAAAGCTCTTATATAGGCCTATACGGTAGCTTGCAGCAGCACCAGACTCTGTCTTGCCTGTCACCTTGTTGTCGAATGTCTTGCCGGCAGCATCATTCTTAACGAAGCTGTTGGCTGCACGTTCACGTACCTGGTTAATGTATTTCAGGGCAGTTTCTAGGTCATTCTCATGGATAGCCACCTCAGCGCGCATCAGCAGGATGTCAGCGAAACGGATCACATGGTAGTTGGCAGCATTTGAACTGACAGCTGTAGCAACAGCCGTACCACCACGGTCAGCCAATCTATGCTGATACTTCTTATTCATGTACAGACCACCGTTGGTGTAGTCGCGAACCCAACCGCCGATTGAGGTAGGAATACCGTAATCCAGGTAAGGAACACCGAAACGGCCGGCGCAGTAGTCAACGCGTGGGTCAAGTGGAGTATCCAAGTCGGTTACAGGATTAGGGTCACCTATAACTGTAAGAGGTTCATAGTCTGTGTAATTTGCCAAAGGCAGACCATCCTCGTCGACCATGAAGCTATTCACGAACTCATAAGTTGGCTGGTAGAAACCCCAACCACCAATACCCAGTGCACCGGGGCTGCCAGGAGCCGGGTTGGAGATAATGGCATTAGTATCAGTCTGTGTACCGTTGATGGTCAGCTGTACGTCAAATACAGACTCACCGGTCCAGTCAGAGGTAGCAGCATTGTTAAACAACTCAGCATAAGTCTTAGCCAGCTGGAACTTCTTGCCCTTGGCATCAACACCATTGTTGATGATGTCGTCCAGCAGGGTCTTGGCATCGTTCCAGTGGTCAGCGGTAGCGTTCTTGCCGTTGAATGGAGAAGACCAGTACAGGTATAGCTTGGCCAGCATGGCCTTGGCCATCCATGAGGTAGCACGACCGTATTGGCCTGCTCCGTAACCGGTCTTGTTAGCCCATGTCTCGGGCAGCTTGCTTGCAGCCTCCTTCAAGTCAGCAGCCACCTTATCCCAGATATAAACATAGTTGCCGCCTTCGTCAACGTTGCTTACCTGTGGGTCGGTAGATGCCTTATAGTCTTCCAAAGATACATAAGGAATAGCGGCACCGAACATGCGGATACCCTCGAACATCCAAACACCCTTGATGAACAGGCACTGAGCCTTTATCAGGTCAGGATTTGCGACAGCGTCACCAGCCTTGTCCACCATGTCAATCACGTTGTTAGCACGCTTGGCAGCTTCATAAACAGCAGCCCACTTGCCCTGAATGTAAGAGTTGGCAGCAGAGAAAGAATATACCTCGATAGCGGTAAAGTCTGACTGGTCAGAAGACTGGGAACCCTTGTTGGCATCTGCACCGGCAACATCACCAAAACAGTAGTTAGCCAGTGAAGCGTAGCCCATCCAACCCGTCTGGTTCATGTTGTTAAGGGTTGAGTACACACCTGTCAGGGCCATGTCAATTCCGGACTCGTTGAGCAGCGCATTCTCTGATACGGCGCCTGCAGGCTCGAGCAGCAGGAAGTCGTCGCCGCAGCTGCTCATTGACAGAGTCGCCAATGCCATAGCTGAATAGATTATTGCTTTTTTCATATTGTTCTAGAATTTTATAATTATCTATTTATTATTTTCCAAATATTCAATCTTCCATTTTTCAATTGAAAATTAGAAGTCGATATTCACACCGAATAGATACTGACGAGGAACACCATATGCACCGTAGTCAACACCCTTTGAACGGTCACCGCTGATGCTGAAGCTGTTTACTTCAGGATCCAGACCCTCGTAACCGGTGATAGTGAACACGTTAGACAGCTGGAAGTAGAAGCGGACGCGTGACAGGGTCAGCTTGCTGACCAGCTTCTTTGGCAGAGAGTAACCCAAAGTCAGGGTCTGCATACGCAAGTAAGAACCGTCAGTTACGTACTGGGAGTGTGACTGGGTGTTCTCAGCGTGAGTGTCACCGTATACCCACAAAGGCAGGGTACCGTTAGGATTGCTCGGGCTCCATGCCTTCTCAATACGGTCATAGCTATATACGTTACCCAGATTGCCCCACAGGGTATAGTACTCATAGTGTTTAAAGATGTCGTTACCGATTGTATAGTATAAATAAGTACTCAGGTCAAAGTTCTTCCACTGCAAACCGATGTTGAAACCGCCGGTGAGGTCTGGATGAGGATTACCGATGATGGTGCGGTCGCTAGCGTTCACCTTGCCGTCGCCGTTGACATCCTTCCACTTGTAGTGGCCTATGTAGCTAGTTGCAGACTTCTGCAAGTCTTCCTTAGAAGCAACGCCAAAAGGCAGCGCAGGATAGTTCAGCACGTCTTCAGCGCTCTTATAGATGCCATCATCTACGTAACCGTAGAACATACCTACAGGCTGTCCGACGGTAGTGATGGTCATCTGGGAGATACGTGAAGAATAGAACAGGTCGGAAGCACCCAGCTTGGTCACCTCGTTCTTGTACCAGGATGCATTGGCGTTGATGTTGTAAGCCACCTGGCCGATCTTGTCTCTCCAGCCGATAGAGAAGTCGATACCGGTATTCTTGATGTTACCCTGGTTGGTGTTAGGCTTTGAAGCAGCACCGGACAGAGTTGTCCAAGATGCAGGGACCAGCATGTCAGAAGTCTTCTTGATATAGAAGTCGAAGTTAGCAGTCAGCTTGTTGTTCAGGGCTGTCAAGTCGAAACCGACATTGAACATCTTGATGGTCTCCCACTTAGCATAGACGTCACCCAGAGCTGTCAGACCGAAACCGGTAGCAGCACCGCTATTACCACCACTTATACCATAGAGGTAGCGGGTCGGGTTAGAATACTGGAATGCGTAGTTGTAGGCACCGATGTTGGAGTTACCGGTTGTACCGTAACCAGCACGGAGTTTCAAGTCATCCAACCAAGTTGCATGAGCCTTCTCCATGAACTTCTCGTCAGAGATACGCCAACCCAAAGAGATGGATGGGAAGGTACCCCAGCGGTTGTCAGGATTGAACTTGGAAGAAGCGTCACGACGGATGGTAGCTGTTACCAGGTACTTACCCATATATGAGTAATCCAAACGGCCGAAGAGACCGAACATGGTAGTCTTGCTGCCCATGCCACCACCGTTACCCAGTGATGAAGTACCACCATTGTCGATGGTCCATGTGTTAGTGTCGTCCTCCATTGGATAGTCGTTACGCCAAGCGCTCAAGTTACGGCCAAGACCCATCTTCAGGGCTTCAGTACCCACCATTACGGTAAAGTCGTGCTTGTCAGCAAGGTTGAACTTATAAGTAGCGGTGTTGGTCCACTGCCAGCCGAAACTCCAGTTACCGTTCTCTGACAACTGGTTGCGAGAGCGGCCTTCCTTATCGTACATAATAGAAATCTTACCCATTGACAGGCCCCAGCCGCCATTCAGCGTTACAGCGAACTGAGAACGCAGGCTCAGGCCCTTGATCCATGGGTCCTTCAACTCTGCAAAGAACGAAGACTGCAGGCGGAAATTACGGTTCCAGTTGTCATAGCCGTTTACAACGGATGACAGGGCAGATACGTTACGGCCACCATTACCCTGTGAACCGGCAAAGTCACCACCTACGTTGTAAGCGGGAACCCACTTGTTCATGGTGTAGGTCTGACCGAAGGTTGAAGCGTCACCCTGGTTACCACGCTCACCGCGAGTCAGCATAACAGCTGCATTAGTGTTCTGACCGATAGTAAAATGCTTGGAAGGGTTGAAGCTAGTATTGACACGCAGTGAGTAACGTTCGAAGCTTGAACCTTTGATTGTACCGTTACGGTCCTGATATGCCAGGGACATTGAGTACTGGCCTTTCTCGCCACCGCCCATTACAGAGAGCTCGTGGTTCTGTGACCAGCCGGTCTGGGTTACCAAATCGTACCAGTCAGTACCGGCGCGGGCCTCTTCCTCTGTGCCGCCCAGTACTTCCTTGATATAGTAGTAAGAAGATAGTGCATAAGACTGACCGCCGTTTGGCTTGTAGTTGTCAACCAGACCTTGATATGAGCCAAACTGCTCCATAACCTGGTCCTTGCTCAAGCCGGCAGGAACGATAGTATATGGCATCTGCAGTTCACCGTTCTTGATGGAACCGAACTGCTGGTGACTTACCTTGTTGATATCAGCACCACGATAATCAACCTGATTGTGCTGAGACTGCTCGATAGCCTTCATGTAGTCCCATGCACCGAGGGTCTTGAAACCATCATTGGCCATAGTTGAAGCAGAGATGTAACCTGAGTAAGATACGCGTACCTTACCCTCCTTGTTACCCTGCTTGGTAGTGATGATGATGACACCGTTAGCAGCACGTGCACCATAGATGGCGGTTGCTGCAGCGTCCTTCAACACCTGGAAAGAATCAATATCGTTAGGGTTCACTGAGTTCACGTCAACACCCTGTACACCATCGACGATGATCAAAGGGTCAGAACCGTTCACACCACCGACACCACGCACACGGATAGTAGTGTTAGCACCGGGAGCACCACCAGCTGCCACATACACACCAGCTGCACGGCCCTGCAGAGCTTCTGCGAAGGTTGCAACAGGCTGCTCAGCGATAGCGTCGCGAGATACCACAGCCACAGAACCGGTAATGTCCTTCTTAGCCTGTGTACCGTAACCAACGACTACGACTTCGTCCAAAGTCTCAGCGTCTTCTTTCAGGGTAACCTGCAGAGCGTTCTGGCCGTTAGGCAGGTTGATTTCCTGAGTTACATAACCGATGTAGGAAACAACGATCACTGCATTGTTAGGCACGCCCTGGATAACGGCGTTACCATCCATGTCAGTGATTGAACCGATTGTAGTGCCTCTAACGAGAACGTTGGCACCGATGACTGGACCCATTGCGTCGTTAACTGTTACTGTAACTGTACGTCCGTTCTGCTGAACTGCAGCTACACCTTCAGTTGACATTGCATCCACGCCAGAAGCCATTGCCTGGCTTGCGGCGATTAGGAGCAGGGAAGCTCCGCAAAGGAAGGTCCTTTTCCAAAATTTAATGTCATTCATAATAAAAAAAATTTAAGTTAATGTAAAACTTTTCTATATAAAATCCCTTTTTTCTCTTTCTTTTCTTCATTTACACACTGATTCCGTACATTCACATGCACTCATCAGATTTGCCAAAATGGCATATATCTCCCTTATATACAGGTTTTTATCTCGCAATTACCGCTGTAATTGCACACTTTACCCATAATTTCACTTCACAAACTTAAATCTTTTTAAACAAACGTGCAAATTATTTCACCTTTTTTTTCATTTCGCCAATTTTTTATTTTTTCCGTCTAGACGCTAGTTAATTATATATATTAATATGGTGTAATTTTTGTGTAGGGATTTTGCCCCATATATTTGCACGTTTGAAAAAACTTTTGTTACTTTGCACAGTTTTTGAAACAAAGAATATGCAAGTACACGTTTCACAACATACGAGCGATAATGAACCAATAATATGACGCTGTTTCCGTTGTAGGAGGCAGCTTTTTTTTTAAATGATAATAGAGAAAAAAACAATATAGCATTATGAAACAGAATTTGAAAAAGGTATTGGTTTTGGGGTCTGGTGCGCTGAAGATTGGCCAGGCAGGCGAGTTCGACTATTCTGGCTCTCAAGCTTTGAAGGCGCTGCGTGAGGAAGGTATCAGTTCTGTACTGATTAATCCGAATATTGCTACTATCCAGACATCGGAAGGTATAGCTGACAAGGTTTATTTCCTGCCTATCACTACAGATTTTGTGGCCCGTGTGATTGAGAAGGAACGCCCAGATGGCATTCTCTTAGCTTTCGGTGGTCAGACGGCATTGAACTGCGGAACTGACTTGTTTAAGAAAGGTATCTTAGAGAAATTTGGTGTACAGGTACTGGGTACTTCGGTAGAGGCTATTATGAATACCGAGGATCGTGACTTGTTCGTGAAGGAACTAGACAAGATTCCTATGAAGACACCAAAGAGTCATGCTGTGAACAACATGCGTGAGGCGCTAAAGGCGGCTGAGGAGATTGGTTTACAAATCATGATTCGTTCTGCTTATGCCTTAGGCGGACAGGGTAGTGGTATTTGTCAGAATGAAGAGGAATTTATGACATTAGCTGAGAGTGCTTTCACTTTTAGTAGTCAGATTTTGGTAGAAGAATCACTGAAAGGCTGGAAGGAAATCGAGTTCGAGGTGATTCGTGATGCC
>JAEEGH010023561.1_pt1 | contig 12508 bp, 9 predicted proteins | sample 9134181 | NCBI WGS metagenome assembly JAEEGH01 (sample SAMN16246544, study PRJNA631951) | gut metagenome | biome: gut microbiome; feature: rumen; material: DP-attached | host: Bos | place: Iran: Karaj | collected 2018-10 | reverse complement strand
CGTCTGGCAGTACGTACTGGTGGCCGAGCAATTTGAATACGTGTACCACTGTAAAGAGCTCATCTATAAGATCCTGGCTGAAAACAACATCACCATCCCGTTCCCGCAGCGCGATTTGCATATAATTGACCCCAAAATAACTGAACGATGAATATCAGATTCAAGCAAAAATCGACCATCTTCGACGTAGGCATCACTGTCCTGGCCCTTGTATTGTCCGTAGGGACCATGCTCTACGGCGTGTGGCATTACGGCCTGCAGGATACCTGGCCCGAGCTGGTGCTCAACCTGTTTTACATTGCCTGCCTCGTCATGATGGGGATGTACATCTTCCAATACCGCATCACGACACAGCAGTTTAATTACTGGTGCTCCATCTGTGTGGGCATCACGATCCTGTTGCGGGACATCCTCTTCCCGCCGACCTTGGCCTATTACCCGATTAGCTTGGCGTGCCTTGCGCTTTCCGTGCTGCTGCTCCTGATGCTTACCTTCTTTTATGCCCGCAAGGAATGGGAGAACTACACCAAGAACAGGTTGTGGATGATTTTCATCGTGGACTTCGCCATAGCTGCACTTTATCAGCTGGATGTCCTTCTGGAACCCCGCGATGAATTTACCGTGTACATGATTACGGAAATATGGATACGTCCCACCATCACTTACGGGCTGGTGGCCTGTTTCGTAAAGGAGAATAAAAAATAATAGTATTGCATCTACCATATGAAGTCTTTTGAAGAGATCCGAGCCTCTCTGCGCAAAGAAGAGCTCAAGATCATCCTGAAGGAAAAGAGCGGGAAAAAGTTGATCGCTTTTTCTTCGACGATCTTTCTGCTTGTCACGATCCTGGTGTTCTACGCTGTCTTTACGCTCTGCGGAAGTATTCGCGTGAAGCAGATGAATGGATATCTGGATGAGGTTCCAGGTATTATTGACAGCCGCGTGAATGAAATGAGCTTGCGCAGCCGCATTTATGAAGAGGACATTCTGGCCCGTGCCCAGCTGGGACTGAAGCTTTACTGTGAAGAGAAAGGGCTTTCCGTTGCAGCGAAGTTGGAGCGGGTGCGCGATGCGGTTGCCGCTACCCGTGTCTCTCTGGTGGACGGAAAGACCGTGGAACCGTGCGCACCCCATTTTGAGTTCTATCCAATTCCCACGGAAAACGGGAAGGAACCCGGAAAGAATGACGGCAAGGGCTTGGTCGTACTTTCCATACCCGGAGACACGGAACACAACCTGTCCTTTGAGTTTCCCTGTGGCACGTTGTTGGAGTTTTACAATGCGCTCGACGACGGATCTGCTTTACTGAATGGCTTGTCAACCAGGAAAGATGCTGTCGCCTTCGCCCAATACGGCGGCAAGATCACGAGCTCCCGGTTGGAGGGCTTTACCCCCGAGCAAGCCTCGCGGCTGAAAGAGGAGGTGGCAAAAGTCTTCGTCAAGAATACCCCGGTCATCAAACTGCTGGGCAAGCGTTACCTGGCGGCAAAGAGGCGCTATCCCCAGATAGAAACAGATGTCCTGCTGGCCGTTCCGCTCTACAGTGTGATCAGAAACGGCATTTACATCGCCGTGTTCATTTCGGCCATCCTCGGCCTGGGGATTGTACTGTTCCAGATTTACGCTTTTCGCCGGCTTCTCATGCAAAAGCCCAGGAAAAGAAAGAAGGAGGTCTCCGGCGATTGGGTGCTCAACGAGACTTGGCCGGGCATTCTGGTGGTGATTGTGGTTACCTTCATTTTCTCCGTCATGCTCCTGTTACTGGAGAGCCGTTCGAACGCCTCCGAGACAGCTACCGTTTCTCGTGAAACCGTCCAGCAGGAGATCGACTGGCGCAAAAAAGAGCAGAAGACCATTCGCAATACCTTTGTGGACATCTACCTGAAACGCACCCGGATGCTGACCGATTTCCTGACGGAACACCCCGATTACCAGACATATGAGGGCCTGAAGGAGCTCAACGGCATTGCCCAAACCGACTATCTGATGCGCTTTGGCAGCAACGGGCAGGAACTCATCTCCAGCAACAGCTTGACAGGCTTCTCTGTTGGCAAGGACCTGAGCGAAGAATACCGCGCGGTGTTGATGGGTTATCCCAGTGCCTTCGTAGGACCCGCTGCCGACCCTTTCACGGGCCAGATGCAGCTGGGTACGGCCATCCTGATGACCGACAGGAAGGAGCAGCCTGACGGATTTCTGCTGGCCGTATACAGCGCCGAGACGTTGAATGCGGAGCTTGAGCGGATGACCTTTGAAAACACGATTAACAACATGGCTGTACGGGATGGGAATATCGCCGCAGCCATCGACGAAGCGGACGGCCGCTTTATCGCCCACACCGACCCCCAGATGATCGGACTGAAGGCAGCGGACTTCATAGAGGGTTTCGAGTTCGCCGGCAGCTTTGACGGCTTTATCATCTATAAGGGCGATCACATGCGTGCCTCCATGAGAATGACAGACGGTAAGTTGCTTGGATTCATGGTACCTGAGCGCGAGGACTCCTACGTGCACGCGTTCTCCATTCCGGTAGTCCTGGCCATACTGCTCATCCTGGTGCTGCTGTATTATCCGGTGGCAAGCCAGCTGATCGCACGGGCGATAACCGAGGCGAAAGAGAAGGGAACGCTGCAGTCTGCTGCCATCGTGCCCTCTCCTGTCAAGGCCTTCTCCGACGGCTATTCCATTTTTCTGACGCTGTTCGCGATCTTTGTCCTGATCGCCTCCTCCAATGGTTGGTGGACTTCCTTCGACTATGTCCTCAGCGGGGAATGGTCTTATGGTCTGCATCTGATCTCCCTCTGGGCGGCCCTGTTTGTCATTTCCGCAACAATCTTCTTCGTCTTCCTGATCCGTGCCCTGCTGAACCGTATGGAAAACCGTCTCAGCCCCAGGTCCAGGACGATCACCAGGCTGGTGAACAGTCTCATTTCTTACGCTGCCTATATTTTCCTGTTCTTCTTTATCCTCAGCATGCTCGGCGTGAACACCACGACCTTGCTGGCCTCTGCCGGCATCATTTCCATCGCTGTCGGTATGGGTGCCCAGAGCATGGCTGCTGACTTGCTCGCCGGCGTGTTCATGATGTTGGAGGGTACCGTCCGGGTAGGCGACCATGTGAATGTCGGCGGGGTAACGGGCTATGTCACGGATATGGGCATCCGCAGTATGCAGATCACTGACGAGAATGGAAATGTCGTCATCCTCAACAACAGCAAGATCGGTACCGTGTGCAACATGAGCCGGAACAGGGCCGGGCAGGGTACGGGAAACGACACGAATCAATGAAGAAACTACGCATGAAACGCAGGATCATAAAACTATTTGAGTCCAGAGAAGGAAATCTGGAATCCCGGGTAGAAAAGGATTATCTCAGCAGTGGAATCGCAACCATTCCTTGCCGCATCACCGACTATTACGATGTCATCCGAAACTATAGCGTCGAGACTTTTGAGACGCTGAATACGGATTTCGTGGACTATCTCAAAACGAGTAACGAGGTACTGCCTCTAGAGTATCCGCTTGTCCTGGAAATCATTGAGGATTTCCTGTCACAGGAGCAGAAAAAGATCATCAGGGAAACCATACAGGAGTATTTTGCCTATAACCTGGGCCTGGTGGAAAGGGAAGAGAAACGTCATACGAGGATCTTCCTCGGGATGTTCTTCGGCCTGCTGGCCTCGGGCGTGTTGCTGTGGCTCTCGCAATTATTGGAAGAAGTCCCGCGCGAATTGTTTTTTATCTTATTCTGGTTTATGGGAGATACTTTGTGCGACTATATCTTCCTGACCGGACATGATCTCCGTCACAACCGGCGGACAGCCGGACGACTGGCGAGTATCAAAGTGGTCTTTACCAATCGTTTTGTCAAGCCCGATTACTCAAACAACGAAGTCAATGAATTGTATTCTGATATTGAAAAAGACGTAAAAGAAACACTGCGATAATCATTCCCTCAAACCAATCTTTCATAAAAAACAGAATAACGATGAGCAAGAATTTACCGCTGGATTATTCCGACAAAGCCAACTGGTGCAAGACGCCTCCCGTAACCAAGGAAGTTGACACGTTCTATGTCTATGCAACCGAGTATATCATGGGCAGCATGGAGGAAGGCGCCCCCGACTACGCGGACATGGACAATGCGGAGATGCTGGAAGGAGCTGAAGGCGAATACCTTCTGCACGCTACCGCCTATGCGCTCTTCTACAACAACATCAAGGACAACGTGGCCAAGCGCATCGCAGCTTATAAGGCAAACCGATAGTGGAAACTACGCCAAAACTAAAATCCAAAAAACAATGAAAGCAGATAAAATCATCAAGAACGCAAAAATTTTCACGGCAGACTGTAACAATCCCAAGGCCACGGCCCTGGTGGTAAAGGACGGTAAATTCGTCTATGTGGGCGACGAAGCCGGCCTGTCGGACTACGAGGGCGAAGTGACAGACCTGGGCGGCAAGTTCATCATGCCCGGCATCATCGACAGCCATGTGCATGTGACCATCCCTGTGGGTTTTGAGTATGCCCCCATGGGAGAACGGATTGAACCGAACGGCAAGCAGGAAGCGCTGGACATCATGGCAGATTATATCAAAAAGAATCCGGGCGAGCAGCGTTACCGCTTCCTGATGGAAAAAAGGTTCCTTAACGGCGAGGAAATCGTAAAGGAGGATCTCGATGCGATTTGCCCGGACGCCGAACTGATGATTCAGGAAGGGGAAGGCCATAGCATCTGGGTGAACTCGAAGATCCTTGTGCGTCATGGCATCGATGACAACAGTCTGGACCCTATACCGGGACTCGCCATGTATGTGCGGAAAGACGGACATGTGACCGGGAACATGATTGAAGGTGCGGCGGAAGTGCCTATCATCCTCGACAGCGGAATGGAGCTGACCGATGAGCAGGTTGATGCGGCGCTTCAGCGTTGGATTGATTTCTCTGTCCAGCACGGCGTGTGCGCGGTATTCGACGCCGGTCTTCCGGGAGACCCCAAGTTCCATGCGAAGGTTTACAAGCGCCTGTGCGAACTGGACAAGCAGGGAAAACTGCCCGTTTATGTGGACGGCAGCCTTGTGGTCAATGCGGAGCGGGATGCCGATGAAGGCCTCAAGGAAGTAAAGCGTTTCCAGCGTGAGTTCAACACAGAGCACCTGAAGGTGCATACCATGAAGATTTTCATGGACGGCACCCAGAAGATCCATACCGCCGCCATGGTTACGCCGTATGTAGATGTCCATACTACGGGGGCTACCGCCTTCTCGGCAAAGGGAATCGCGGAGCTTTTGAAGCAACTCAACGAGGCGAATCTGGACCTGCATCTGCACACCGTGGGCGAGCGAGCTTCCCGGACCGTACTGGACGGTGTGGAGATGGCCAGAAAAGAGCTGGGAGACAGCTACCACGTGCGGGTCACCTGCGCCCATCTTGAAATTGAGTGCGACGATGATCTGGAACGTTTCGCCAAGTTGGGCGTATTTGCCAACTTTACCCCGCACTGGCACTCCGGAGACCCTGCGATTGCGGCTTCCTGGCTGGGTATGGAACGTGCCCGCAAGCAGTTCCGTTGCAAAACGGTTTGGGACAGCGGCGCTACGGTGGCCTGGTCCAGCGACAATATCGTCTTTATGGATTTCACCACCTGGAACCCTTACCTGGGCATGGAGGTGGGTATGACCCGCTGGATTACCGAAAAGACCAGAAACTACCCGTTCAACGTAGCTCCCAGCGTATTCCCGCCCGAGAACGAAAGGATGAATATTGAGGAAATGCTCATCGGCTATACCATCAACGGCGCCAAACAGCTGGGTATCGAGGCCAGGAAGGGCTCCATCACCGCCGGCAAGGACGCCGACTTCCTGGTATTCGACAAGGACCTTCTCGCAGCGGAGCACGAAGGCTTCAGCTACAACCTGCCACAATATGTATATTTTAAGGGTAAGAAGGTGAATTGATGTGGAATAGAACGTTTATAATTTGAAGATGAAATAATGAAAGCGGAAAAAATTATTATTGGGAACGTCATCACAATGGATGCGTTCAAACCCTATGCAGAGGCTATTGCTGTGGCCGATGGAAAAATCATTTACGTCGGAAGCAAAGAGGCGGCCATGAAACTCAAGGGGGATCAGGCCCAGGTCCTCGACTATGGAAGCAATTCCATTTATCCAGGATTTCTGGAAGCGCATTGCCATCCCGGATTTGCGGGTAACATCATGTTCGGCAGGGCAAACCTGGCAGAGGGCCGGACGCCGGAGGATTACCTGGCCATTCTGAAGAAGTATGTGGAAGAGAACCAGGATAAGCCTCACATCGTGGGCTCGGGCTGGTCGGATGATCTGCTGTATCAGCTGAATGCCAAGCAGTTGGACCAGATATGCCCGGACAAGCCCATGATCAACCAGAGCAGCAGCGGTCACATGATGTGGGTCAATACCAAGGCCATGGAAGCATTCGACATCAACGAAGACGCCGTGAAACAGTGGGGAACGGAATGTATCCATGTGGACGAGAACGGCAAGCCGAACGGCCTGCTTGCCGAGAAGCCCGCCATCGATCTGGTCAAGCGGGTCCAGCCGGAACTTGCGCAAGCGAAGAAAGAGCTGCTGGGCTTCCAGCAATACGCGTTTGCAAACGGATATACGGGCGTATATGATGCCGGTTACCAGCTTCTGACCAAGCACGACCCCCGTGCCTACAAGGAACTGGACGATGAGGGCAAGCTGAAGATGTATTCCTTCTGTGGCAGTTTTGTCAATGACAATACCGACACCCCTGAAGCGGATATGGACAGAATCGCGGAAGAGGCAAAGGAGTATAACGGCAAGCACGTGAAGGTAATCGGCGCCAAGGTCTTTGCCGACGGCGTCGTGGAGGGGCACACCGCGTGGATGCTGGATGACTATGTGGACAAACCGGGCTACAAGGGCGTGACAAGATTCGATAATCACGACAAGATGGTGCGGCTCGTCAAGGCGGCGGCAGCGCATGGTATGAACGTCCATGTCCATTCCGTTGGCGACGGCGCCACCCGGGCGTGGATTGACGCTTTTGCCGAGGCGCAGACCGAAGCGGGCAATTTCGATATGCGGAATGCCCTTGCACATCTGCAGGAAGTCACGCCGGAGGACGTGAAGAGAATGGGCGAATATAATGTCATGGCCGTATGCGGCATCATGTGGGCCATCAAGCATCCCGCCGGCTTCCCGCAGGAGGTTGCCTATGTGGGCGAAGAGAAGTCCAATAACGCCTATCCGGTCAAATCCATCATGGATGCCGGCGGTGTGGTCGCCAACCATTCCGACTACCCGGTGTCGCCGTTTTTCAGTGCAATTCAGGCATTCTGCATGGGCGTGTTGAAGAAGCTGCCGTCATACCCGAACGAGTATATCAGAAATATCGACCAGGCTATCAGCCGGTATGAGGCGCTGCAGACCCTGACAAGCAACGTGGCCTATATGTGGCACGAAGAGGACCGGATGGGCTCCATCAGCCTGGGCAAGCTGGCCAACTTCACTGTTTTTGACCGCGACTTCATGCACGACGATTTTGCAGAGATTGAGAAGGCAAGGTGCCTTGCCACCATCGTGGACGGCGAACAGGTGTACAAAGCATAAAAACCAACAGATATGAAAAGAGAATACAAGGATTTAATGATTTATGAGCCGTATGAATGCTTGAACAGCGAAATTACGGGAGATTTTGACGAGACCCTTGCCGTGAAGTGCGTGAACGGCACCTTCGTCGGAACCGAGGAAAACGGGGTCGCGTCGTGGCTGGGCATCCCCTACGCGAAGCCGCCCGTGGGCGGGCGCCGCTTCAAGGCACCGGAGTACGTGGACGCGAGCGACCGGGTCTTCGAGGCCAGGTACTACGGAAAGGGTGCTTTCGGCTCAACAGGCTACCCGGATTGCATTCAGAAGCTGTGCTCCGAGGACTGCCTCTACCTGAACATCTGGGTCAACACCGACGACAAGACCGCGAAGAAGCCGGTGATGGTCTGGATCCACGGCGGGGCGTACGTTGTCGGCTCAGGCTCGCAGATCTCCTACAGCGGAGCCAATCTTGTCCAGAGGCACAGTGACATCATCATGGTGAATATCAACTACCGCCTGAACATGTACGGTTTCATGGACTTCTCCTCGGTGCCCGGCGGCGAAAACTTCAAGACGGCGCCCTGCAACGGCCTGCTGGACCAGGCGATGGCGCTCCGGTGGGTGCACGAAAACATCGCCGCTTTCGGCGGTGACCCCGGCAACGTGACCATCTTCGGGCAAAGCGCCGGCGGCGGCTCGGTCTCCATCCTGCCGGTCATGAAGGAGGCGAACCGGTATTTCCAGAAGATCATCGCCCAGAGCGGCTCGACCACCCTGGCCTTCCCGGTCGAATGCGAATCTGCGCAGGGAAAGACCAAGGCGCTGCTCGAATACACCGGTTGCAAGACCATGGACGAGATCATGGCGCTGAGCGAAGAGAAGCTCCAGGAGGCGTATGTCAACGCGGTCGGCAAATTCACGTCCTGTCCGTACTACGGGACCGAGGTGCTCCCCGAGGCGCCCATCGAGCTGTACCGGAAAGGCTATGCAAAACACATAACCATCATGGCAGGCAGCACGGCCGACGAAGCCCGGCTGTTCATGGGCGAGGGCCCGAGCCTGAACATGGAAGAGCAAAAGCTGTTCGCCCAGCGCGCCGTGGGCGACGCAGCCCGCTGCCTGAAGGAAGCGGACAAGAAGTATTACGAGGAATTCTGGCGGGTCTGCAGGTCCCAGGAACCGGGACTTGTCGAGACGGAGTTCATCAATGAGCTCATGTTCAGGGTCCCCATGCTCCAGCAGCTCGACGCGCAGAGTGCGTTCAACAAGACCTACTGCTACTACTGGTCGTATCCGGGCAGCAATGCGGAGGTTGGCGCGGCACATTCCGTGGAGCTCATATTCGTGTTCGACTTCCGCGGTGTCGGGACGAGCAGCCCCTTCAACGGCACGAACATCCCTGATGAGATCTTCACGACCGTTCAGCAGATGTGGACCAATTTCGCACGCTGCGGCAATCCGTCCACAGACAAGGTCGATTGGAAGGCGTACTCGGCCGACGACCAGAACGTCCTGGTCATTGCCGGGCCGGGTGACATGCCCATCGAACAGGGCCTGCTGGCCGATCAGTACAAGGCCGTGCTCCCCTTGCTGGGCTACTATCAGTTCATGGACAAGTACTTCACACCCGGCTACCTTCTTGATATCATGGCCGCACGCAAATAACGTCAAACAAAGTAACACAAAAAAGATAATAACCATGAAGGCGGACAAAATCATCAAAAACGCCAAGATATTCACGGCGGACAAGAACCAGCCGCAAGCGACCGCACTGGCGGTAAAAGACGGAAAATTCGTCTATGTAGGCGACGAAGCCGGCCTTTCGGCCTACGAAGGAGTGGTCACGGACCTGGGCGGAAAATTCATCATGCCCGGCATCTTTGACAGCCATGTGCATGTCACCTTGCCCGTGGGATTCGCCTATGCGGCAGAGAGCGAACGCTTTGCCTGCAACGGCAAGCAAGAGGCCCTGGACTTTATAGCCGACTTTATCGGCAAGCATCCCGGCCAGAAGTGCTACCGGTTCATCCTGGAGAAAAAGTGCCTGAATGGCGAGACGCTCACCACGGAAGATCTCGACGCCGTCTGCCCGGATGCAGAACTCCAGATTCAGGAAGCGGAATTCCACAGCGTGTGGGTGAACTCCCGGGTGCTCAAGCGCCACGGCATTACCGACGAAACGCCGGATCCCGTACCCGGACTCAGCGTGTATGAGCGCAAGGACGGCAAGTTGACCGGCTATATCATTGAAGGCTCTGCGGAGGTGCGCATCGTCCTGGACGGTTCCATGGACCTGAGCGACGAGCAGATAGACGCCGCGCTCCAGGCGTGGATCGATTTCTCCGTGAGTCATGGTGTATCGGCGGTCTTTGACGCCGGTATTCCGGGCTTCCCTGAGTTCCATGAGCGGGTGTACCAGCGCCTGAAGGAATTGGACCTTCAGGGCAAACTGCCCGTTTACGTGGACGGCTGCTATGTGATCGCCGCCAACTGGCAGGCGGAGGAAGGCCTGAAGGAGCTCAAGCGTTTCCGGAAGGAATACAACACGGAGCACCTCAAGATCCACACCATGAAGATATTCATGGACGGCACCCAGAAGATCCACACTGCGGCGATGCTCACGCCCTATGTGGACGTCCCAGAGAAGGGCGCCACCGCCTTCAACAAGGAGGACCTCGCCGCCCTGATGGTCAAGCTCAACGCGGAAGGCCTGGACCTTCATATGCACACCGTTGGCTCTGCCGCCTCCCGCGTGGCACTGGACGCCGTGGAGCTGGCCAGAAAAGAAGTTGGCGACAAGTTTACCATGAAGGTCACCTGCGCCCACCTGGAAGTGCAGGACGACGCAGACCTGGACCGTTTCGCCAAGTTGGGCGTGATTGCGAACTATACGCCCTGGTGGCACTGCGGAGACTACAGGGTTTGGGGCACCTGGCTGGGCGAGGAGCGGGCCCGCAAGTTGTTCCGCTGCAAGGCGCTGTGGGACAGCGGCGCCCTGGTAACCTGGTCCTGCGACAACGTGGTTTTCAGTTTCGAGGTCTGGAATCCCTATCTGGGCATGGAAGTAGGCATGACGCGCCATATCACGGAAAAGACCAATGCCCCCGCCTTTACCAGAGGTGTCGCGCTCCCTACGGAGGACCAGAAAATGAGCATTGAGCAAATGCTTTTGGGCTATACCATCAACGGCGCCAGGCAACTGGGCGTCGAGAACAAAAAGGGCTCCATCGAGGCCGGCAAGGATGCCGACTTCCTGGTCTTTGACAAAGACCTGCTTGTCGCAGAGAAGGAGGGATTCAGTCACACCATTCCGAAAGATGTATATTTTGGCGGGAATAAAATGAATACAACAGATATATGATGTTTTAGTATGAAAAAGTTACTCTATCCTTTTGCCGCCATCGTTTTCGCCATGCTTTCGGCGCTGTCCTGCAGCGAGGAAATCACCGTCAAGGTGGTGGACCTTGCCACACTTACGGCCGATTATGAGGCAAAAGACGGCGAAACACTTTCGGGAATCCTCGGAGGAAATTATAAGATTACCATAGCCGACGGGGCCGTTGTCACGCTGAAAAACGCAGTGATTTACGGAGAAAACAACGAGGCTTACAAGTGGGCCGGCATTACGGCGACAGGGGACGCAACCATCGTATTGGAGGCATCCAATATTGTCAGGGGCTTCCATGAGAATTATCCCGGCATCTTTGTGCCCGAAGGCAAGACGCTCCGCATTAAAGGGAACGGCAAACTGGAAGCAGGCAGTAGCGGACGGGGGGCCGGAATAGGCGGTGCGAATTATGAGCAAATAAACTGTGGCAACATTGAAATCCTGGAGGGTACCATCCGTGCTGTCTCCGGTATGAACAGCGCCGCAATCGGCGCTGGCGGCCTGTCGGAGTGCGGCAGCATCACCATCAGCGGCGGCTTTGTTACGGCGGTGCCTTACAACAGTGACTCTGCCGCAGGTATCGGCACCGGGAGCAAGCGTTCCCGATGCGGGGATATCACCATCAGCGGAGGGAACGTGGTAGCCGAAGCCGGGGATTTGGCTGCCGGCATCGGCTCATCCTACGAGTCAATATGCGGCAACATTACCATCAGCGGAGGTACGGTCACGGCCCACGGAGGGACAAATGCCGCCTGCATCGGCAGTGGCGCCGGCTGCGACAAAAAACTTGAAACAAGCTTTGACCCCTCCGTCTGCGGAAACATTACCATCAGCGGCGGCACGGTTACGGCGGCGGCCGCCGGTGACGGCAATACGTTCGCCGCCGGCATCGGCTCCGGCAATGACAACGCCGTGTGCGGAAACATCCTGATAAGCGGCGGTACGGTATATACCAAAGGCGGTTCCGACGCTGCCGGGATTGGAACCAGCGAGCAATCGAGCGTCGGTGATATCACCATCACGGACGGAGTGACGAAGGTAACGGCCGAAAAGACTTCCATGGGAGAAGATACACACTGCATCGGCGGCGGAACCGATTATAAACGCATCGGCAAAGTCACCATCGGCCGGAAAGAGGGTCCCGTCATCGAAAGCCCGTTTGTGTATGTTCCATAATGACCATGAAAGCAGACAAAATTATCAAAAACGCCAAAATCTTCACGGCGGACAAGAATCAGCCCCGGGCCACGGCCCTGGCGGTGAAGGACGGCAAATTCGTCTATGTCGGTGACGAGGCCGGCCTTTCGGCCTATGAAGGCGAGGTCACGGACCTGGGCGGCAAATTCATCATGCCCGGCATCATCGACAGCCATGTCCACATAACCACCGGCGTTGGATTTGAATACACCGATCTGGGCGTGCCTGTCATGTGTTCCACCAAAAAGGAAAGCTTGGACTTCATGGCAGATTATATTCAGAAAAATCCGGGTCTGAAGCGTTACCGTTTCATGATGGAACGGAC
>JAEEGH010023559.1_pt1 | contig 12509 bp, 12 predicted proteins | sample 9134181 | NCBI WGS metagenome assembly JAEEGH01 (sample SAMN16246544, study PRJNA631951) | gut metagenome | biome: gut microbiome; feature: rumen; material: DP-attached | host: Bos | place: Iran: Karaj | collected 2018-10 | reverse complement strand
GACGGCCAATACGCTGAACGGTGTGCTGGCTGGTGCTCGTCAGGTGGAGGTGACCGTGAACGGCATTGGCGAGCGTGCTGGTAACACGTCGTTGGAGGAGATTGCCATGATTCTGAAGTGTCACAAGAATCTGGATATTGAGACGAACATCAACACCATGAAGATATATCCTACGAGCCGCATGGTGTCGAGTCTGATGAATATGCCCGTGCAGCCCAACAAGGCCATCGTAGGTCGTAATGCCTTTGCCCACAGCAGCGGCATCCATCAGGACGGTGTATTGAAAAATGTACACACGTACGAGATTATCGACCCCAAGGATGTGGGCATCGACGTGGACTCGATAGTGCTGACAGCCCGTTCAGGTCGTGCTGCCTTGAAGCATCGCCTGATGATAAACGGTGTGGACGTGAGCGACGAGAAGAAGATAGACAAGATATACGAGCAGTTCCTGGCATTGGCTGACAAGAAGAAGGAAATCAGCGATGCCGACGTCATGATGCTGGCTGGAGCCGATGTGGCCGATACACATGCCGTACGCCTTGACTTCCTGCAGGTTACGTCGGGCAAGGGCGTCAGAAGTGTGGCCAGCATAGGACTGGACATCAGTGGTCAGAAGTTCGAGGCAGCTGCCTCCGGTAATGGTCCTGTGGATGCTGCCATCAAGGCGCTGAAGAAGATTATCATGAAGCAGATGACCCTGAAGGAGTTTACCATTCAGGCCATCTCGAAGGGTTCGGACGATGTGGGCAAGGTGCACATGCAGGTAGAGTACGACGGTAGTCTCTATTACGGCTTTGGTGCCAATACCGACATTGTGACGGCCTCTGTTGAAGCATATATCGATTGTATCAACAAGTTTAAAGTGGAAGACTGATGAACACATTATTTGACAAGATATGGGATGCACACGTGGTGCAGCAGGTGGAGGACGGGCCTACACAACTGTATATAGACCGCCTGTATTGCCACGAGGTGACGTCGCCGCAGGCCTTCGAGGGTATGCGGGCAAGGGGCTTGAAGTGTTTCCGTCCGCAGCAGATTGTCTGCATGCCCGACCATAACACACCTACGCACGATCAGGACAAACCCATCGAAGACCCGGTATCGAAGGCACAGGTGGACACATTAGAAAAGAACGCACGCGACTTCGGACTGACGCACTACGGCATGTACTCGAAGGACAACGGCATCATCCATGTGGTTGGTCCTGAAAAAGGCTTGTCGCTGCCTGGTATGACCATCGTTTGTGGCGACTCTCATACATCGACACATGGCGCAATGGGTGCTGTGGCTTTTGGTATCGGTACGTCGGAAGTTGAGATGGTTATGGCCTCGCAGTGCATTCTGCAACAGAAACCCAAGTCGATGCGTATCACCGTCAATGGAACGCTGGGCAAGGGTGTGACCGCCAAGGACGTGGCACTCTATCTGATGGCGCAGCTGACCACCAGCGGTGCTACGGGCTACTTTGTGGAGTATGCCGGCGAGGTGGTGAAAAACCTCTCGATGGAAGGACGTCTGACGCTTTGTAACCTGTCGATAGAAATGGGTGCGCGTGGTGGATTCATTGCCCCTGATGAAGTGACCTTTGAGTACGTCAAAGGCAGGGAATATGCACCCAAGGGCGACGAGTGGGAGAGAGCCGTTGCCTATTGGAAGACGCTGAAGAGCGACGACGATGCCGTGTTTGACAAAGAACTGGTGTTTGACGCTAAGGACATAGAACCACGTGTGACCTACGGCACCAATCCTGGCATGGGTATTGGCATTACGGAAAGCATTCCTGCCTCAGGCGACGCCAACTTCGAGAAGGCTCTTGGCTATATGGGTTTCAAGGCTGGTGAGAAGCTGTTGGGCAAGAAGATAGACTACGTATTCCTGGGTGCCTGCACCAACGGACGCATTGAAGACTTCCGTGCTTTTGCTTCGCTGGTAAAAGGCCGTCAGAAGGCTGAGAATGTGGTGGCTTGGCTGGTGCCTGGCTCATGGGCTGTACGCCAGCAGATAGAGGACGAAGGACTCGATAAGGTGCTTGAAGCTTCAGGCTTTGAAATCCGTCAGCCTGGTTGTTCAGCCTGCTTGGCTATGAACGACGACAAGGTACCTGCGGGCAAGTATGCCGTATCGACCTCGAACCGTAACTTTGAAGGTCGTCAGGGTCCTGGTGCCCGTACCATCCTGGCTTCACCCTTAGTGGCTGCTGCTGCCGCTGTTACTGGAGTAATAACCGACCCAAGAGAGTTGATTTAAGTGAAAAGTGAAGAGTGAAAAGTGAAGAGTGATATGAAACAGAAATTTGACATCATAACAAGTACCTGCGTGCCCCTGCCGTTGGAGAATGTTGATACGGACCAGATTATCCCTGCCCGTTTCCTGAAGGCTACCACCAAGGAAAAGAAGTTCTTTGGTGACAACCTGTTTCGTGACTGGCGCTATAACCCAGATGGCACCGTGGTTGAGGATTTCGTCCTCAACAATCCCAAATACAAAGGCTGCATCCTTGTGGCTGGTAAGAACTTCGGTTCAGGTTCGAGTCGCGAACATGCTGCATGGGCTATTGCTGGCTATGGTTTCCGTGTGGTCATCAGCTCGTTCTTTGCCGACATCCATAAGAACAACGAACTGAACAACTTCGTGCTGCCCGTACAGGTAAGCGAGGATTTCTTGTCTGAATTGTTTTCGACCATTCAACAGGATGCTGAAGCACAGGTAGAGGTTGACCTGCCCAACCAGACGGTAACCAACAAAGTCACAGGACGTTCAGAACACTTTGATATTAACGGCTATAAGAAGCATTGTCTGATGAATGGATTGGACGACATCGACTTCCTTGTAGCCAACAAAGACAAGATAGAAACATGGGAACAGCAGAGAGCTTAAATACGTACAAGCGCATCCTGCCCTTCGTGGAGATTATGGACTCTACGTTGCGCGATGGTGAGCAGACCAACGGTGTATCGTTCCTGCCTCACGAAAAGCTGGTGATGGCTCGCAAACTGCTGTCTGACGTTAACGTTGACCGAATCGAAGTGGCTTCGGCACGTGTCTCTGAAGGTGAGCGCGAAGCTGTGACCAAGATATGTGCATACGCCCAGAAAAACAATCTGTTGGAGCGTGTCGAGGTGTTGGGCTTCGTGGATGGCGGACAGTCTATCGACTGGATTGCTGAATGTGGTGGACGAGTGGTCAACTTGTTGGCAAAGGGTTCGCTGAAGCATTGTACGCACCAGTTGCACAAGACACCTGAGGAGCATATCAGCGACATCAAGAAAGAGTTGGCATATGCTGCCAGCAAGGGCATCAGCGTCAACCTGTATTTGGAGGACTGGTCGAACGGTATGAAGGATTCGCCAGAGTACGTCTATCAGCTGATGGATGCACTAATATCATTGAGAAATGAAGAAAATGAGAAAATGAGAAAATCCTCAATCTCTCATTCTCTCAATCCCTCAATTTCCCGTTTTATGCTGCCCGACACGTTGGGTGTGATGAATCCCCTGCAGGTCATCGAGTATTTCCGCAAAATGATAAAACGCTATCCTGACGTGCATTTCGACTTCCATGCGCATAACGACTACGACTTGGCAGTATCGAACTCGCTGGCTGCTGTGCTCAGTGGTGCACGTGGTCTGCACGTCACCGTGAATGGGCTGGGGGAACGTTGCGGCAATGCACCGTTGGCCTCCGTACAAGCTATTCTGAAAGACCAGTTCCATGCCAAGACGAACATTGTGGAGAGTCAGCTGAACGACCTGTCGCGTATGGTTGAGAGTTTCAGTGGCATCACGGTAGCCCCCAACCAACCTATCGTTGGCGAGAATGTGTTTACGCAGGTGGCTGGCGTACATGCCGATGGCGACACGAAGGATCAGCTGTATTTTAACGAACTGATGCCTGAGCGGTTCGGACGTAAGCGTGAGTATGCCTTAGGCAAACAAAGCGGTCGTGCCAACATAGCCAAAAACTTGGAAGAACTGGGTTTGGAACTGACACCTGAACAGACGCGCCGTGTGACGGAACGTATCACGGAACTGGGTGACAAGAAGGAAATTGTGACGCAGGATGACCTGCCGTATATCGTCAGCGATGTATTGAAACATGACGGCTCTGAGGAAAAGGTCAAGCTGATAAGCTATATCGTCACAACAGCCTACGGATTGAAACCTGGTGCAAATATCAAGGTGGAAATCAACGGTCAGGAATTTGAAGGCAGTGCCGTGGGCGATGGTCAGTACGATGCTTTCGTAAAAGCCCTGCGCCACATCTATAAAAAATATCTTGACCGCACGTTCCCCACATTGGCTAACTATCAGGTTAGTATTCCCCCTGGTGGACGCACCGATGCGTTGGTGCAGACGGTCATTACGTGGCACTACAAGGACGGTCTGCTGCGTACGCGAGGACTGGATGCAGACCAGACGGAAGCTGCCATCAAGGCAACATTTAAGATGCTGAATATTATTGAAAGTGATTTAACGAAATAACAATATGAAACTGAAAATTGCAATATTGGCTGGTGATGGTATCGGCCCAGAGATTATGAAACAAGGTGTGGCTGTACTCAACGCTGTTGCTAAGAAATGCGGTCACGAGTTCGAATACGAAGAAGCACTGGTTGGTGCCTGTGCCATTGATGCCTGTGGCGATGCCTATCCCGATACGACGCACGACGTATGTATGCGTGCTGATGCCGTGCTGTTTGCTGCCGTGGGCGACCTGAAATACGACAATAATCCCACGTTGAAGATGCGTCCTGAAACGGGACTGCTGGCTATGCGCAAGAAGTTGGGACTGTTTGCCAACATCCGTCCTGTAGCTACGTTCGACTGCCTGTTGCATAAGTCGCCGCTGAAGGAAGAACTGTTGCGTGGTGCCGATTTCGTGGTCATTCGTGAACTGACAGGCGGTATGTATTTTGGTGAGAAGCATCAGGACAACGATATGGCCTTCGACACTAATATCTATACGCGTCCCGAGATTGAGCGCATCCTCAAGGTAGCCTTCGAAATAGCTATGCAGCGCCATAAGCACCTGACCGTAGTCGATAAGGCTAACGTGTTGGCATCGAGCCGTTTGTGGCGTCAGGTGGCTAAAGAAATGGAACCGCAATATCCTGAGGTGACAACGGATTATATGTTCATCGACAATGCTTCGATGCGTGTGCTGACCGAGCCTCGTTTCTTCGATGTCATTGTGACGGAGAATACGTTTGGTGACATTTTGACTGATGAAACGTCTTGTATAACGGGGTCTATGGGACTCCAGCCATCCAGTTCGCTGGGTGAGCATACACCACTCTTCGAACCCGTTCACGGCTCATGGCCTCAGGCGGCTGGTCAGAACCTCGCCAATCCGTTGGCACAGATACTGTCTGCTGCTATGTTGCTGGAACACTTTGGATTAGAGCGTGAGGGTGCCCTGATTCGTGAGGCTGTCAATGCCTCGTTGGACGCCAATGTTCGCACGCCTGAAATCCAAGTCAAGGGTGGCCAGAAATATGGAACAAAGGAAGTTGGTCAATGGATTGTAGACTATATCGAAAGACAATGAGATATGTAGAGAATGAGATAATGAGAAATTGGGGCTGGCGCCGTGTGTTAATGACGTCTGTTTTAATCTCTCATTTTCTCATTTCCTCATTTTCTCAATCTCCAAATTGGCGCGATACGCTGAACGTGCTGAACAAGCAGATAGCGCAGTCGCAGTGGTCTACGGACCTGCATCTGCGCAAGGCCAATGCCAATCTGCAACTGAAGCAATGGCAGTATGCTGTCGAGGAGTATGCACTGGTATTACAGCATGAAGCACGCAATCCTGCAGCCTTGTTCTATCGTGCTTACGCCTATACACATCTGCGTCGTTTCGACTTGGCGCGCAACGACCTTAGCGACCTGCTCATGGTGTTACCGCAACATTTCGAAGCACGCCTGTCATTGGCTGTCGTGCTGCAACAACTGGGACGTAAGCAGGAGGCATTGGACCATCTGAATCAGGCTATTCAGCAGTGTCCTGACTCGGCTGTAGCCTATGCAGCACGTGCTAACCTGGAGCGTGACATGAAGCAGGATGAGGCTGCACTCTATGACTGGCGGAAGGCTGAGGAACTGTCGCCTAAAGATCCTACATACGTGGTTTCACACGTGGACCTCTTGCTTGTCCTGGAACGTAGGAAGGAGGCTCGTCGCGTGCTCGATGCAGCAGTCAGTCGTGGTGTTCCTCGTGGCATGTTGCTCGAATGGTATGCAAAATGTAAAAGATAAAAGTTTTTAAGGAAGTTAAGGAAGTTAAAGGAGATAGAGAAGAGAAGTGAAGAAAATCATAGAAATAATCAAGCACCCAACCAAGCGTCAGTTCTTGACAGCCTTCTTTGTCGTTGTCGCCATTTTGGGCGTTATCAGGTATTTTGTGCAGCGTGCTCATAGTCTTGAGGATGCTCCGATTGCCAAGACTGCGCAGAAGTACAATCGTATTCGTGGTGTACGCAATTACAAGTCAGAGTTTCCTGACAGTCAGAGCGTACAGATTGTAGCAGCCCAGAAGTGGGGCGTGCGGCCTGTTAAGAATCGTGAGGATGCTGAGCATCGAAAGAAGGAGTTGGTGTATATTGGCGAGAGTCCGTATTATCATGTCGACCGCTTGTCCAGTTCCATTCCTTACCTTGTACCGCGTGCTGCCTTGATGCTGCGCGACATTGGCGAAGCTTTCTTCGATAGCCTTTATGCCAAAGGCCTCCCTCTCCATCAGCTCATTGTCACCAGTGTGTTGCGATCGATGGATGACGTGGCCAAGCTAAAGCGTCACAATCCCAATGCCACTGAGCAGAGCTGCCACCTGTACGGCACAACTATCGACATTTGTTACAACCGCTATCAGCCACTGACCCGCGAGGTACGCAATGACACGCTGAAGTGGGTGCTGTCCGAGGTATTACGTGACAAGCGCAACGAAGGCCGTTGTTATATCAAGTACGAAGTCAAGCAAGGTTGCTTCCACATGACGGTAAGGTAATTGCGTGCCATACTCATAGCTTAGGATTGAACAATATATATTCTTTATTGTCATGTTTATTAAGGTCTAATTATATCAAAACATATCTTCAAAAGTTAAATTGTTATAAAACACAAATAAATCGTAGATGTTTTACGAATTTCGTATAATATTATTTGCAAACAAAGAAAATATTGCATATATTTGTAGCGAAATTACGAAATAAAGTATAAATAAAGCATCTATGATTAGAGATTTTTGGGTACAAAATTACCTTTCCATTCGCGACAAACAAGAATTGAGTTTCTTGGCTAAAGGTCCCTCATCGGAACTTGTTACAGAAGTTGCCGAAGGGGTGTTCTTGTATAAATTAGGTATCCTGTATGGCCCAAATGCTTCTGGCAAGTCTAATATGCTGTTAGCCTTAAATGAAGTGTTTCGTTTACTGGTATTGCCCAAATCAGATGCTAACGAAAGTATTAATCGTAGTATTCCCTTCATTCTCACAAAGGATGATCCTATTGAAATGCACGTGTCATTCTATGCTAATGGTATCAGATATGATTATGATGTGTCGTTTAATGAGAAATACATTTTGAGTGAATACCTATACTATTATCCTAACAAATCAAAGGCTTTGTTCTATGAACGTCATTTTGTAGGTGAGAATATACAGACAGAAATTAAGTTTGGCCCAAGTTTACAATTATCTGTCAAGACCCAAGACAGTATCCGCGAGAACACGTTGAACAATCATAGTGTTCTGTCTGTTTGCAGAAAAGCCGCCTTAAAGGAAGACATAGCCCCGTTCAACGTCCTCCATAGTTGGATTATGGACAATTATCATGAAGTGGACGGTGATGGACAAAAAGGAGTTGTTGAGACATTAAAAGATGCTTATAACAGTCCTGTTAAGCGTAAGTTCTATAACATAATGCTACAAAAGGCTGATCTGAACATTTTGGAGTACCGGCCTATTGTAGAAGACCGTTATGTGCCAGCAGAATATCGTGAACGTATTCAAAAGGAAAATATTCCAGAAAAGATGAAAGAGGCCTTACTTAAACCCACTGCTGATTCAATAGCATTTGTCAATCACTCTTCAAATGGTAATTTTGACGTTCCTCTTAAATTACAGTCAAATGGCACTCTAAAATACATACAAATTTTGGATGCATTATATGATATGATAACAAGTTCTCATGTATATTATCTGGACGAATTAGGTGAGGATTTGCACAACGACCTGTTGTACTACTATCTTAATGTTTTCATTTTCAACTCAGAGAAATCACAACTGATTATCACCAGTCAAGAAACGACACTCCTTTCTCAGGATTTAATCAACGAGAACAGAGGTGTTGTTTGGTTTGTTGAGAAAAACAAAGAGACAGCATCGTCCGAGTATTCTCGTGGAGATTCATTCGGCTTGCACAAGAATTTGTCACTATATAATTCTTATCGCATTGGCCGTTTGGGAGCAAAGCCAGAATTGGGTAGTATCTTTATAAATCTGGAGGATTGATATGGGAAAACTACGCCAAACAGCACTCATCTTGGGTGAAGGCCCTACCGAGTTCTTCTACTTCAAGTCCTTGTGCGATGTGTTTAAACGTCTGACCATCAAGCCAGATTATCCCAAACATACAAACCTCAAGGAACTTGAAGCGAAGATAGAAGAGGGCATTGCAATGGGCTACAGCCATATCTTCTGCATTATTGATATGGACACGAAGGACAAGGAACCAGAACAATCTCAATATCAAAAGTTGAAAGCGAGATATGCCAACCCTATCAACAAACCCAGGAAAGGTATTTATTGTGAAGTCGAGTTCTTCGAGACCCACCGCTGCACAGAACTGTTCTTCCTCTACTATTTCCACTATACATCACGTCCATACGAGGATCAAGAATCACTGATCAAAGACCTCAACCAATGTGTCGAGTATCGAAAGACGATAGAACTTTTCATTAAGAGCAAGGGCTTGCATAGTTACTTTGAACGCAACGGTGGTTCGTTAGCGACTGCTACAGCCAATGCCAATCACTCTATGGAGGAGAAGCAGTCATGTGGCAGAGATTACACTTACTCTGAACTTGGGCGGCTAATGAAGTTGTTAGAAACTCTATAAGATTTACTATTTTCCATCTGTTCCTATTTCCTCCCATTCTGCAAAATCCTGTACCTTGTGGAGCGGATGGCCTCTTGGGTGATGCCCATGATGCGGCGGACGGCCTTATCGTCCATGCCCATTTCGTAGAGGATGAGGAAGAAAATCTTTCTCTGGCAGTTATATCTCAAAAAGTTTTCATACCTTTGCACCCGAAATCTATAGGACGATGGAACAAAAGTTTAGCAATAACAGTTTAGACCTCGAGACGCTGCGGGAGTTATGCGAACGTGAGGGTGGGGCAGTGGCTTACCGCAAGGAAATCCATTCGTTACGAAAACATAGCGCCACTTTCTTTAAGTAGTTTAAGACTTTCACCCTCGGCACCCGAATTGCTTTTCCTTTCGGCCAGCGACTCATATTCTACCAGCTTACGGATTTTGCCGTTTAGTTCCTCTAACTGTCCCGTGACATTGGTGCTATCTTGCTGGTTCTTCAATTGGGCAATCTCAATGTCATAGTTGGTGGTGAATATCTGCTACTCGGTGAGTACTAGCTGTTCTTTAGCTCTGCAATAATGGGAGTAGAATTTGTGACGTTTACATTGCAATCGATCTTCTAATAGCGCTAAATGGTAACAATAGGACCTTAATTATTCCAATTTTTATATAAAAAAATAAATATATATTGTTTTAATCCAAAAAAAAACTTATCTTTGCACACGAAATTAATATTAAACACTTATGAACAACCCAATTGATAAGGCAATAAAGGATATGCTCAACGAAGCATTAGCTGGGTTAGAGAATGTATTGAATAGCGATGTACTGTGCTATTTTGGCCCTATTGCCAACGGCAATGAAAATATGATGCTACAGATTGTTGAGGAACTAGCCCAAGACCCTAACAAAAAGGAACAGCTTGCAATCTTACTCACAACAAACGGAGGTAGTGCCATGGCTGTCGAAAGGTATGTCAACATCATTAGAAAACACTATAATAAGGTAATCTTTATTGTACCTGATTATGCTTACTCTGCAGGTACTATTTTCTGTATGAGCGGTGATGAGATCTGGATGGACTATTTCTCTGTTCTTGGACCGATAGATCCACAAGTTCCAAATAAAGAAGGGCGTTATGTTCCTGCTTTGGGCTATTTGGATAAAGTCAATGAACTTATTGCAAAAGCACAAGCAGGTAAACTTACCCAAGCCGAATTCCTAATTCTTAAGGATTTTGACTTGGCAGAACTTAGACAATATGAACAGGCTAAGGAACTTACAATATCTTTATTGAAAAATTGGCTTGTTAAATACAAATTCAAAAATTGGAGTACTCATAGTTCTACGGGACAACCTGTTACTCCAAATGATAAAAAGAAGCGTGCAGAAGAAATTGCTGGTAAGTTAGGAGATAACAAATTATGGAAATCTCATGGACGTCCCATAAATATTGAAGCATTAGAAAGCCTAAAACTTCAAATTAAAGACTTCAGCGATCTGCAAGCAGAAAGAGGGGCTATACGCAAATATTATAATTTATTGCAAGAATTTTGTAGAAAGTACAATATGCAAATGTTTATTCACACACGTAAATTCTTATAATTATGGGCAAGACAGAAAAGGCATTACTCGAAGTGATGAAGAATGGCGATACCATTTGCCCTGACAAAGAGCAATTGGATTCGTATGTGAGCGCATTAAACGAATTTAATGCACTAATTAACCAAGGTTACACCAAATCGCGGGGCTACAACCTCCAAACCGTTGAAGAGCGAGGATTTGCAATGGCATTCAACGTTGGAGTTTTATGATTGCTATAAGCGGTGAGAAATAATCTCATCGCTTTTTTAGTGTCTTCTTGCAGTATCATTGCTACTTTACTTCTTTATATTCTGCATAATCCTATATCTTGTGGAGCGGATGGCCTCTTGGGTGATGCCCATGATGCGGCGGACGTCCTTGTCTTCCATGCCCATTTCGTAGAGGATGAGGAAGAAGGTGTTGTGGGGGGTATTGGGAGCGTATTTCTTTTGGATGCGGCAGAAAGCGGGGAAGTCGATGGCCTTGTAGAAGTCGATGAAGTATTTGTAGTCGTCGTTCGACCAACCCGAAGTAGTGCCGTCTTTCTCCCTCACCTCTTGCAGCAGCGACGATGAAAATGAAGACAAATTAGAACAATTTAGTATATCAGCATGATTCGTTTATCAAAGTCCGATGCTTTGCCGTCTATACCATAGATTTTCTTCAGCAATCGGCTTCGGGTAAGCGAAACTTCTGGGAAACGGCAACCAACAAGGACAGCAATATCCTTGGGCTTAAACATCAGACGGGTAAGGAAACATATTCTAAGTTCACGTTCGCTGACTTTGTAGTTGCGAAGCATTACATATAGTTTGGGAAAGTTGCTCTTGGCGAACCTATTGAACTTTTCCCAATCTTTACTTGAGGGCTGCTCCATGACATTTTTCAGATAATAGTTGAAATCATCCTTTATTGGCGCATTTTGAATCTCATCCTCCATAACGGCAATATCCTTGATATTCATATCGCGCTCATATCCTGCCACCCGCTCTTGTAATTCTGCTATAGAATGTTCGCGTTTTTCGATTTCTATATTCAGTTCTTTCTCCTTGCGTTCCAATAGATTATCCTTGCTTTCCAATAATGATTGCCTTTCTTCCAGCAACGCATTCATTTCTTCCATTTCGCGTTGCAGCAGTGTCTTTTCTGTTTCGTACCGTTCTTGTATCATCGCAATTCTCTTCCGTATGGTTCTCTTCTTCCTCTTATATATAAATAAGGTGGAGCCGATAAGGACTACAAGGACAACGAATGTACCAAATAACCATCTTTGCAGTGTTGCCGTTTGCCTGGCGCTCTTCAATGCCTTTTCTTGATGCTTACTGTAGTTATATAAAGCCTGCTGTCTTATCAGTGCTTCCGCAACGTTTTTCTGATAGGCAGAATCATTGGCTTCGTCCGCTAACATCGCATATTTCGCCGTGGAGTCTGATGTACCTATTTTGTCGTAAAGCAAGCTCAGTCCGTGGTAGGCTGCCACTTTCATGTTGGGGTCATTTATATGCTTCATACATTTGCGAAACATAAGTTGTGCAGAATCTGTATTGTTGACACCTAGATAATACAGACCTTTGCTATAATAATACACTTCTCTTCCTGCCTCGATCTCTTCACCGCTAAAAAGTCCAGACATTGTCTCAAACGCTATTATACGCTCACGTGCCTTGGTGAAATTCTTATTTTTAATGTGGCATTTGAGATCGTAAGCACATAGTTGTGCTGCATCACTAGTGTCTCTTAATATATGTTAATCAAATTTGAAGTCCAAATGGAGTTGACCATCATCCGGCTTGACTGCCTCTTTGAAAGGTTTGAGCAGGTCTTG
>JAEEGH010023558.1_pt1 | contig 12510 bp, 12 predicted proteins | sample 9134181 | NCBI WGS metagenome assembly JAEEGH01 (sample SAMN16246544, study PRJNA631951) | gut metagenome | biome: gut microbiome; feature: rumen; material: DP-attached | host: Bos | place: Iran: Karaj | collected 2018-10 | reverse complement strand
CCAGTAGCCCAAGCCTGCAAGCACCGCATTCCAGATGCCGGCACCCAGCGAAGTGAACAGGGTAAAGGTGCCGAAGTTCATGCGCGACAGTCCGGCAGGAATTGAGATGAGCTGGCGGATAGCGGGAATCAGTCGGCCCAGGAAGGTCGAAATGGCGCCGTGACGGTCAAAGTAGGCTTCAGCCTTTTCCACCTTTTCGGCATCGATCAGGCACATGTGGCCGATGCGGCTGTTGGCGAAGGCATAGACCACGGGGCGCCCGATGAGCAGCGACAGCACATAGTTAATGACGGCCCCGATGAGTGCGCCCAGCGTGGCAATCACGACAATCATGATAATGTTCATGTCGCCGTTGCGGGCAGCAAAATAGGCTGCTGGCGGGATGACCACCTCGCTCGGGAACGGGATAAAGGAACTTTCAATAGCCATTAGCAACAGGATGGTGCCGTAGGTCAAATGCTCCTTATACCAGTTGTAAATGGTAACAATGTCGTGCGGCATAAACTTCAGGATGGCAACAACCACGGCTGCCAGCACGGCCAGTATGATGATCAGTTGTATCGTGTCTTTTTTCATATCGATGACAAAGATAATGCAAGGTGGTCGAAATGCAAAATTTTTTGATGGATTACGTCCTAATTGGCTTGGGTAATCGTCATCTCGCAGCGGCGGCAGTCGCAGGTTACCCTCAACAGAGTGCTACCGGTTTTCAGGTAGATGTCGCGGGGCAGCGCATTGGCGTTTTTGAATTTCAGGCAGGCGCCAAGTTGCCGGCGGATGCAGTAGCGGGTGTGCATCAGTGGGGTAGAGGCCGTTACTGTAGTACCCGCCTCAAGAGCGGGCTTGATATCGGTCACGCCATGGTCCCGGTAAAGTTGTTCGGCCAGGTGGTTGGCGACGTTATCAGCGGGTTCTAACTTAGTGGCAGGGCAGGAAGCGCTTTTATCTTCGGGGCGCCGTTTATCCACAGTACGGGTGATGAGATGGGTTCGGTCGAGCAGTTCAATGGTGTCGCGGCGCAGTCTGGACAATAGCGAGGCGGGAATGAACACATTGCCGGCAACCTTTGCTTCACCCAACCGATAAATAGTACCGCCCAGTTTGGCCAATTCAGCGGCCTGACGTGCCTCTTGGGGCTTGTCGGCGGGTTGCAGGTCACATTCGATAGCATGCGTCACGCGGTTGCCGCGCTCATCAGCAAGAGTAAGTGTCAGCATGCCGCCAGTGTATCGCAGGAGTGCATCGACAGCGATGCTGCGGGTGGCCGAGGGTTTACCGAGCAAATCATCAAAGGCCTTGTCACCAGTGCGGTAAATGGCTGTGCCGCGAGGAATGGCAGCACGCTCGCGCAGCAGTACTGTTCCACCGCCCAGAGCTCGGTTGACCCGTGCACCCGTGAATTCTCCCTGGGCATCGAAGTAACTCAATCCGTCACCATTGGCCAGTATGGCACGGGTATCAATAGTGAGCTCATTGCCGTTACACCGCATAACGCGTCCCAGGTACTCCCCTTGGGATTTTGGCGTATCGACAGATGCCATAGCTGTGCCGTCTTTGGGATGGCGTTCGTCCAGGAAGTAACGGGTAAATCCACGGTTAAAACTCTTCTCCAGCGAGGGCTCAAAGGTGAGATCCACTTTGCCGAATGAGGAATGGCGGTAGCGTTCGGGCAGACGGGCGATGACTTGGTCGATGGCGTGACGATAATAGGCCACCACGTTTTTAACGTAGCCTACGTCCTTTAACCGGCCTTCGATTTTGAACGATGAGACGCCTGCCGCCATCATTTGCTCCAGGCGATCGTGTCTCGACATGTCCCGCAGCGAGAGCAGGTGCTTACCTTCAACAAGAACCCGCCCTTTGCCGTCTACGAGGTCGTAGGGCAGGCGGCACAACTGGGCACACTCGCCACGGTTGGCACTGCGCCCCTTCAGCACCTGGCTGATGGCGCAACGGCCGCTGTAACTCACGCACAGCGCCCCGTGGACAAATGCCTCGAGCGGAACGGTAGTCACCTGGCGAATTGCCCAGATTTCGTCCAGTGTCAGTTCGCGCGCCATAACCAACTGGGAAAACCCGAGGCTCTCAAGGAAACGGGCTTTTTCTGGGGTGCGCAGGTCGCATTGGGTGCTGGCATGCAGGGCAATGGGTGGCAAGTCCAGGCGCAGCAGCCCAAGGTCTTGGACGATGAGCGCATCCACGCCGATGCGGTACAGCTCATGGACGAGTCGTTCAACCTCCATCAGCTCATCGTCATAGATGAGCGTGTTGACTGTCGCATAGATGCGTCCCCCAAACCTGTGAGCGTATTCGCAAGCCCTGCGCACGTCATCCAGCGTGTTGCACGCATCGGCACGCGCACCATGATGCGACGCACCCATGTACACCGCATCAGCGCCATGGTCGATGGCTGCAATGGCAATGTCGGCGTCACGTGCGGGCGCCAGCAACTCTATGAGGGCAGGCTTCTCCATAAAGCGGTATTACAGGGCTGTAGTGTTGCCGTGTTGTCGTGTTGTCGTTGTCAAGTGGACCGCGGCTCTGCCGCGGTATCTAGATGTTCAAGGTAAACGGGTCGGCATCCCGCCAGGCAGGGAATTTCTCCCTAAACTGCGCCAGTTGGGCAGGGGAGAGGTCGGCAGTGATGACGGGACTGGTCATGCGCTGGGCAATCACTTTGCCCTTGAAATCGATGATCAGCGATGATCCCTCGGGGTATTCCACGCCTGCAGGATCGGTGCCGCACCGGTTCACACCGCACACATAGCATTCATTCTCCATCGCACGGGCAGCCAGCAGCGTGCGCCACACCTTCTCGCGCGACTTGGGCCAGTTGGCGATGACCACAAGCACATCGTAATTGTTGTTCACATTGCGGCAAAAGACGGGGAACCTCAAGTCGTAGCACACCACCAGCTTGATGTTGAAACCGCGGAATCGCACAATAGGCGCGGCAGTCAATCCATGATTGAACACCTTGTCTTCACCGCCAAACGAGAACAGATGACGCTTGTCATAATAGGTCTCGTCGCCGTTAGGCTCGATGATGAAGGCGCGGTTATAGAGCTGTGCCGCGGTGTTGGCCAGAAAACTGCCGATGATGCCCACGTGATACTCGGCAGCCAGTTGGCGCAGGGTATGCAACGTGTCACCGCTGTTCCACTCAGCTACGGCAGCAGCCTTTTCACGGTCTGCTGTCATAAATCCCGTAGTGAACAGTTCCGGCAGGACGACCAGGTCGGTATCGTCAGGCATGTTGCGCAAGTTGCGCTCCAGTTGCTTGATGTTGGCTTCGCGGTCACCCCAGACGATGTCGTCCTCAATGAGTGTGACGCGCAGATTGCGTGAAATCATATTTAATAATGAGTTAGAAATGAGGAATTGCGGATGAACAAAGCCCGCAATTCCCGTAGATTATTCTAAACCGGTGACAAACTTCTCCGGATACTTGCCTCGGCCATGTTGCTGGAAATATTGCTTGATGCGCAACAGATCGGCATCGGCGTCGTCGCTGAGTTCAAACTCGCGGTCGATACAAACCACTTTTTTCTCATAGTCAAAGTAAGCCAGCACCAGTGGCACTTGGGCATCCCTGGCCATGAAGATGGAACCCTTGTGCCAATTGGGATTGGCGCTGCGGGTACCCTCGGGGGTGACGCCGATGGCAAGTTTGGGAGTCGTGTTGTAAGCCTCGACAATCGATTGGGTGAGGTTGCCGTGTTGACGGCGGTTGACGGGAATGCCGCCAAGGGACTTGAGCAGAGAACCCATGGGGAAGAAGAACCAGGTGTCCTTCATCAGGAAGCCGGCCTTCATCCCCACCGAGTGTATGCCGAGTTCGCCCAGGATGAAATCCCAATTGCTGGTATGCGGAGCGATGACGATGACGCATTTGTCGGGCATCGTCAGGTTGACCTTAAAAGTCCAACCGGCTTTTTTCAATATCCAACCAGATAAATTCATGCAGGACTTCCAACGGGCAGATGACGATTACTTGTTCTTGGGCATGAGCTCGTTCATGCGCTTGGCGATGTTGTTCACCTCAGCAGTGAAGTACTCGCTCAACTCCTTCTCACACTGCTGGAAGAAAGCACGGCGAGCCTTGTTGTACTCTTTGCGGTTGGCAAACTCTTTCACCTTCTTGCCGAACTTGTTGTTCACGCGGTTAACGGCTTCTTGCTGGAGCAGGGCGGTGTCGATGATGATGCTGTCCCATTCCTCGATCTTGTTCTCGCCGAATGCTGATTCTGCAAAGATGCACTCGCCTGCAATGTCGCCACAGGCATTCTGGATAGCTTTCTTAATCTGTCGTTTACTTGCCATAATGATTATGTGTTATCAATAAATGTTAGTAATAATGCGCTAAGGTACTAAATTTATCTCATCCATTGGCGCTTTTGGCGCTCAAAAATGCCGAAAATTATCAAAAAAAGCCCTTTTAGGGTTTATTATGAAAAAAAGTGCCCGAAAAATTTGCCAGTTCAAAAAATGGTAGTAATTTTGCAACGCTTTTCGACGGAGATATCGTCTAGTGGTCTAGGACGCCGCCCTCTCACGGCGGAAACCAGGGTTCGAGTCCCTGTTTCTCTACAAGCAAAGCCTTCACCCACAATTGAGCGAGGGCTTTTTAAATCGACGGAGATATCGTCTAGTGGTCTAGGACGCCGCCCTCTCACGGCGGAAACCAGGGTTCGAGTCCCTGTTTCTCTACCAACAACAAGGCCCTCGGCAATTTGCCGGGGGCTTTGTTTGTTTTAGTCTGGCTTAAAGTGGGGTTAGCAGTTGATGAAGTCCTCGATGAGCTGATGGACCTCGTTGACAGCTGTGTCAAGGTCGTCGTTAATGACAGTGTGGTCAAACTGCGGACCGATGGAAATCTCAAACTCGGCTTTATCGACGCGTGCCTTGATGTCTTCCATGCTGTCGGTACCGCGGTTGATGAGACGCTGGCGCAGCACTTCCACGCTGGGCGGCTGGATGAAGATGCTGATGGCACGGTCGCCATACATGCGCTTGACGTTCACACCGCCCAGCACATCCAGGTCCAGCACCACGTTCATGCCCATGCCGGTGATGCGTTCCACCTCACTCTTGGGCGTGCCATAGTAGCGGCCTTCATACACCTCCTGATATTCAACCAGTTCATCGTTTTCGATCATCTGTTCAAACTCCTCTCGTGTCTTGAAATAGTAGTCAACGCCGTGTTGCTCCTGGCCGCGGCGGGGACGTGTCGTGGCCGACACCGAGAAGGCGAGCCGCAGCGACTCGTCCTGCATGATGCGACCAATGATGGTAGACTTGCCCGAGCCCGATGGCGCCGAGATGATAATCAATTTGCCCTGTTCCATATTATAATAGTGTTGTCTCGCCACAGCGTGGCCGTTCAGTAGTCTGTTATCTGTTGTCCGTGTATTGCGAGCCTTTGGCTCTTACAGTTAAAGCACATTCAGCACCTGCTCCTTGATCTGCTCCAGGTGGTCTTTCATGCGCACCACCAGGTTCTGCAGCTCGGCCTGGTTGGCCTTAGAACCCATGGTGTTCACCTCACGACCGATTTCCTGGCTGATAAATCCCAGTTTCTTGCCCTGACCAGGCTCCTCGCTGTTCATGGTTTCCAGGAAATAGTTCAAGTGATTCTGCAGGCGTATTTTCTCCTCGGTGATGTCAAGTTTCTCAATATAGTAAATGAGTTCCTGCTCAAAGCGGTTCTTGTCATAGTCCATTTCCTTGATCTTGGCCAGTGCATCCAGGATGCGGGCTTTGATCTTCTGGGTTCGTGGCTCCTCATATCTGGGCACCTCGTCGAGCAGTGCCTGGATGGCTGCGATTTTCTCCTTGAAGAAAACAGCCAATCGTTCTCCCTCCTGACGACGGAAGGCTATCAGCTGCTCAGTGGCTTGGGTAACGACTTCCCTGACCACATTCAGCTCTTCCTCATCGGCTTCAGTGGCCTTGGCATCGGTTTTCAAGGCGTCAGGCATGCGCAGCAGGGTGGCATACCAGTCCTGCGGCTGTGGCAGGTTCAGCTGAGTGGCCATTTCCTCGATTTGGGCCTTGTATTGTTGCAGCATCGGGATGTTGATGGTGCCTGATGTGGCACCCTCGATGGGCTCGCAATAAACGTACAGGTCAATCTTGCCGCGCATCAACGCCTTGGATACCAGGTTGCGCAGTTCCATCTCAATCTCACGATGGCTTTGAGGCGTGCGGGCCCCAAAATCCAGTTGCTTACTGTTCAGCGACTTGACTTCGGCGGTGATTTTCTTGTTGTTGTACACCTTTACCGCCTTGCCAAATCCGGTCATCGATAATATCATAGTTAATCAGATTTTGCTATATCGCGCAAAATTACAAAAAATATCAATCCGCCATCCTTTCCGGCTCAAAAAGATGCCTGCCGCTCGACAAATGAGATGGGCTGCAGAATAAAAATCTAGGTGATTGTAAGATTAGTGTTGCACATTACGTTTATAAAATGTACCTTTGCAAGTTGGGGCAATAATAGTGACCTCCAAGATTTGTCTGATATGGAAAATTCAACTTTAGCGATAGTGGTGCCTTGCTACAACGAGGAGGAAGTGCTGCCACAGACCAACCAACAGCTCACCGCCCTGCTCAACGGCATGATGCGTGACGGACTGGTGGGAGAGGGGAGTTACATCCTCTATGTGAACGATGGCTCGCGCGACCGCACTTGGCAGCTCATCGAGCAGTATGGTGGCAGTGACCCGCACGTGCGCGGCCTTAAACTGGCCGGCAATGTGGGCCACCAGAATGCCCTCATGGCAGGCCTCGACACCGCACGCCAGGATGCCGATCTCACTGTTTCGATCGACGCCGACCTTCAGGATGACATCAATGCCATCCCTGAGATGGTGAAGAAGTATAACGAGGGATGTGACATCGTGTACGGCGTGCGCCGCAAACGCACCACCGACACGTTCTTCAAGCGCACCACTGCCCAGATGTTCTACAAGTTCATGAACGGCATGGGTGTGAAGTCGGTCTATAACCATGCCGACTTCAGGCTGATGAGCCGCCGCGCTGTCGATGCCCTGTGCCAGTACGAGGAGCGCAACCTCTTCCTCAGGGGACTGGTGCCGCTGCTGGGCTACAAAACCGATTCAGTCTATTACGACCGCTTGGAACGGCAGGCCGGCGAGAGCAAGTACCCGTTGAGCAAGATGTTGTCCTTCGCCATTGATGGCGTCACCTCGTTCAGCGTCAAGCCTTTGCGTCTGATCTTTGATTTGGGTCTGATCTTCCTGCTCATCAGTTTAGGCATTCTCGTATATGTGATTGTGGCTTTGTGTGAGGGCCGAGGTGTGCAGGGTTGGGCATCGCTCATGCTGTCTATCTGGTTCGTGGGTGGTTGCGTGCTTATCTGCCTGAGCATCATCGCCGCCTACATCGGCCGCATCTACACCGAAGAGAAACACCGCCCGCGCTATAATATCGAGAAATACCTCAAGTAATCGATGAAAACCGACAAGAATTTACCTTCACCTGACGACATCCGTCTTTTCCTGACCGATGTTGACGGCACGCTCACCGACGGTGGCATGTATTATGGTAGTGACGGCACCGAGTTCAAGAAATTCAACACTCGCGACGGAATGGGCCTGCAGTTGCTCCAGCGCACGGGCGTCAAGGTGGGCATCGTTACCAGCGAGAATACGCCCATCAATGTGAACCGCGCCCGCAAACTCGGTCTTGACTACCTCAAGCAGAGTGCCCGTGACGGCGGCAAACTGGCTGCGGTAAACGAAATCTGCAGCGAGATGGGCATCACATTGAAAGAGGTGGCCTATGTGGGCGATGACGTCAACTGCTACGACCTGCTGGCCGCAGTGGGGTGGGCCGCTTGCCCCGCCGATGCCTGCACCAAGGTAAAAAACATCCCCGGCATACGCATTCTCACTCGCCGTGGCGGTGATGCCTGCGTCCGTGAATGGATCGACATGATTCTTGCAAATCAATGAACAGCCAATCTCACGATAATCAAACCCTAAAACAGAAAACAGCACAAGGCCTCTTTTGGGGTGTGTTGAGTAGCGGCGGCATGCAGCTCCTCAACCTGATTATCGGCATCTTCCTGGCTCGTCTTCTTTCTCCTGGTGAATATGGTATTGTTGGCATGATTGCCATCTTCACCCTCATTGCCGGCAACCTTCAGGAGAGCGGGTTTGGCGTGGCTCTGATAAATATAAAGGACATAAAGCACGAGGACTATAACTCGGTGTTCTGGTTCAATATTATTGTTAGCCTTGTGCTTTACACGGTTTTGTTCTTTTGCGCACCCCTCATCGCAAGCTTTTTCCATCAACCGTGCCTAACCAACCTGTCTCGTTTCGTGTTTGTCGCGTTTATCTTTGCTGCCTTGGGCATTTCTCCCAATGCCAAGCTGGTGCGCGCCTTGAAGATGAAGGAAAAAGCCATCATATCGCTGTCGGCTTTGCTCATTTCGGGCACTGTGGGCGTGGTCATGGCCTTCAACGGCTTTTCTTACTGGAGTCTTGCGACGCAGCAGGTATTATATAATGTGGTTATTTGCATCGGACGTTATTATTTTGCTCGTTGGTGTCCGACACTGCACATCGGTTTCGGACCCGTGAAAAGGATGTTCGCTTTCAGTTACAAGGTGCTGATCACTGCTATCCTGAGTACAGTCAGCAACAATGTGCTAACGGTCATTTTCGGACGTCTGTTCCCTGCTCAGGCTGTGGGTAACTATTATCAGGCCAACAAATGGAATACGATGGCCAACTCATTGGTAACTGGAACGGTTTCACAGGTGGTGCAACCGGTGCTGGTTCAGGTGAATGACGACATGGAACGGCGCCGACGCGTTTTTGGCAAGATGTTGCGTTTCACGGCTTTCCTGTCATTCCCGTTGATGTTCGGCTTGGCGCTGGTGGCTCCTCAGCTCATTATTGCGGCTATTGGCCAACAGTGGCAGGACAGTGTGCCGTTGCTTCAGATCCTGTGCCTGAGTGGTGCGTTTATTCCCTTGTATGCGGTCTATCAGAATCTCTTTTTGAGCTTGGGCAAGTCCGATATCTACATGTGGCTCAACGTGGCACAGATCGTCTTGGTGATTACTGCCGTGCTCGCATGTCATTCGTTAGGTATCACGGCAATGGTAATTGCATTTGCCTGCATCAACATCTTCTGGTTGTTGGCTTGGCAGTTCTTTGCATCAAAACTCATCGGCTACAGTTATTTGCAGATGTTGCGTGACCTCATGCCCTTCATGTTTATCTCACTGGCAGTGATGGCGTTAACATGGTTCATCACCAAATCCATCGGCAATATTTACCTGTTGGTGGCTGCTAGAGTGATAGTTGCCGTGTTGCTCTATGTTGTGGCCATGAAACTCTCTGGAGCCAAGATTTACGCTGAATCTGTAGGCTATTTTTCCGATTTGTTCAAGAGGAAGTGACTGTAATATAAGGATGTAAAGGGGAATAACAATGCCCGCAAAATATTGATCGGGTCTTTTCCCGGGGTGTGGAAAATCTCAGCACGGCGTGAAAGACACATGCCTTCTAGACGCATGAAATCGACAAAACGGTTCGACAGCATGTATTTCATGAACTTGATGCCCTCGGAGCATACTTTAGTATTTGTGGAGAGCCTTTGCAGATACTCCATCAAAGCAGAGTGCCGCTCGGCGGTGGCATCTTTCATGAGCCTGTAATGCGATATGGACCATGCTACAATTTTCAATGCATTGTTGATTGTAGGAAGACTGCCGGAGTAGGAGGTATAGGTAGCTGCAGCAGTATAACGCCTATGGTGGACAAGCACTTCATCAATAAACACGATGCTCTCATTGGCTGCAGCGGTGACGGCCAGGATAAAGTCATACATTCTGAGCCTGTACATGGCCTCACAACCTTCGTTTGGCAATAGGTCTAGAAGGCGACGGTTGATGAGCATGGTGTGACCGGGAATCTCGTTGCAAAACAACAGGCGCAGCAATCCGTAATTGGGCCGGCGAGGGTCGAAGTGTGCAAATGAGCCGTCTTCAGAAAACTCCTTAGTGTGGCAGGTACACATCAGCTTGTTGCCAATTGCGGCCACCTGATGCTCAATCTTGTCTTGTACCCAGAGATCATCCTGATCGCAGATGGCAATAAAGTCTCCCGTGCAGCTGCGCATGGCAGAGAAGAAATTGCCGTTGATCCCTTGTTTATCTGGGTTACTCTTGACGATGATATTATCGTATCGGTTGGCATACTCCATTGCAATTTGCATGGTCCTGTCGGTTGAGCCGTCATCCTGTATAATTATCTCATGTAGAGGGAAAGTCTGGTTAACTACGCTCTCTAGTTGTTCGCGCAGGAATTGCTCACCGTTATAGGTGCACACGACTACTGACACTTTTTTGCTTTTAGTTTCTTCTGACATCACATTATCTCGCAAAACCATAGCGCAAAGGTAATTATAATTAAAGATAATGGCTGTCAGCTCGCATTGTTTTTTTCTTTTTTGCAACGATTTTTAGTCAGATTTTCAATTCTTTTGTTAAATTTGCACCCACGCTCGACATCATCATATGAGTCGGGTTTTCATCTTCGTGATTTTAAAAAGACTATTATCAATCGATTATTATATGAAAGGAAAGATCTTAGTGACTGGCGGAACCGGTTTCATCGGTTCGCACACCACGGTGGAGCTGCAGCAGGCAGGCTTCGAGGTCGTCATCATCGATGACCTGAGTAACAGTAATATTGAGGTGCTGGACGGCATCGAGCGCATCACGGGCATCTGTCCTGTCTTTGTCAAGGGCGACTGCACCGACCGCGCAGTGGTCCGCAAACTCTTTGAGGACAATCCCGGCATCAGCGGCATCATCAATTTTGCCGCCAGCAAGGCTGTGGGAGAGAGCATCGAGAAGCCCATCATGTATTACCGCAACAACATCAACATCCTGCTCAATCTGTTGGAGTTGATGCCCGAGTTCGGTGTGAAAGGTTTTGTTTTCTCATCGTCCTGCACCGTCTATGGCGAGCCCGACAAGAACCCCATCACCGAGGACGCGCCCACCAAGAAGGCCACTTCGCCCTATGGCGCCACCAAGCAGATTTGCGAGGATATCATCACCGACGTTATCCGCAGCGGCAGCCCCATCAAGGCCATCCTGTTGCGCTATTTCAATCCCATCGGTGCCCATCCCAGTGCCGAAATCGGCGAGTTGCCCAACGGTGTTCCTCAGAATCTGGTGCCTTACCTGACACAGACCGCCATCGGTGTGCGCAAGGAGTTGAGCATCTTTGGTGACGACTATCCCACGCGCGACGGCTCCTGCATCCGTGACTTCATCAACGTCGTGGACCTGGCCAAGGCTCATGTCAAGGCCCTGGAGCGCATGCTCGAGGATAAGAGCGACGAGGCATTGGAGATTTTTAATATCGGCACGGGCAACGGCGCTTCGGTACTTGAGCTGCTGCACTCATTTGAGCGCGCCACGGGTGTGAAGGTGCCTCACCGCATCGCTCCGCGCCGCCCGGGTGACATCGTCCAGATCTGGGCCGACCCCAAGCGCGCCAACGAGGTCCTGGGCTGGCATGCCGAGATTTCGCTCGACGACACCATGCTCAGCGCCTGGAATTGGCAGAAGAAGCTCCGCGAACGCGGCATCATGTAAATCATCAACACCCCGCTACGCTATATGTACGACAACGCAACATTTGACGCGGCCGATCTTAGGGCCAGATTCAATCCCGAGGGCTCCCCGTTGCGCCGCCAGCAACTGGTGATGCTCGACATGGTCCGGGTGCTGGACGGCATCTGCAAGAAGCACGGCATCCCCTATTTCCTGTATGGGGGGACGCTGCTTGGGGCCATACGTCACAACGGCTTTATCCCTTGGGACGATGATTTGGACGTGGCGATGTTGCGCAGTGACTACCAGCGGCTGGTGAAAGTGTTGCCCGACGAATTGCCCGAGCATATCGTGCTCCAGACCAACGACACGGATAAGAATTATTTCTTCTTCATCGCCAAACTCAGGGACAAACGCTCTTACCTGAGCGAGGACGGCTTTGACACGGTCTTTAAGGAACACGGCATCTTCATCGATATCTTTCCGCTTGACCGGCTGCTGCCTTGGGCTCAACGGTTGCGACTGCAGAGTCTGGCCTACAATTTCTTCCGTTCGGGCAATGGCAGCGGTGCCGCGATGTGCCGCATCAGGGCTTTGACGTGGTTTAACCGCCATATTTCATTTCCTGTATTGAGGTCCATCAGCCGCTTGAGCGGTACCCGGGCACTCATGTGTGACCTGGGCATCCCGTTCCACAATGTCTACGACTTGCAGGATGTCTTCCCCTTGACAACGCATGATTTCGAGGGCCTGCAACTTCCTGTCCCCGGCAACAGCCATCACATGCTCCAGGTCATGTTCGGTGACTACATGCAGCTCCCAAAGGATCTTGACAACGTCTATCACCACGTCGAGCGCCTGGAATTCTATGACTGATATCTCTAAATATTATTCACTAC